>Ga0213833_1002055_pt1 | contig 13560 bp, 22 predicted proteins | sample SWATP21_FD_160575 | JGI IMG/M metagenome (GOLD analysis project Ga0213833, IMG submission 160575) | Coastal seawater microbial communities from Marineland, Florida, United States - SWA TP2 #1 | ecosystem: Environmental > Aquatic > Marine > Coastal | place: USA: Florida | collected 2016-08-14
TTGTGTGTGTGTGTGTGTGTGTGTGTGTGTGTGTGTGTGTGTGTGTGTGTGCGTGTGATGGTCGTGTTCACTCTGGGTACCTCCTCCCGTGCCTTACCACAATACTCTGAACAGGGAACGCCCCACGAGGCGCGGTCTGCAGGAAGACCTCAAACCGGACAGACGGCCTCTGACTCCGTTGCTGCTTCTTCCTCTCGCCCAGGTGTAGTTGTGCCTGCTTCGTCGGCTCCACACCTAGCGGCTGTCGCTGGTGCCCCTGATGCCGCTGTGGCTGGCTCTCCTCCTGCTGTTTCAAGCACTGGTGTCGCCCCGGAGCAATCTGCGATTGCCAGTGCTCTACCCCCTGCGACGGCACCTTCGACGGCGGCTGCGACGGCACCTGCGATGGAAACTGCAACGGATCCTTCGATGGCACCTGGAACGGCGCCTGCGACGGTTGACGCAACCAAGCCTGCTCCCACCACAGAGGTTGCAGGGTCCTCGGCCTTGTCATCATCTTTGCCATCTTCTTCTTCGCCGTCCTCCTCATCTGATGCTGTTGCTTCCACTACTACCGTTCATGGTCCTGCTACCGTTGCGACTGCTGCCACTGTTCCCGCTGCTCTTACCACGGCTCCTAATGTTCCGGCTCCTTCTACCGCCTTGCCTGCTTCGGTTGCTCCGGCCAGCCCTACTCCCTCTCCCACCTCTGCAGTCAAAGAGAGTAATCCTGAGGCGCGTCCAGCCAAGAACAACGCTGCAGCCAAGGACTCGGCCATCCATCCTGTGGTATCTCGCGAGGACGCCGCTGACACGACGTCTGCAGCGACCTCAAGTGTGCCCGAACCGAGTGGCAGGGGTTTGCGGCGGCGAACACGGCGGCGCGACACCTCGGCTTCTGCGTCTTCGTCTCGTGGTAAACTCACCGCGGCAGCGCCAACAGCCACCCCCTTGGATGCTAGTGGTGCGTTGGACGACCCTTCGCTGAGCGCGCACTTTGAGAAGGCAAAGCACAAGGCCATGCTGTGTGTGTACTGCCGCAAGGTTCGCAAGACCCGGAGTCGGTCCCGGTTGATTGCACACCTTGCCACCTGTCAGTCGGCACCGAAGTCACTTGTTCAAGAAGCACAGCGCCTCGGGATCGTGCAGAGCGAAGCCGTACTCGCGAAGCCCGGCATGACGTTTCTGGCTGGGCGCTTTCGCTCTGTCGGCAACATGCACTGGGAATGCGTAAAGTGCGGCGAATCTGTGAAGGGTAGTGGCACGTGTCTGAAGCGTCATGACTCACGATGCCATGGGCCGGCGTAGCACTTGTTGTTGTTGCTGGCATCAGTGTGGTTATGTGGTTTGTGGCTCAAATTTTGGCATAGGCGACGTTTTGTTTGGCTACGCCGCTCACATGAACATGGATGGGGTAGCACGCGCAACACTGCCGTCTCAAGCACTCACGATGACGCTGCTTCGCCACGTCACTTGTGCGTTTCTTCCGCATCACCAGCACTGCTATGGTGGTGTCGCCTTCCGTGCCCATGCTTTGACCCTGCATGCGCAACGAACGTCTGCAGCTGGGAGTTTTGAAACGCAATGGCGTCGCGTTCTTGTTGTTGCTTGGCAAGCTGCTGCGCGCGCGCTTCCGCAGCCGCGGCTTCAGTTGCCTGCGCCGACACGTTATGCCACACGCATACCAGACATACACGCGTTATGAGTCAGCGCGCGGGTGCCACTACTTTCGCTGCATGACAGTACGAGCCAGGCTGCTCGCCACCCACCTTGCACACTTGCTCCAGTTCTAATTTTTGGGCCCGCAACCGCTGCACCTCAGCATTGAGCTCGTCCAACTCCCCCTGCCGGACGGGCATGCCTTCGCACGCAGCGGCTGCTTTTCGCGCGCCGAAATCGGTCGATGACGTGTACAGCGTTCGGTACGCCGCCAGAGTCATTCGAAGCTGGTCACGCACCCGCAGCAACGCCAGCCCGCGTTCCGGCAGCCGCAACGCAACCTGGCGAATGACCTCATCTGCAACAACAACCAGCGCCACAAAGCACCACAACCACGTATGTAAAGCAAACTTCAGTACGTTTTAGCCTGGTCGTGTGCGCTGCGGGGTGGAGCGGGGTGAGAGTGTGTCATGCAGCCCCACGCACCGAATGTCTGCGAATACAGCTCTTCGCGCACGGAGCACACGCCGGTGGTCCGTGCTTGGCGTTCAATGAAAGCGCTGTCCAGAGCTTCCTGCATGACACAACCACGGCATATGGTCAGTTGTGGTCGTCTGTTTGGGAAGGAAATGTTTCGCAGGAGCAGCGACAGCGGCATCATGCATGGAGCATGCCCACCTGTGTCTCGATGGACTCAATGCGGGTAGCAGGGGCACGGCTCGCATACTGCATGAAGGTGTTGCCGCGTTCATCTTGATACTCTCTGTATGGTTTTTGCAACACGTGGCGAGAGGCGTCGGGTCAGGTCAACGAAGGAATGGGCCGAGGCCATGCAGCACCACATCGTCAGCACGTACACGGGCGGCAGCAGCATGTCCAACAGCTCCACCGTGTGTGAATCCACACCACAGGTATTCACACGAGCGTTAGACCGTTTAATGGGCTCTCCAGACCCTGTATCGAGAAGCACGGGGTCTTCACGGCGAACAATCGACGGGGGTGCCTGGGCTTTCATGGCGTCTCGCTGCTGGTCTTGCCTGGATCTGTGGAAACAGACACGCAGGTGTCGCGGTTCAGACCATTCGAAGGACTCGTCACGTCTCGGCTACTGTGCACTGTCAAAGTGTGGTCACAGGAATGCAAGGAACGTGGCTGTGCAAACTGTTCACGGTCTCTACGCGGGCGCCGGCAGGGTTGATGGCAGGTTGACAACGGTCGAGTTGGGCACGCCGCCTCCTCCAAAACAACAAATATTCATACATATTTGCGAGGTGGTGGAAACTATTCGGACCGAAACTATTCGGTGTGACCTTCAAGCAAGCCTGCGATTTGTCATAACTTGCCTCACACGCCCAAACAGTTGCAGCCAAGTGTGTCCGCCTAACATAACATGGCTGCAGCCCGGGCATAGTGTGTACGTCCTCAGTGGATTGATCACCTCGGGCCCCACAGCAGCTGCACGTATCAAGCCACCTGTACCGGTCGCTCGCCAGCGCTCCAGTAGGACAAGCTCGTGTTTGTTCATCATGGGCCGATTACAGCGCCTCATCGCGCGTGCTCGGTCGATGATGCGTGACTCAGAACGACTGTTGCAAACGTATTGCATGGTCATCCTTGCCTTGTTTGCCCTGGGGTTCATGCTCATCGAGTTGAAGCCACTGTTGCTTCCTCTGTGCTTCGCCATGTTCCTCAGCCTGTTGTACGTGCCGGTCATTGATGCCCTGACATGTCGCAGCCAGCCGCGCTGCTTGAAACGGAATGCTCAGTGCCGGCGCGCTGTGAAACGCAAGGTGTCCATCATCAGTGATGATGGGGAAATAAACAGCGTGCGTTTCAGGAGTCCTACCCCTCGACCTGGCTGTTGTGCCTCACCCACAGCTGCTATGCATGTGTGTCTATGTGTCTGTGTTTTGTCGCGCACTGTTCATACAGAACTGTTGGAACGGCTTTGTGGGTGGCATGATCGATATGGTTGCGATCGGCAAGATCCCCAAGGCGCTCGCGATTCCCTTTGCGCTTTGCACTGCGTTTACTTTTCTTGGTCTCGCGGGCTGGGTTGTGTATGATGCAGTGGATGAGTTGTACGACGTACGTATGGGACTGCTGTGTGTGCCCGCGTTGCACCGTCTCGTCCAACGTGTGGCGCCTCATGATGCATTGGCGTTGAACGTGTTGCGTGTGTCCAGCGAAAGGACGAGTACGAGGAACGGTTTGAAAGCCTGCTTTCAAACGTCGTGGACTGGGCGCAAGACATTGGTGTTAATGTCACCACCACGCAAGTGAAAGAAGACATCGTGGACATGCTTGTCAACACTGTTGCTGTTGGTGCCGCAGAGGTGCGTGACGTGTGTAGCTCTCGAGGCGCTGCGTGCAATGGCTCCTCTCACTTCTCGTTCGCAGGGCGTCGCGAACTTTGTGATCCAAACCTTGTTGATGCTGGTGTTTCTCATCTTCATTCTTTTCATGCGGTCCTCCTCCGGGCCTGTTGCCCCTGTGGACATGGAAACAAACCCATGGGCCGCCGTGAAATACAAAGCGGCAGAGAAGGTACAGCGCTACATCATCGTCAAGACATTGATCAGCCTTTGCACCGGTACGCGTGGAGTTCTCCAACCGTGTTGGTGTTGTGTGGTGTTGTGTGTTGAACTGTTTGCGATGTCGTTTCGTTTGGTAGGCGTGCTTGTTGGTTTCATGCTAGGGTTGCTGGGTGCCCCTCTTCCTACGGTCTTTGGTATGCTGGCATTCTTCTTCAACTTCATCCCATCCATCGGTGCGTGCGCCCAGATACGCGTTTGTTGTTGTTGTTGTGGTGGTGGTGTGTGTGTGTGCGTATGGATCTGACACGTCAAGTCGTCGTGGTTGTCACGTTGCAGGGAGTTGGATCGCAACGTTCTTGCCCGTGCCTGTCATCTTGTTTGACCCTGATCAAACCCTCACCACTGCCCTCCTTGCCATTGCACTTCCTGGCGCCGCCCAAGTCATTGTGGGCGATTTTATTGAACCACATTTTCTGGGCAAGCTCTGTCAAGTCGCACCCTTGGTCGTCCTCGTGTCTCTTATGCTGTTTGGTTACTTGTGGGGAATCGGTGGGATGGTTCTGGCCTTGCCTATCACTATCGGTGCGTGGTGCTGTGTCTGCATCATCTCATGCACCGTCCCCTTGTGTATCGCATGTTTCTTACTGTGGATGATGGTTGTGGGGCGGTGTGCTGGTCTCAACCAGTCATCAAGCTCATTTGCAAACAAATTCCACACCCGATTCCACGGTACATCGCTGGTATGATCTACGGTGACCTCACGAAGTACAAGCGCCGACTTGATCGCCAATTGGCAAGCCTTCACATGCAATCCCCGCGAAAGCGCCGCGTCAGTACGTGTGTTTTTCACTTCTGTATCTGTGTGTGCGTGCCGCTGTTTCGTGATCGCTTGATGCGCGGTGCTGACATTGGTTTTTGCTCGTTGTTGACTCTGTGCGTCCCCCGTGCCTCAGCTGGGACAATGCTGACTCGGTACCACACAGATGACGACAGCGATGGCGGCACCTTGGCGATGGGTGTCGAGAACAACTTGGGGGCTACTGATGCTCAGCTGAGCCACATCGTCTTGCACGATGATGACAGCAGTGAGGGCGGTTTCACTGCTACTGTCCGACCTCGGGAAACTCTGAGCTTCTCTGACGAAGGCAACAACGTGTACACCGAAGATCTGGAGGTGCGTGTCATGTTGCGCGCCCTGTCGTGTACTGTAGCGATCCCCGCATTTATGTTCACTTGCTGTGCTTCCGCGCCACACGGTTCATGGACCTGTTTCCTTGTATCTCTGCCTGGATCTGGATCAATAACCATGGATGTGTGTGCTTGTGTTTGTGCGTTCTTGTTTGTGTGTGTGCGTGTGTGTGCCCAGCGCGCGCAAGCGTTGCGTGCGGCACAGCGATCGCACAGTCCAAGCAAGTCGCGTGTGTTGGACTTGGCCCCGCTGCGAGTTTCCTCGGCTGATAACCTGGCCGATGTGGCCGCACACTACCTGTCCCCTGGGGTTAGTAGACTTCCTCGGCGTCGGCGAGTGGCATCCGGTCGACCCCGCCGCAGACTACCCGCGCCGTCGGATCGACATGGACTGCGCAGGACGGGGTCGTTGCAGCCCACGCAAGCCATCCGATTGGAGGTTTTGTCCCAGCTGGCTGCCCCGCGGCGTGGCGTCGACACCGCTGTGGGTGTGTCGCCACATCCGCGGTCGCCAGTTCGGCTGGCACCCGCCGCGGCTGCCCCCGCGGCTTCCGCCAGCGCAACCACCTCCGCGAGCCAAGGTCCTACCCCGCCGCCTGCCGGCGCCAACGGGGCGGTGGTCGCCACGCCCATACCCATGCCATCAAGGCAGGCGGTCCCTGTTGTGGCTCCAGACGGTGTCAGGGTGCAGCGCCCGGTGGTGGTGTCCAACAACAGCGATGACCCCGCCGCCAGCGCTGCGAGTGCAGTGAGCAGCCCGTCGCCGCAAGCAAGGCTGCCGCCAAAATCCCCTGGAGCGCCGTCCATCCTTCACACAAGCGGCGCGGTTGCGACGCGTCATCGCCCGGTGCCGATCATGTTGCCCCCTGCCCTGACCACGATCCGTTCCGCGCCGGGCACTGGCACTGCATCGGAGGTTCACCACAAGTAACGCGACAGACACGCTTGTTTTTGCTTAGCTTCAGCGCACTTGCTCAGGTCCTGACGCCTTTGGTTTTGCGTGTGTGAGCAGGACTGACGGGCGGGCTCGTCCTGTGTTTTTGTCTCCGGGTTGAGGTGTGCGTTTTCGTGTTGTTGTGTTGCACTGTTGTTGCATGTTGGCTTGTCCTTTCATCCGTGCCAATGCAATGAACGAAAACCAATCAATCAAATTGCAGCGCTTGCGCCCCGCTCGATACGATTTTCAAGCCCGCGATTTGGCGTTCAACGGTTCTGGACGTACTGTCACACGCACAGCGCACGCCATCAGTGGTAGCAGTCTGTCACCCCCACCTTTCATACGCCCTCCTCCGCCGTCGTCTCGTCACAAGAAGTTGCCTGGTTGTCGTGGCCAACAGGTGTGGGCGCTGGTGAGGACCACACGGCAGCTGCGTGCTTCGACTGCATCTGCACCGGCGGCGCCAAAGTTTGCGCCGGAGCAAGCAAGCAGCAGCGCTCTTCTCAGCTGCGGCACGCGGACGGGAGGTGAAGATGCTCACCGCAGTCACCCCTTCCCCCGGCCGTCAGACCCACCCCAGTGCACGTGCACGTGCACGTGCGTCTCAACGCCAAAGGTCAGCGAGGAGCCGTGGCGGCCATTCCGGCATGAGCAAGGGCGCGCTTGCGATAAAGTGGACCCAGCGATCGGCTGCCCCGCTCGTCACGACGCCACTGGTGACCGTCGGGGGTGCCACCAAGTCGCTGCTCATGTCTGGGCCGGTGGCCCACCCCTCGGCAGGGCCAGGGAGTGCCCGTCCGGCGTCTGGCCGCGGCGAGTTTGACGTGCCCTCCCTTGTGTCTGCTCGATCCACGCGGCGCGCGCGAGGCATCGCGACGCCCGTGCCGTCACACCGTGCGCGCGGCAGCCGGCGAGGCGCGCAGAAGCACGGGCGGTTCACGCGAGACTCTGTCGGCAGTGCCGCGCTGGCAGTCCACCCCGACGCGGTGTCTCGAGGTGTGGCGGTGGTGCAGGGTCCCGCCAGCACCAGCACACGACCCGGCACCCCCATCCGGTCGTGTCGCAACAGTCACAGTAACGGCAACAGCAACAGCAACAGCAACAGCAACACCGGCAAGCGTCCCACACTGGACGGGTTCGGCCCCGCCACAGACACGGACGTGCAGGTCGCGCGACACGTGCGACGACCGGCGACTGCCGCGTCTGCGTACCCCAGTGCACGGGCGCAACCCGCCTCATCGCCCGTGCGAGACGCTCCGATCGCGGCCAGCGACGTACCACCGCTGCCGCTCGATGATCAGATGCCTGGCGCGGCTTCATCCAAAGCTGCACACGCCGCCGCACAAGCCGCCGCACAAGCAGCGAAAAGTGACGCGTGGAAGGGCTTCATCGCACACGAGTACAACGCGCCACCGCCACGCGACCGAAGGCCACCGTCACGACAGCGCTCACGCCCACGCTCCGCTCAGCCACTGCGCCGTGCGTCCTCCGCCAGCTCCCTGTGCTCGGTGCGCTCCCACGCCTCCTCGCAGCAGGATGCGTGGGGCCGCACCCACTCCACCGCCATGGTGCAGCGCACCATGCAGCGGGCCGCGGCGATCCAGCAGCGCATGGAGGCCAGTGAGTCGTTTGTGCGCGTCAAGTACCCGCCGCGCCCCCACAGCAGCTACGGAACCCGTCGCAGACCCAGCACAGCGGCGCGCAGTCGCAGCCGCAGTCGCAGCCGTGGTCACGGTCCCGGTCCCGGTCCCGGTCGATCCAAACGGCCAAGCACCGCAGGCCGCCATCGCACCGACGGGCCGGTGGCTGGCGGGGCGGTTGCGGCAGTCAAGGCAGCGCGGCGGCGCCAACGCGCGTCGTTGCGGCGACCCCAGAGCGCCTCCAGCCTTCGGCCTGCCTCACGCGATGGGATGGCGCACGTGGTGCGAGACGCCGCCGGCGAACACGAGCGACTCGCGGAGGTGTGGACACCACATGCATGTGGTGACCCTGGTGCTGGCGCTGCTGCAGGTGCTGCTGCTGGGGCCGACACTCGCGCCGGCATGGGGGGCGGTGCGTGCGGCACCCAGGTGGAGGAGGAGGAGGAGGAGGAGGCGGAGGCCACGGCGGGGGAGGCCGCATCGCGCCAGGGCTCGAGTGCCAGAGACTGGGAGCCACGCCTGACACCCAAGAAGGGCAGCGGCAGCGACGTGGCGGGAGCGGGTGGTGTGCCCCGCCACCCCCGCGCGGACATGGTGGTGACAAACCCACAGCGGTTCGCAGAAACGCAGCAGTGGCTGGCGCAGCAGCACCTGGCCGAGCTACCCGCGGGCACAGCCGGGGTGGACTTCAAGGTCGACTTCAAGGAGGACAACGACGTGGTCACGGATGCAGACATTCTGGACCCGAAGTTGCTGCGGCCGAACATCAAGATGCGGCGTGACAGCAGTGGGAAGGTGTGGATGAAGGACGCAAAGTTCACGGCAACCACCGTAGCACGGGCTGACTATCCCGCCCACAAGGTATGCTGTCATGGGATCAACCTGCAGAATCTGGCGGTGTCGTCGAGGCACCTGACGAATCATGCGTTGCGTGCGCGCGTGTGTGTGCGTGCGTGCGTGTGTGTGTGTGTGTGTGTGTGTGTGTGTGTGTGTATGTGCGCTCATCAGCTTCAAACCAAACCCAAAAAGAAGCAGCAGGATTGGAAGCCAAACCCACACAAGCTTGTGGCAGAGACGGAGTCAAGCACACAGTTCCTGAAGTGGGGTGCGTTCCATGTTTCCTTCTGTTTGCGTGCATGACACAGCACGACATGGCACCGACGCACAAACCCCAAGCACCGTGCTGTGCTGTGCTGTGCTGTGCTGTGCTGTGCTGTGCTGTGCTGTGCTGTGCTGTGCGGCGCGCGCGTTCCACTCCATGATCCTTCTTCTTGGTAGTTGGGTTGCTCACGCTCGTGCTCGTGTGCGCGGTGCGTTGCACCAGACCTGCCCGAGCCGCCCACTCGTCCTCCACCTCCGAAACGGGTGGAGGTGAAGTTCTGCGCGAAGACGGAGAGCCAGGTGAAGTTCGTGAACCACGGGCGCGTGGAGCGCCCCAAACCCGTCAAACGCACGGCGACGGTGGCCAAGCATCCGTTCGTATCGCGGTCTGAGTCCTCGGCGCAGTTCACGTGGACTCGGGGCGGGTTTTTGGCGGCGCGGCAACCCATGAGTGACACCCGCGGCGCGCACAACATCATGCCGGGGTACCACAACGATTTTGTCACCACCTACGCAGCGTCCAACAAGGAACTGGACAGCCTTGCGGACCAAGGTGCCTTGGCTGAGACACGTACAAAGCCTTTGGGTATCGTGTCGGGGCAGGAGAGTGCTGGTGCGGGAGGGTGGACGGTCTGGGGGTCGCACCAAGACCCGGACAACCGTTCCTTTTTGACGGAGTCGGCGTCGGCGAACCGGTTGCTTGACCGTTCCATGCGTGCTCGTGCTGCTCGTGCGAGTCGGTCGTGATAAGGCATGGCATGGGGTGGCTACTGCGAGTCATGTACCGAGCGGCGCACCCGCATGGCTGTGGTTGGTGGGTGGAAGTGGTTCACGTGGTGTGTACTTAGTTTTCTTTAGCTTTTGACGTTCACAGCTTCCGCAAGCTGTGGTGTCCCAGCAGCCTCACTGCAATGCAAACGCATAAAATTGGTAGGAAATGAAATGAATAACAGTAACGACTGGCATGTGGCAGTGGTCACTGAGCCAGTTCAGACCAGACACTACCGAGAAGACAACGTGGTGCGCTTCAGGTACTGAAAGCGAGGATGAAACTCCACTTTCTCGTGGTCCATATCCACGTACCTGCTCAGCAACCAGGGTCAACGTTAGACAAGAGGGGCTCGCAAAACCCAACGGGTTGCACCAATGACACCACCCGCTACTGTACTGTGTACCATGCACACACGCACCGCATGTCACGTCGTGCGGCTTTGTTTGTCCGTACAAACGCAAAGAACTCCTTTCTGTCAATGACTCCGTTGCCGTCCTCATCAAGGATGGACAAGACAGCTTGGAATTCTCGCGGCGTCAGCTTGACGACACCACGAAGCGCAGCCTGAAACTCTTCCGCAGACAGCAAGCCGTCTCCCGACTCATCCCATTGATCGAAGAGTCCGCGCACGTTTTGACCACCGTATCTGCGCGCGTGCATACCAGGTAACATGACCACAAGACACGCCGCCACCCGACATCGTGTCACGCCAACAAGAAGACAAGGCCACAGCCACAGCAAGCTCCCCATGGGGGCACGGCATCCACTGTCATGCTTCACGCACCCGTACGACACTGCGCGCAGACGACGCTGGAGTGCATCACACGTGCATGGTCAGTGGTGATGTAGAGTGGTGGTGGTGGTGGTGGTGGTCGACAGCGAGAGGAACCCCTGCTTGACGACAGACGGACGCACCTGTAACCGGGTACGCAGGTTCTCGAGCTCAACTGCCGAGAGTCCATGAGAGGGGCGATGCTGGTGCCACATGCCGTCACCCCCAAGCTTGTCGCACACCACAGCACACATGTGCACGTACAACATGCGCCACCTTATGCTCGCTGTGACCATCACTTCCATGGTGCTTCTTCTTCCTCCGACGTGACGCCGAGCCGTCCGCATGGCCCTGTTCCGCTGGCGTGCGCGTGCTTTTCGTGGCCGGTCCCGATTCTGGGGCTGCGACTGCTGTCCGAGACGCCAAGCCTTCGCTTTCTAGCAACGCAAACAGCGACAGCTGACCATCATCACTGAGAAAGCCTTTCAAATGACACACCGCTTCGTGTATGCGAGCGTCAATCGGCATGATGGTATCTGCCACTAATCGCGAGCGCACTCGACTCTCAAGTACACGACCTCGAGGATCGAGGTCGTGTACTTCACCACGGATGTATCTGCACGAAATCCTTGTGTATCGGACGCGTGGCACGCTACGTCACGTACGTGGGAACGACACTGGTGGGGTACTTTCAGAGTTTGCGGCACATCTTCTGACCTGCGACTGCTGCTGCTGCTACTCGACGCATCTTCCTTCACACGCCCACAGCTGTGCATCGCTGTGTGACTTCCCGTCGACGGGTTGGATCAGCCATGGCGGACGCAGTCCTGTCCTTCCTTGCACCGCCGCCGCTGTCACCCCTATTCCAGGCTGGCGGGCCGTTTGAAGGCTACAATGAGGACATTGTCCTCATCAGTTTCTTTCTCGTTGCGTTGGCAGTGGTTGATTTCTGCGTCGTAAAGCGTGTCTTGGTGCCTGGTGCACGGTACTGGGCTCTGCACGCTGCGATCAACGCGGTGTCTGCGTACGCGGCGTTTCCTGATGTGTGGCGGGCACTGTCTGACCCCATTCATGCTGTGAGTGGCCCATCACACACAATGGTGGCCAACTCGGCCATTGCGGCTATCCACATCTACCACTGCCTTGCCTTCAAGCTGCGTAGTGACGAGATCATGCACCACGCCGTGTTTGTTGTCATCTTGTGCGGTCTGGCGATTCCGTTCAAGCAGGTAGGGTTGGCGTGTCGTCTGTGCTGCATGTGTACGAGTCATGCTGATAACTGTGCGTTGTCATGCGCGCCCACCACAGGTTGGTGGTATTGCAAACAACTTTGGATGCTTCTTCCTGTCTGGCTTGCCTGGAGGCATGGATTACGTCATGCTGACGCTGGTGAAGCAGGGAATGATGCATGGGCTCACGGAGAAGTACTACAACACGTTGATCAACACGTACCTGCGCGGACCTAGTATGGTGGTCTACACGTGGTTGCTCTACCAGGCTTGGTGGCTGGGTGAGCTGTCTCCAGGCATCCCCAGGGTGGCCATCTTCATGACGGCGTCGCTGCACTTTCTGAATGGGCAGTACTACTCTTCGCTCACGAGTCAAAGCTATGGCTACCATTCTCGTATTGCGAAACAAAAGCAGAAGCAAAAGCAGAAGAAGACCGAGTAGTTTGTGTGCCGCGAGGACGGTTGTAGTCTATTTGTAGACTTGAGTGCTTGCTGGTGGTGGGAGGAGTCCCGGAGGACGGAACAGTTCGTCGGAACAGCGATGCATCACGACACACAAGTCATCGGTTCTCATCAGTCCTGTACATCAGTCCTGTGTCGTGTCTGCACTTGCTTCGTGTTGGGCACACGTTTGCAACGCTGAACAAGGTGTGTAGCCAGCATTCTTCTCATGCTGTTGCCAGTGCTGTGAAAAATCACAAAACAACCAAAAAAAGAAGAAACGCGGAGACAACTTGTCACTGACAGGCGGAGCACATTCCATGCTCCAGCTGCTGCAATGGGATGGGAATGGCGCGTGTTCTTTCCGATTGCGGCGTCACGTAGTGAGGATGATAGTACACCAAAGGAAGAGTCCAAGGCGGAGGATACTGCTGCCGCCTCGGTCAATGTAAACGCGATTTGGCGGGATCTGGGCGTTCGTGAGGATTCGTTCGGAGCGTTCTCCAAGGGGAGAGAAGACATGTGCGTGCCCTTCTGTCTTGCAGCTGCTGTCCACGCGCTCATGGTTGGGCGTGTCAATGTCGTTCGCTGGTGGTTCTGCGTGTGGTGACTGCGGAGGGGGCATTGCAGGTATGCTGTGTACCGAAACGGGTGCGGGGTGAAAGTGCGTGGCGGGCAGGCTCTTGAAGTCAAGGTAGGGGCAGCGCTGCACCGCGGGAGTGGGCTGCTAGTGGGGGCGTCGTTCTCATAGCTCTGCATTGTACCTGAGGGGCAGTTTCGAACCAAAAAAGCAATCGTGCCCGGGTTTGGCAAGCTGGAGAAGTGGAGGAAGTACCGCGTGGGAACGTTCTCCGCAGCATGGAAGGCTGCGGACAGGTTCGTGAGGAAGCACGAGGGCGAGAAAATGAGCAAGTTCTCCCCCACAATTCTCTCAGCTCCAACTCTGGTATGTGGTGTGTACGGACGCCATGAAGCTTGCTTTGCAGAGGGCAAGGGAAGGGGGCGGTGGGGGGGGGGTGCAATCTCAGTGGACTCATGCACGAGCGATTGATTGCACAGGTCACCACACACAAACGACGTCGTGTCGTTGGCCTGCACGGCGTGGTGCTGGAGGACTCAAGACTCCGAGTTTCGGGGCCTTCTGGTGCCGTCCAGTCCTGGGGATCCATCAGCGTCGAGGGGAGAAAGGCCGACATCGTGGCGTTTCTGGCCTCGCCTGCTGCTCAGGCGCTGAAGAAGCTTCCACCACACGACACGGTGGTGGGTGGGTATCCCACTTTTGTCGCAGGTTCGTCCCCCCCCCCC
>Ga0213833_1002056_pt1 | contig 13559 bp, 18 predicted proteins | sample SWATP21_FD_160575 | JGI IMG/M metagenome (GOLD analysis project Ga0213833, IMG submission 160575) | Coastal seawater microbial communities from Marineland, Florida, United States - SWA TP2 #1 | ecosystem: Environmental > Aquatic > Marine > Coastal | place: USA: Florida | collected 2016-08-14
TGGGGGGGTTGGTTGGGTGTGTCCTTCCTTGTGCTGCGTCGGGTAGTAGAGCTTATGCACTGACCATGGTGACGGGGACGCCGCGTTGGCAGATGGGCTCGTCCCTTCACATAGCTGTTGCTTCTTCCAACGACCCGGTGCCTGCAGCCGACGTCTCCACGCGAAGTGCAACTTGCCCTCCCACCTCCACCACCACCTCCACCTCCACGCCGCCAGCCCAGCCTCACTCGTCAGAGCACGACACCCCCCGATCGAGATCCACGGTGGCAGGGCACAGCACACGTGCCAGCCCAGCCAGTGTGCCCACATCCGCCGCGGCGTCTTCCAAGCCCAGCGCCACCTCCGCGGTAGCCTCCATCGCTGGTGACCGCGCCTCCCCCGCACCGCTCACCAGCAAATCGCTGCGCCAGCATGACGGTGCTCGCGAGCGGCGGCGGGCGAGACATGCGGAGCGGCGGCGTGCCAGGCGGGAGCACAAGTCGGAAAGGCGGCGGAGGAAGAAGAAAAACGCACAAGAGGAGGCGCTGCGGAACATGCTGGATGAGGGGATGCGACGACTGAACACAGACCAGCGCATCCGAGCACTTCGGAAGAAGCAAGCGAGCATGGTGGTGGACCGCATCGAGGGGTACACCACTCACACAGAGGTGATACGGAGCAGTCCTATCCGACAGCACGCTGGGCTGGCAGGGGACGTTCGGTTTCAGTGTCGGCGTGCTTTGGAGCAAGCTGCCGCGCTGAACCACGGTGAGATTCCAGAGGAGCTTCACACCATGATGCCAACACTCCCACCGTCACAAGTTGCCATGCTTGAGCGGCTTGAGGCAGAGAATGAAGCGGCACTGCAAATGACCCGGGGCAGTCGTGGAAGTCGTGGAAGTCGTGGCAGCCGCAGTATCGGCCGCAGAAGGTTAGCATAAGCGCCATGTGCCTCCGTGTTTTGTTTTTTCGTTTTCGTGTCCTCGAAATGGTGTTGGGGCAGCTATGCCTCATTCAGAGCGCCTCATTCAGAGCGCCTCATTCAGAGTGCCTCATTCAGAGCGCCTCATCCAGAGCACCACATTCAGCGCGCCATGTAGTTTTGCACTGCTGTCATGGTTGGCGTAGCAGATACGCTCAAGCTTTTTCGTTAGAACACAGGCCGACTTGAGTGCCAGCTTTTTGTTTTCAGCTACGTTTCACGCTCATCACATAGGAACAGCGCGGCATGGGATACAGAACGACAGTACTCACTCTCAGTCACACTGGCCGAGCAGCAGCAGATCGTGGGCGCCGCCTGGATGCTGATGGAGACCCATTGTCTGGCGAACTTCCCAGGGATTGCCGCTGGCGAAGCATCGAAGCATCCGGGGACGAGGCTCTTCGAGATGAGGGGCTGGTAAAGGCTGAGGGGCAAGTGGCAGACGCGTTTACATCCACAGTGGGACGTCTGGTGGCCCACGACACGTCGTTGCTGAACACGCTTCTTGCGTGGCCGGTGACTGGCACGATATGGGCGCGTGTGCCCACTTCATCCACGTCTACCTGCACCACACTGCCACCGCCACTGTCTGTATCCGTTTCGGGGTTGCTGTTGCTGTCGCTGTCTTGTTCCTGCCTTGCACTCGCCGGCGGTGTTGCATCCGGAGGATGAACGGCGTACTTGGCCAGGAAGTTGTTGCCCAATGTGCGTGAAATCACCTTCTGCGCCGCCCAATCATCGTTATACATACAAACACGTTCCGCGGTGGGCGTGAGCAGTGGGACTGAAGGAACCTAATGCCACGCGCTCCGCTACAAGCTTCCGCACGACACCTCGCACGCACCCTTGGCCACACCGCAGCTCGTTCCCCTGTCTGCCGAACGGGTATGTCTGGCTCGCGATGCACGGGAAGCCGCCTGCAATGTCAAGCTTGGATGTAAGGGCATAGCACGGCAGCAGCGACAGACAACAAGAGCCGACGACAAGACACGCAACGGGCACGATGTGTGCGAAACAGGACGCTGTGTTCGCAGCGTACCGGCGTTGAGAGCTCCACCGCTCTTCTCGTTCTTGCCGCACCTTCCGCGATGGGAGTGCGCTGCGAATGCGACGTCGGCCCTGCCAAGCCAAGGAACACATGAAGATCCAGCCGGGCGCAAGCGAGTCGCGCTTGACAAGACGGGATACTCCCGAGCGCCCACTCCTTACCTTGCTGCACAAAATGGTGCCACGCTTGAGCCGTGGGTTCTTGTGGCGCAAAGAGCCACCGGCGGACTCGACTCGGTTGATGAGCTTGATGGTGTCGGGTTGAAGCCGGGACACTTCGAACACAGACATTTTGTCTTCTGGCTCAGGCCACAGTGGGTTCCCACCGGTCGAGTTTTTTCGTCGTCTGCGTCGTGTGGACGCGGATGTGGAGGGCCTGCTGCTCATATCACCCCAAGCATGTCGCTGGGAGTCCCTGGTGCCACCATTCGCTGACCGTGCGCGCAGTTGGCTGCCCATCCGCATGATTTGCGACGCGGAGGTGCTTCGAGACAACTGGCGTGCGGAGGCGGGGATGTCATGGTTGGGGGTGTAGAGCCTCCCGCTCACTGGGATGGGTGTGCTAGCACTGGATTGCGTTCTGTCCTCTGCGGGTTGCGTCCAGTACTCCTGCGCCAGCAGCGACAACCTGGGCATTTGGTTTTGGGCGACAACCATCTGCCGTGTCAACACACCACGCGTGCAAGTTGCCGCATGTACCACCGAGGACTACTCACGTGACGCGCTTTCGCCCTTGCAAGTCAACCTTGCGTGTCAATGGGGATGGTTGTGGCCGGAGGCGCATGGTTGGGGAGAAGAACGTGTTGCGGCGCTGTGACGCGTCCACGTGCTTGCGGAATTTCTGTGTGCCAAGACCGCAGTCAGCACCGAAGAAGCTACACGATGCACTACGAGACAGCGCGTGTGCTTGTCAGCACACACCACCGTACCCAGTCTTCGTCCGTTCGCCGAGAAAAGTGCACAAATCCCGGTTGCAAGTACGCCTGCGGGAGTCGTGATGCCTTTCGTCGCAAAGAGCCGGCGCCGTGTTTGCCATCAGTGACGTTGGGCGGACCTGAGGATGATCCGAGAAGGTACGACAGCATTGTTTCTCCCGGAGAGCCGGGAGAGCCGGCTCGATGCGACGCCACTGAGGATGTCGAGGTGTCTCGACGTGGTGATGCTTCTAGGCGAAGGGGTGCCACTTGGCTGTGATGGGACAGCGGCTCACAACCGATGGTCATGTGCTTGCACAGGCACAGCCTACCAACCACATTGCACATGGTCCCACACAAGACATACACATCTACTTGCCAACTCCAACCTCATGCCAACGCCATTACCTGGCCTGGAACTTCATCTTCGCACGAGAACGGTGTCGATGCGTGCCACGCGAGTCGCGACGCGAAGCTGACTGCACTTGCATGACTGCCAACTGCTTCCTGAGGGATGGATGGGAACAGAACCACGGTGCTCCTTCTTCGGGTTGGGGCACGGCGTTTGCGCCGTCTGATTGTGGAGTACACTGCCCCCGCGCTTGGTTGGGCCGGACAGGCAGCCAGTAGCTCGGCAACGCAACACACTGCAAAGGTGCTCCAAGAACAGCCGCAACCGCAGCCGAGAGCGCCGCAAACGTACACTCGCCAACAAATCAATCAATCAATCATCAAGTCAATTCTTCGACAGCATCACCTCCACCGCCAAATGCAAACAGCAACACATGCAAAATAGCTAGGCCGCCCCAACAACATGCCTTCTACAAGAACACTACACAACATCACATTCAGTTCAAACGGCAACACATGCGCGAAAAGGTCGCTGCACCCGGTGCTGGACTGAAACGCCTACCACCTTGCAGATGCAGAGGGCTGCATGGACTTGGACGAACCTCTAAGCGCCCCCGATGTGCCGCGCCTGTACCGTCGTTTCCGCCGCAGCAAGGACGCTGTCTCTGCAGCAGCGGCGGCGTGCTGCACCTGAGCATCGCGGCTGGCTGCCTTGTGGTGGCTGTCCATTTTCTCGTTGATAGCTTTGGCGCCGCGCAGCGTGCGAGCTGGGACACGGAGTTTGCTCAACGTCTTTGTCGCGCGAAGCTTGCGTTCCATGTGCGCCGCACTTCCCTTCAACCCAGCAGTGTGTGGTCGTCGGTTTAACTCCACTTGGTGCTTGCGCAGCTTGTTGTCAAGGCTGGCTGCAGGATCAGGGGGCTGGGCAAAGTACTTGTACCTGGCACACATCAACATCAACATCAACATCAACATCAACATGAACGCACGATGAGACTGCTGAGCACTACATTGCATTGCGCCACAATACGATGTGCTCCTGCCCACGGCTCACACTTACTTCGCCCCCCTCTTGCTGCCTGTCCCAGCTGCCGGATTGCGATCCGTGGCGGCTGTTCCGGATCTCCTCAAAGGTGACGACGACGATGCAGACGGAACACGCACGGGGGACGGCCTGAACTTGAAGAGCGGAGGGGTGGACGCCTGCGCCGGAGAAGAAAGCCGCGGACGTTGTGTTAAGCACGGAGAAGAGGGAGCAGTTCGGAGACGTCGCGAGCGATGCTGGCTGCGGAGTGTGGAAGAATGGCGTCGCCGTTCCAGACCAGGAGTTTCGAGCGCTCCAGGCGTTTCTGCTGCATCCCGAGAACCTTGCCCCATCACATGTGAGCTGGGCGCATCGGTGTCACCAAACTGGTAGTCCATCAGGGACATGCCAGCGTCCATGGGTGTGTCATCGCCTGCGGACACCACATCGAGCACCGACATCTCCGCCACCGGGGCGGTATCGTCCGTGTCTGTCCCCACGGTGCCATGCCCATGCCCATGCCCATGCCCATGTCCGTGCTTGTGAGCATGCGACTTCGGACGCAGTCCCCGATGCGCAGACTTCACTCGGGCGTATGGGTTGTGCCCAATGTCAGAGGGTCGCCGGAAACGGGGCGCGACTCGAAAGGAAGGTGTGCGGGACATACCAGACAGCTTCATAGTGGGGAGGGTACTACTGGGGTCGTTGTGGCTGTCGAGCTGTTGCCCGCCGCCATGCGTGTGCCGGTGCTGGTGCTGGTGCTGGTGCTGGCGGTGGTGATGGAGGTACTCGGAGCGGGAACGGAACAGACGCTTGGCACGCAGTACAGGCGATGGCGCGGCCCGTGTCGAAGACAACAGGGGTACCACAGAGGTTTTGGTCACCGGAGTAGCGGCACCACCTCGTTCAGCCTCGTGGCCACGCATTCGCCCTCCCCCTCCTCCTCCTCCTCCTCCTCCTCCTCCTCGAGATGAGGGCCGAACCAGCGGCGATGCTAGTGTGTCTGTAGGAATGGGACGACGGGGTGTCGTGCGCGAGGTGCGCAGCACCTTCCCACCGTCACCACGGCTTCGGGCGGTGGTGGGTGCCACAGTGGACCGAGTGGTGGTCGGTGCGACACTGGGAGTCGGTGTCGTGTTGGCGGCCGTCACGACAGCTGGGGATGTGGAGCGAGCAGTTGTTCCTGGTGCGGGCGACGTGCGTGGCGACACACGTGGTGAAGACGCACGCGACTTCGTGGTGCGGGCATCGATGTCACGCAGTGCGTCGTCTCCGGTGGAACGCACGCTGCTTGCACGAGAGGCAGCAGGCGGCAACAGCGGAGGGAGGTCTGCGTCGCGTTTGACCTCGTCATCCTCGTCGTGATGGAGGTGTGGTGCTGTGGCGTAAAACGCGGGGAGACGCAGGTTGCGAGTGGACTTGGGACGGGTGCCGTGGTACAAGTGAAGCAGTGGGTTGTCTTCACTCAGGGACTCGCCGTGGCGCATGATTGCATCTGACATGGCATACATGTCCCGTCGTAGATTGTTCTTCGACTCGGGGATGGCGCCATGCTGCACATTTGCAACGATCGATACACACGCCATCCAGACACAACGTGTGCAAGTGGATCACGGTCACAAGTGTTGTTGGCACACACCACACTTCAACGTGTACACACCTGAATCATGCGCCCGTGAAGTTTGGCAGCGACGCTTGCGTGGCACTTCAAGTACGCCTTCACAGTGGGATTGATCGTGGTGTTGAGCTGCATGTTCTCCAGTACCGACACCTTGCGCGCTTCCACCTTCGGTTTCTTCTTCTTGCGTGACTGTGCCTTGCGATCAGCCTGTGGTGGTTTGGACTGGCTTGAACTGGCACTCCCATTGGCGGTGCTGACAGTGAACGTTGGGACAGGCCCCGTCAATTCTGTATTTCTCCCCCCATCGGCTCCTGTGGCAGCCTTGCTCTCGTCTTCTTCCTTTCCGTCAGCACGCGCAGTTGCTGCAGCTTCGTCCGCACCAATTCCAGAGGCAAAGGCTCGAGCGGCTTTGGCTGCCATGCGACTGGCATTTCGTGCTCGAGACAGCCTGACCTGGGCCTCTTCCGCCCTGGCCACGGCCTTCTCCGCGTTGGTTTGCCACAGCTCAATGACGCTGCCGAGCGTGTTCAGGCTCATCCGACGCAGCTCCGACAACCCACGCCCCCGCTGCGACTCTGGCTCCACGTGTGCACGACCCTGGTGGGGACACATACAACACCGCAGCGCATGTTAGACATGGTGCTAACACATGGAAGAGAGATGGTGCAGTACAGTGGATGGAAGGCACAGACAAGTCGATGACCGCTTCCGGCGTGTACGTGTGGCACGGAGAAGAAGGAGAGAAGAGAAACATGAAATATGCTCCCACCCAACAGCCAGAAACGTGCCTTTGCTCCCCCATCGTCTCCACACAGTAACTTCTCGGCGCGCTGTACTTGCGCCTTGTTCAGTTGAGCATACGGGTCTGCGTCGAGTGTGGCCTGTGGAATTTCGTCATCGACACCAAACAGGCGACCAAAGCACTCCAGCAGTTGTGGATCGTTCCTCGTGGCGTCCTTGAACTCTGCCAGGCTGATGCTGCCATCGCCATTTTCATCCAACTGCAACAGGTTGAAGAGGATGAGCAACAGTGCGAAGCAAACAAGGTGGGGCCAAAACCACCCGAGCAGCAGGTGTGTGCGGTGTGTGCTGTTGCGAACCTTGTCCAGGACCTTCTTCACTTCCAAGGCACTGTCTTCAACTGCTTCCTGGCTGCTCAGCACCATGGCAAGCACTTCATCGCGACTCATGGCGCCACTGCCATCAATGTCGTCTGTAAAACACACACAATGAAATTCGTTCAGCAATGGCGGTTGCGACAGCAGTGAACCGTGCTGGCGGCGTACACAGCGTGAAGTAGAACTCGCTGCGTTCATCAACAGAGCCACCAAGCACCTGGCCTAGTCCTGCGAACAATTCTTTGATAGACACCTTTCCCGACTTGTCCTTGTCGAACTGTAAATGCACATGGCCAACACACAAACCCACAACACATAACACACACGCCGCGTGAGAGTGAGCGTCTGTGCAACCCCACGTAGGATGGAAGGGCTCGTACATTATGAAACACGCGATTGATGACAGGCATGATGTATGGCGGCACATCGAACTCAGTCTGCAAACGAGGCACACCAACCAGCGGCAGAGGTCACAATTCATGACCCAAGATACGCCAAGCCATGCATGCATACGGTGAAGACAAACGTACCGCCATGAGCTTTCGAAAATCGACCAGTGTGATTTCCAATTGGCCATCCGCTTTGGTTTTCTTGAAGTAGTTGCGGTACACATCCTGCGCGCAACAACAAGAAAGGCAAAAGGGAAGAGGGTGCCGATTTCAGCGGTTCGAGCATCGTGGTTACCCTCCATTGTCGATTGTTGCATCACATCCATACCTGCAACTTGCCAAGCTTCATGCGCGCTGTATCTTTCCCATACTTTTGTTTGCTCTTCTGGAAGGCGTGCTTGGCATCATCCAATCCTGGCAGTGTGTTCTTGGCAAAGATGTCGTACAGCAAGGGATTGTCCGCCAACACTCGGGAAAACTCTGCCTTCGACACCGTTCCATCGCCATCTTTGTCCAGCGTGCGCACAATTTGCTCTGTGAACTGTGATGCCTCCGCAAGGTCCGCGTTCTCCTTTTCGATCATCGCAACAACTTCCGTCATGTCCAGTGTTCCATCACCTGCAGTGAACAATGAGTTCGGTGCTGCACCACAGCTCAAGGTTGTGTTTCGCACCATTGTCATCACACAACTCGAACATCAGGTCAAGTTTCTCTTGCTTGCTCCCTTTCACCAGCTTTGCCACACCCAACGCCAGCTCGCGAAAGTCGATGGTGTCTGGTGCACATGTCCACACGCAGGCGGCAAGCATGGATCACACATACAGGATCACGGCACTGGCAGCGCCGACAGCAGCAGGAATACAAGCAACACGCACTGGAGTCATCAGCATCAAAGGCGTCGAACAAGTTGTCGACAGGTGGTCGAGCGCCGGTTTGCATGGTTTTCAGGGCGGGGAAGTTTTCGTACCTACTCGCGTCACCACACAAGCAGGGGTCAACGTGGTCATGCATGTTCCACCCTGTTGTCCACTCATCCAACGTACATGATGGCACGGAATTGGTCGCGGTTTAGTTCAGATTCCCCAGTTCCCTTGGTGGCGGCCGAAAACCGTATCCGCAGTCGACGCAGGTCCTCCACCGTCATCTCTAGTGTGATCCACGCGCAAACACGTACCCATGAAACACACATGACAGCCATGACCCACATTATCACCATCCAACCCAGCCAATGCATGTGTGTGCTTCGCAGATGCATGTCGGGAAGAGCAGCCGCACTCACCAGATTCTTGTCCAAGCAGGGTCAACACCTTGTTGCTGGCAATTCGGGCGCGGTTCTTGGCTTCAAGTCGTTTGTTCTGCTCCTCCGTGAGTGCTGAGATGCCTTGAATACGCGCCTGGCGCTGCATTTCTCGCCGTTGCTCGCGCAGCTTGCGTCGCTTGGCTTCCGCTCGCTGAATGAGTGGTGTTGTGGTTTGTTTGTTGGATCCCGCACAACGTGGGGGCATCAATGTCAACGCGGCGCTGCCACACAAGGAAGGGGAAGCAACAGTTGCGCACCTCACGGGCCTTCACTTCTTCTTGGGTGCGAATGGTTTCGAATGCGTTGATGAGGGTGCGCCCAATGAGATGATCTTTGCTCCAGCTGACAAACTCTTGACGGCTCACGTCACCGCCACCGTCGGCGTCAGCGAGTTTAAACATGTTGTCAGTCAGCTGCTTGATCTCTGACTCGCTTGCAGGGCGAGGCGTGATGCCTACTTTAAACGCAGCTTTGTCCAGTGTGCGCATGAGCATGGCCATTTCAGGCTGCAGGGGCACAGCAAGCGGCAGTTAGCAGTTACGAGTGGTGAAGTTCACCAGGTGGACACATGGCCATGCAGTGCACCCGGCTGGCGCGAGCAGTGTGTAGTGTGTCGCATGACGCACCCTCTCGATTTCACCGCTGCCATCTGTGTCGAACAAGTCGAAGATAAATCGAATGCCTGCAAACTTGTCCTTTGGGTCTTTCTTGCAGAACATGGCGCTGTTGGCGCGCACAGAGAAGAGAAAACACAGCATCACGACGGTTGACAGAGTGAGTATCGACAGCGCAGTTTCCCCGCTGTTTGAGCGTGGGAAGCACACGCGCCGTGCTACGCACAGAATGAGTAGGATCTCCACGGCGTCCACATGCCCCATGCTCTCGTTGTTGCGAATGTTGACATCGAACACATTGTACACTTGCAGTGGCAGCCGCAAGAAGCTGTTGCTTTCGTCTATGATAACAGAGAAATCCGTAAACACCTGCACAACCATGAACGTGAGTGCCGATGCAACCAACCATGCTGCAGAAGCTGCCCCAATCGGGGCGAAGTCAGACCTCCATGAAGATGTAGCGAGTCAAGTGGATGTAGGTGGCTTGCGCAGACTCGCGGTGCTTGCACGCTTTCGCATGTGCGCGTTGAATCGCGGGCATGTCCCACTGTGCATACGATGACATGCCAACCACCTCATTTGAGGAGGTGGCGGCTCCCATTGCGACGGTTGCGGGCGGTGAAAAGGTTGGCTGTCCGTGTTGTCACACCAGCGCACAACTGTCGCTGTGAGATGTGCGTCGTCAATCACCGTAGCTTGGAAAGGGCTGCAAGCATCATTTTGTCCGACTTGCAGCAATGAGCCTGTGCTGCTGTTGGTTGACTCGGGTTTCTCAGACGCCGGGAAACTGGCACCAAGGTCGCGCCTGTGCAACGCCAAGAGCAGAAGCCGCACGGCGATGAGAGCCGCTACACTTTGGTGGAGTTTACATTGATTGATTGGAGTTTTCATGGATCCGCTGTGCGCAGCAAACAGCTTCGGGTGTGTGCTCGTGCCTGCCCTGAGCCAGGCAACTGTGACGGTACGACCCAGAGGGGTATCAGCTCACATCTTGGTTGGCATGCTGTGCCATCAACAATCTAGCACACACCAACAGGGTGTCCGAGCCTGTTACTGGACTGACTGACAACTCGCGAGATAGATTGTCGTGCGGAACTCGTTCCGTTGTGCGTGCTTGCTTGTCGACCCACAAGAAAAGCAGCCCAGGGGTGCCAAGCACAACACAACACCCCACAACGCTCACACAGCTTTGCGTGGAGAGCATGGAAGAGGGTCCCGCATCACGGAGTTCCTCGCAGCAGGGCCAGGAGCCTCAACCCCACCTGCTGGATGGGTCTCGTGGTGACTCTCAGCACCGAGCACCCCAGTCGCCAGCAACATCGCCCATAGCACATGGCGCACGCTCTGCGCACAGGATGTCACCAAGCGTGCAAGATCCGCACTGGTACACATCACCTGCCTCCTCCATGCGCTCACCCCCGCCGCCGGCCTCGCCATCATCGCCACGCATTCAGCGAGTGCTGGACACCATGCGAGAGTCGCCCTACTTTCCCGGCAGATCACTCCCGCCGAGCCCTGCTTTCGCGCCACGTCTCACGCTGCAGTCCCGTGCGCGCTCTGCACCCGATGCGAACTTGTCTGCGGACCGCCGTGTGGCAGTGGATGTCTTGTCGCAGTCCATGTTCTTCTCCTCGGCCGGCCTCGACCAACGCCTCGGCGTGCGACCACAGCGGCACACCGTCGGCGCGTCCGTTCCTGCTGCTCGAACCGCCATGCCGTACTCAGAAACCATGCGGAACGTGCCTGTGCGCAAGCTTCGTGCTCACCACGATGGCACATTCTCCAACTCCACGACGGTACGTTGTCTTTATTGGCCGCGCGTGCGGTGTCACTGCTGCTGGGCCAGCAGTGCTACATGTAGCGCTGCCATCAACAGCCACCCACTCATTCTCCCGGTACTCACATGATGTGGCACATCGCTGGAAGCAGGTTCGAGAGCGGTTCATTCCCGACTTCAATCAACTCGACAAGGCGCGTGAACGGTTGGCACCGATGCCCAAGTTCTTGTACCAACACGCCAACCGAGTGCGGCACTGGGAAGAGCTTGATGCCGTGAAGCGTCACCAAACCGTCGATCTGTTTGGCGGCGAGAAAAAACCTCGGCGCGCAGTGCCCAAGCGTGGGAAGAAGGTGAAGCGCAAACCCCTGGGTGGACTGGGCTCTGTGACGCTGTCCCCCGTGCAAGCGCTGTACCAACAGCAGCGCACCCAGGCACGGAGAACGTTCCTTGCCGCCCGCCGCAAAGCCAAAGCGGCTGAGAAGGCGAAGCGTGAGAAGAAGATGGCAGTGCGGCAACGCCGTGCGTCCATCCAAGCCGCACTGGCCAGTGCTGTGGATGACTTGGAGGCGGAACATCGCCGGCGAGACAGGCGCCGGTCAACGGTGCTGTTGTCGATGTCGGCGGTTGGGGAAGCTGTTGCCGCAGCCGCAGCGACTCAGGCGGAGCAACATGACACCGATGATGGCGGCAATGGCGGCAGTGATAGCAGTGATGACACAGAAGATGATGGCGCTAGTGGAAGTGAGAGCGGCAGCAACGATGAAGCCAGTGGCACTGGTGCGGGCGGTACAGCAGCAGAGAACCAAGCGTCTTCCACAGTATCCGCAGCAGAGGAAGGCAAGGACACTACGGATGATACGAGCAGTGACCAAGGTGCTAGCCCGCCCCCCAAAGTGAGCATCACGGCACCTAGAAGGCGGTCGCGTGTGCTGCCAGCGAAGCTCACGGCACAGGCAGGAGGTGGAGAAGCCCTGGACGCCGCTCCGCCTGATGTGCCTGCCGGCCGAGACAAGCGATGGCGTCGGCTGAGCACAGTCGGTCGACCCGGCGGCCTCGACCCGCTTACCATCAAAGCGATGACCTCACAGGCCACGCAGCGTGGTGCACGAACGCCCACGCGACGCACCAGAAAGTCGTTTTCGACCTCTTTGGGTGGCAGCGTCAGTCGACGGGCCTCTGGCGCGTCGAGTGTGTCTCGTCGCAGGCCGGGCACCAGCCGAACTGTATCCACCACCGGCGGTGCGTCTGTGATGTCATCGTTGACGCGTGCGTCGACTCCATGGCAAGAGGCGCAACAGCGGCCATTGGCAAACGCGCCTGTAGCCATGGAACACTGCCCCGACAAGCCCACCGAGCTGGAAGTCATGCGCAGTGTGTTATTGCGGGAAGCGCATGTTCAACGCCTGCGCAGTGTGGTGGAGGCATCGAGGGCACGACGTGTTGACGTGCACGATGTGTTTGCTATTCTTGACCTTGTCCGAGCGGCGACGTTGGCAACGTTTGAGGCGATCGCCCGATGGAGGCGTGTACTGGTGCGTTGTTGGCGTTTTGGGTGTCACAGGGTGTGTGCATCGCAACTGCGTGTTGACGTTATTGTGGTCATCGTTGTGGTGTGTGTGGGCGCTACAGGTGAACAAGCGCATGCCATACCTGTGGAATGGCATCAACTACATGCTGAAAATGACGTGCGACTTGGATTTTCTCGGAGAAAGCCTGCCGCGCTACCTCCGACGCGACATTCCCTGGAGGCTCACCCGCAACACACTCCAAGTGCCACTGCGCCAACTATCCGCCAACGTGCGTGAATGGCGGTACCAACGCACCGCCAGTGCCCAGAGACGTCGCAGCTTGTCGTCACCCTCCGCTGCGTTCACTACGCCGCATCTAGCACCTTCGTCTCCCATTTCACGCGCAGGCGAGGATGGACGGCTGGCGACGACCACCACGGCAGCTACTCCGTCGCCCACATCTGGTCAGGACCCGTCGCCGGCACAAACACCACCACGTGATGGTGATTCGTCACCTCGTGGTGATGAGCCCTCCACCCGTCACCAGCCTGCCGACGCTTCCTCGACGCCAGTTCCGGACTCCGGTGTGACTCCAACTTCGTCAACGTCGCAACCGGGCTCAGACCGCGGTGCAACACCACCCGCCGTGGCCTCCTCCACACATGCGACGCGGGACTCACATACGCCTGTGGACGACAGCACTGCGATCAACGACAACTCCGCCACCACCGCCAGTCCCAGCGCCAGTGTCAGTGCCAGCGCCAGTCCCAGTGCCAGTGCCAGTCCCAGTGCCAGTCCCAGTGCCAGTGCCAGTGCCAGTGCCAGTCCCAGTGCCAGTCCCAGTCCCAGTCCCAGTCCCAGTCCCAGTCCCAGTCCCAGTCCCAGTCCCAGTCCCAGTCCCAGTCCCAGTCCCAGTCCCAGTCCCAGTCCCA
>Ga0213833_1002057_pt1 | contig 13557 bp, 21 predicted proteins | sample SWATP21_FD_160575 | JGI IMG/M metagenome (GOLD analysis project Ga0213833, IMG submission 160575) | Coastal seawater microbial communities from Marineland, Florida, United States - SWA TP2 #1 | ecosystem: Environmental > Aquatic > Marine > Coastal | place: USA: Florida | collected 2016-08-14
GGTGGGCAGCGGCGTGGCGTACGATGTGGCGCCGATGCAGCACACGCCACCCCCGGTCTTCATCAAGCACGACGACAACTGGGGCAGCACGCCGCCGGGGTTTGTCACCAAGGAGCGGCTGCAGGCGCGGAGCCCCGTGTCGGAGGACCGTGCGGTGGGAGGCGGGTGGACGCCGAAGCGGTCGGCGCGTGAGCAGCGTCGGGCGGACTCGGCCAACTTTTTGGCACGGGTTACGCCCTCTAGCCGTCGCCATCCAGGCGGCACGTCCGGTGGCGCGGGCAGTGGTGGTGGTGGTGGTGGTGGTGGCGGTGTGTTGGGTGCGGTGGGAGGTGGGCTGGTGGAGGAGGGTTCTGTGGCGGGGAATGTGGCGCAGGTGGGGTTCTCGCCTTCTCGTCGCTTCCGGGTGCAAGACGGTGCAGGCAGGAAAGGCCGGTACGTGTGTGTGTGTGTGTGTGTGCATGTGCATGTGCGCGCGCGTGTGTGTGGGGGGTACAGGCGTGGAGGCATGCCGGTGGGAGGGTGTCGGGTGTTGTCGTTCCATTTAGTGGGCGAGGTTGTGGGCTTGGACGCGGCACACAATGCTGGGCGCGGTGGGGTGCTTGTGCTGGTGTTTGGGATGCCTGTACTAACGACCCTTGTCCTGTCCTGTTGTCTCTCCCTCCACCCATCCCCTCCCGTCTCCTGCCCCCCATGTGGTTTGTTTGTGTGATGTGAACAACAGCAGTCGACGCGAGCGCGAGTCGGGAGGTGCTTCGCTTCCTCCGTTGAGCAGTGATCGTCGCGGCGGGTTCAAGTAGCCCAGCGTAGCTTATTTAGTTGTGAGGTGACGGCACAAAGTGTAGTGTGCGATGGCGGCTCGCAGATTGTAGCGCCCCTCCTCTCAAACATGACCATGTAGCCAACTTCGTGATGTGTTCATCGCAAGCAGTAGCTGCACCGGCCACCGTAGCACAATACAGTGTGGGCAGGGGTACGAGGAGGCAGCAACAGCAGCAGGAAAGTGTGTCCCTCAACGTGGGCATTGTTTCGCTCAACATGTGGTGTGATTATTCGCGACACGCGACGCACGCCAAGCCTATCGGAACGAAACGCCTGTGTCACCCAGCTCAATGTGTACGCCGTCCAAACCCACAGTGTCACCCTGCACATTTTGTTTTTGTGTTGCAATCATTACATCATGAAACGTATCGCGTGAGGAACGGCCACACGCAACGGCGAGCCCGCACGCGTCACAACATGGTACAAACACCCACGAGCAACACCACGCCGCCCGACGTACCAACTCCGCTGTTTTCGACGTTGAGTCATTGCGTGTTTGTCTAAGATACTCGTCTGTGATGCCGAGTTCCTTGATGAACTTGGCCTCCAGCTCATTGTACACCTTGTCGTCTGCCTGCAACTTCTTCAGCTCTGCCTCCCTTTGCTGCTGCTGTAAGTCCACCCCGTCCTGTTCAGCAGCAGCTAGGCGCTCTGCCTTGGACTCTTCCAACGCTGCCTGGATGTCTGCTTGCTCCTTCTCCTTCTCACGAATCCCCTTTCTCACCTCCACATACGCCACCCGTTCCTCTTCTCGTTTCAAGTACGCTGTCATCAACGTCTGTGTGGCGCAGGATACACAGGCACACACATGCGCGCACAACCAAAACAAAAAAAAAAAAGTGTTCAGGCACAGCAAGCCAGGACACACATGAAAACACAACGCCAGCGCGTTTGACACCGACTCGTTGAAGCAACAGAAGCGACGAACACACAACAGCAACCACAACCACAACCACAACCACAACCACAACCACAACCACAACCACGTACATCCTCATTCGCGCTGCCACGGCGCAGCTGCTGTGGAATCTCAAGGACGTGCAGGTTTCCGTTGGCGTCGCCCACAGCCAGCAACTGCTTGCCCGCCCGCGCCACACCGGGCTTGCGGAACTCCATGGAGGTAATGGGCGTCGACACGACCGCCGCCGTCAACGACGGCTTGTGCGTCTGATCCAGAAGATCCCAGATGTCGATCGTGCCGTCGTCCTTGGCAATGAAGATCACGCCCGGACGAGTTGGGGACCACCGACCAGAGCACACGTTGGTGGAGGCCTTGGGTGACGTCAACAGCGGCGTCTCAATGCCCTCTTTCCACAGGGAGAAGCACCAATCGCCGACGGACAGAACCAAATCACTGAATGAAACAGGAAACCAACACGCCACACAAGCACGCAGCACAAACGTTAGCCATCTCCTCCCCAATCCCACAAAAACAAACAAACAAACAAACAAACAAACAAACAAACAAACAAACAAACAAACAAAACAAAACAGCATGTGGCATGGCATGGCATGGCACGCCCTTCGCACGTACTCAAAGAACGGTGATCGCTGCAAACTCTTGACAGGGCGTTGGTGGTGCGCCTTGGCGTTCCACAACACGCGTTGCGGCGGACCCTCGTCCTGTTCCTCCGCTGCCGCTGCCGCCGCCGCGGCACCCGCACCCGCACCCGCACCCGCACCGGCACCGGCACCGGCACCACCGGCTGCACCGCCGGCCGCACCCCCAGCGCCAGGCGGGGGGTCTTTGCGCTCCGGCGCCCAGTCCGCAAACACCACCTCACCCTCCTCCGAGCCGCAGTACATGGCGGCGAAGGCGTCTCCGGGTTGGAGGTCGAACCGGCACAGGCCCAGCTCCACAGCGCCCTTCATGAGGTTGCAGCGGTAGGTGGGCAGCCAGGGGAGCTCCACGGGACCCTTGTCCTTTGATCCGCCCTTGCCCTGCAAAAGGAACAAAGGAAGAAAGGAAGAAAGGAAGAAAGAAAAAAAGGGGAGGGGGAGCGGGAGGGAGGGGGGAGGAGCCGTCAGAGAGGCAGACGACACCACCGCACATGCGCACACGCGCACGCACACACACCAAAGGAAAGCAAGCGCGAGATCAGCGCCGGGGACGACAACGATCGACCACAAGAAGCCCCCACCCACGCAAGCGCCACACCCCACCACACACCAACGCAAGCATACACCGCCAGGGGCAGCAGCAACACACCCATCCACCCAGCCAACTATGCATCCATCCATCCATCCATCACCACGTACCGCTGCGCCTGCTGCTGTGGCCTTTTTCGCCGCCTTCTCCTTGTATCTTGTGTCCCACACAAGGATTTGGCCGTCGCCTGCTGTGGTCATGAACTGGAACGTCTCCGTCGCGTCAGGTGCCCGTCGTCCACGGGACTTTGACACAACTTCGACTGTGGGGGGAAGCCACTCGAGTTGTGTGATGCCGCTGCGATGGCTGTTGTCAATCGTGGACACGGCGCAAGGTTTGACTCGGAACGCAGCGTCGGATTCCTGCAGCAAGGGCAGCGAAACACAGGGGATAAACATGACATGGCATCAGCGACCAATACAATCACAAAAACACACAAGACACACCGAAGACAACGAGAGACCGATGCATGCACACACACGCACGCACGCGCACACACACAACGGGAAACACCAACACACTTGATACTCACCCCGCTGTCAGATTTCCGCTTCTGCTTGCGGTTTAGGACGTCCTGTGCCGCAGCAAGATCGAACAGAAGCACCTGCCCCGTGATGCACCCGGCTGCGATCAGGGTGGGGTTGGTGGGGTTCCAGCGGAAGGTGAGCACCTCCTGCGGTGCCTCCAACACAATCTGGGACGAAAACTCGGAGAAGTTGTACACCAGGATGTGCGACTTGGTCGTGCGCCCCGACCGCTCCACGCGCTCCTCAAACGCCCAGTTCATGGCTGTGGCCGCTGCCAGCCACTGGCGACTGCGCGGGTGCCAGTCAATGTCCACCAGGGAGGTGTTGCCGGAGAACTCCAGGTCCATGAAGGTGCGCGCCTCACGGATGGTGTTCTCGCCCTTGTTCCCCACCACAAAGATCTCCTCCTCGTCCAACAGCGCCAGCTCGTCCTGGAAGATGTTCAGCGTCTCGTTTTGCTGCAGGGCGCGCTCACAGCGGTTGGCGGCCGTCGTAAGCGCCTCAATCATGCGTTCCGACGACACAATGTCCTCGGCGTCCTCGGGCATCTTCAGCGCCTCGGTCTGCATGCTGTTGTTGACGGTGCGGAACCACGTCGTTTGTGTGCCCACCGCCTGGTGGCGGGAAAAGAGACCGGCACATGCCTGAAGTCCGACGTGCAGCTCCGCGCGCGTCAGGTCGTAGTTGGGGTTGCGCTGCTGGCGGAAGTCCGCAGCGTTTTGCTCGCCGCCGTCCTTGTCCAAGAACTTCACGCGTGCCCCAAACTCCTTGCGCGGGCGCACGATTTGAAGCGCCAACAGCGGACGCCGGCGCTGCGTGTCCAGTGTCTTTACCTCCTCGATCGTGGCGGCTTGCGTTTCGGAGGCGTAGGCCTGCGAGATGATGGGCTCGTCGTAGTAGATCATGGCGTCGAGGCGCGCCTTCTCCGCGGCAGCTGCTTCCTCCGCCTCACGCTTCTTGCGCTCTTCTTCCTCCTTTGCGCGCTCTACGGCACGCATTTTCTGTCGGTGGTGGGTGTCACGGCAGGGGTCGGATGCAAAGCACCAACACACATAGCATGTGAGATGCCGCCGCGCAGCCGCAATCACACGCGCGCAGCAGCCCATCATTGCCACGCCAGACAAAAGAGTGGGGCGGGGAACGCACATCAAACTCGCGGTTGTACGCCTCCTCTGTGACACAGCAGATCCAGTTCTCACCGTACACCTCGTCATGGTCAGCGATGATCAGAATCTCGTCCAAGGGATATTTCTGCACAGCACAGCGTCACAAACAGCGTGAGACCACCCCACTCACGGCGCATGCGCGCTGCAACATGCGCGTTGAAATGCAACGCACAGCTATGGCCTCTCTCATCGGATGGAACGGGCAGTAGAAACCCTTCGCAGCGATTTCGGCTTTGACCTCCTCCGTCGAAAACGTCTTCCATGGCACTGTGTCCTTGATGTCCTCACCTGTCTTGAGCCCCATTGCCTCCATGGGCTTCATGGTGATCATCATGGGCACCACACCCGGCGGTGGTGCCTGCTTTGCCTCCTCTGAAGCCATGGTGCCGTGTCACGCCCCGAGCACCCGCCGGCTTTCAAAACCGCGCACGCGTCTGATACGACGGCGTGCTACAGAAAGTCTGTGCTGCACACCACACCGCGTGGTTTCATGCAACGGTCCGTCAACACTGAGGATCGGATCCACGCCGGTGCACAGCAGCGCGTGCTTTGCGTGCAGCGCGTGCTGGTTACGGTCCGAACGGCACCTTGCAACCCGGTGAGCAATCCGGCATTGAAATTCCGACAAGTGCGGCTTGTTCGTTAGGCGAGTTGCTGTTGTGTGATGATGGGGGAATATTATGCACTTGACCAGTCAAATCAACGTGAGTTAAGTGCAGGACTCAAAAAATGATGTAATTATCTGCGATGTTGTATGGTCACTGTGATAGCCATAGTTCCGACTTCTTCCGTGCTCTGTGTCGTGTCCGTGCTAGTGCACCGCGCCTTTGATCGTCCGAGTTGACGATGAGTGGTAAGACCGATGACAAGGATGTAGAATATGTGTCACGTAAAGTAGATGAGATGGAGCTGTCCAGTGATGGCAAGAATGGGGAGGTTGAAGCTGACCATGCGGGCGAGTCCAAGAAAGGCGGGGTTGAAGGCGAGGAGGGAGAGATCATTGTCGCTGGTTCACAGAAGGCTCAGGCCATTATGGAAGGGTTTCGCATGTTCGTTCAGGGACACCCTACCTGGGCGTTGATTGTGTGTATGTGTTCCACGTGTTTACCGTGTGTTCAATGGGCCGCTTTGCTCAGCAATCACATGTGTATGCGAGACGCCACGAGTGGGGAATTGAAATGGGAAACGTCGGACTGGTGCGCTCATCGTTTTTTCATCTGGTGCTGCCGTGTTCGCATCCCACTCACGCGGTTGTGCCCCGTATTTGTGCCGACAGGTCAAAAGAGATGTTTGAGACAGAGCAAGAGGGTGCGTGTGCAACTATGGGCATGATGGGTTGGCCGCTGCTGGGCGCCGGTGCTGATGATCATGTTGTTGCTTGGCTTGCAAGCAGCCCATGTGCCAGCAGACATCTTGCAGTGTGCCGCGGTTTCACGAGAGATCACATTTTCCTCCAAGGAAATCATTGAAGCGTTCAGGCTCGAGCAGCGGGTGTTCTTTCAGGGCACATGCCTGGAAGGTGGGTGGCATTAGGTGCCTGTGGACGGTCTCGGCGCAGCCTCACACAGCAACGTGTCGATGTGGGCCGCACAGAGTGGAAGTTCGAGTTTGGATTTGTGATGCCAGGCTCTACAAATACATGGCAGCAAACCATTGAAGCCGCTGGTGGCTCTCACATGCTTCCCGCACAGCTCCTCAGGTGCGTGGCGTTTGTTGCGCTTGTCACCGTGTAACATGTCTGATTCCCACCCCCTTTCCGCCTTCTTGCAGTGGCAACGTCACTATCGAAACAGGGTTCTATGATGGCGATTCGTTGGTGTCAAAGAGCCTCGTTCGCGTTTTCTATGATCCGTAGTAGTTATTGGCCAAGTGGGTTGCAGTCCCCACAACAAACAAAACAAACACAATTTCTCGTCCGCTCGCTCCGCGTTCGGCAACGCATGATGACGCTGTTGTCTCAGGTGGCTTTGTCGATGCCAAGCTCAGCCCGGCGAAACACCTCGCTGCAGAGCTGGGTCAATGACTCGTTGGACAGCGTGACAGCAGCAAAGTGGTTGCACCCGGGACTGGGTTTCAAGGCCTGCCCAGCACCAACAGTCAGCAGCGATCCCCAGAGCTAACTAACCACAGCAAAGCGTCGACCAAGACCAAGCGCACGGCAAACCAAACAAACGTACCAACCAAGGAAGCGACGGCGCACATGAGCCATCCGGAGCTTGAGGATACAACAGCACGTGCTTTGACAGCTTCGCGAGCCGCGGAATCACCTTGGGCAGAAGCAGACGCGGGTTGGCGAGATCGGGCAGCGTGGAAGTGGTGCTGGGTGGGGTGGTGGGCGAGGTGGAGTTGCACATGGCGGCCGTGTGGCGGTAGCCCGGGAAGGCGGCGGCCATTGACGCGAGCACCACCTCAGAAAATGCAGAATCACACGCAGAATGGAGCACGTATTGGAAGTTGGGACTGCAACAAACAAGCAAACAAAAATCACAACACCAGAGGCGTGAGGGTGGCGTGTCACCACAAGCGCGCAACGATGCAAATCACACCAAGCCAGCATCTTTACCTTTCCATGATGTCAAGTGTAGAGGCAAACAACTGTGCTACGATTTTGGCGTTCGCAGCACCAGCCACTTGTGGAATACGAAGGTTGGTGGATGGTGGTGCCACGCAGGGGAGAATGGGCAGGCGTGCAAACTTCAGAGTGCTGACGTCGTCATCCTTGGACTCATCCCCGGCTCCACCACGACTCTGGGCATCTGCCACCGCGTCACCAACCTCAACTGCGGATCGGATCCGGGAAAATACTTTGATCAAGTCCATGGGGCCCACAACAGTCTCCGAGGCAGACCACCTGCTATGGGAACAAGACGTGCCGCGTATCGTATCACTCATGTGAGAAGGACCAAGTGCGTGTCGACATTACACCCACCACGCAGGCCTTGCACGCACGTGGCGGTGGCACGCTTCACTGCCTCATCCACACGGGTGATAAGCGCATCAAGGCCATCAGTCAGTACATGAGTGACTGCATGCTGGCAAAGGGACGTTTTCAACTTATCTCGGCCGTCCTGTGGCACTCACACACCACACACACCCCCGCACATGCACACCACATATTCACATAAGATGCGGGCGCATGCGCATGGTCAACGGGCATGCAGAACCACCCTTTCCCCCACACATGCCTCTGGAACGTAGCCCTCGGCTACTGCTTTGGTGAACACCGCCACCTGAACGCGAATGGTCCCCGACAGCAGCACCAGTACGTATGTGCTTGTGAAGAGCCGCGTGAGAGCTGCAGGACAACCATACAAGACAGAGCCAATGCTTAGTTAGTGTAGTCAACGAAAAGTAGACGGGTGTGGCCACGCCACAATGGATCAAGACGCACTGGCACGAATCAAGGCAAGCCACAAAGCCAGTTTCTTCTCCCGGTCCGCTTTGTCAAGGCTCTTGATCTCAGCTTTGATAGCTTCCAGATTGCAAGCCTTGTGTCCAAATATGCTCTGCTGTGACACCCGCAGGAAAGCGGCGAGCACGATGCTTGCATCCGGCCCCATTGACTCGAGCAGCTGCGTCTTGCTGCGCGGGCACACACCGAGAACGTGTCATGGCCAGCACCACCCGCGACCACCACACCCTACACACCAGCGCCAGCGCACAGCGCACAGCAACACGACAAGTATGTTTCCACACGTTGGCTGAGGGCCCGTACCGACGCTCTCGAGCGTACTCCTCTTGGACATACGCTTGCAGCTCCCCCTGCAGCCCTTCCGCATCCGCGATGAGTCGACGCACCCCCGCCACCACGCCGATCCCACCAACAACAGTGGTGGCGATCGCAACAGGGTGTCGCTTCACGAAGTTCCATGTCCCTGACACCACGCGGCCAACAAGGCCGAACACCATGGCCCCGCGCGCGAAACCACACACTCACAAGAAGCACAAGCAGGGACGCGGCACGAGTCGTGGTCGGTGACGCGTTTATATGTTTCATTGTTTTGTATTATTTTGCCCCACACCCGCACGCCTCAGCTCGCCATGGGCGCAGCAAGCATCTCAGAAATTGTTTGGTGGCACAGGGTGGCATATGGGTTCGACGCAGTGTTGGCAGCCTTCGCAATAGCACTGCCATGCTCCGCAGCGGCTTCCAGAGCCACACGTTGACCTTCCTTGTCCCCTTCGTCTCTGCAAGAGCACACGGTTCGCAGGACGAGTCAGGCAGAGCAGACGTCGCTTCGTTCACGCAAACCGCACCGTGCAATGACAGCCTTCTGGTTGTACGCTTGTGCAACGACATTCCTGTAGAATTGGAATGTGCGTGTCGCTTCAAACTCGCTGTGCTCCTCCAACCATGCCCGCCCCAACGCGATAGCCTTGTCCAGGTCGGTTTTCGCCTCAGCAATGCGTTTCTTCAACCGGTACACTTGTGCCCTGAGAATAGCCACGACAAAAAGTGAGACCTTCGACAGCCACTACCAAGGTGGAACAAACGAGGATACAGCACGCACCGGTTGTTGAATGCGGAGCAATACGACTCGTTCATTGCAATAACTTCGTTGAGCTTCGCCAGTGCCGCGTCAACATCCGACTTGGCCAACACGACGGCTTCTCGCTCAATCGCTGCAAGGAAGTCCGTCAACGGCATCGTGTCCACCCCAAACAAGCGCCGCAGCAGAAACATACCTTTGCATCGACCAATGCTATCTGCCTCTTTGGGTGAAGGTGGGCGGTCTTTGGCTGGAAACGAGCACAGGCGACATAAGCACACCCACCACACGCGCCGCCAAGGCACAACTCACGCTTCTCATTGACCCCGATGAACCCTCCTCGGTCACCACTAAAAATAAAGTTTAAGATGGCTTCCTGATCATGCACGACCTGGAACGGTGTGTCGTCCTTGCCAGCTGGGGCAGACATCTTCCCAGCGGTCTTGGACTCGGCAGAGCCTGACCCCGCGCCTGCGCCTGCACCGGCACCAGCCCCACCACCACCACCAGCTCCCGAATTGGACTCTGTCACATGACGTTCTACGACAATGTCATCTGCTGGTGCGCTAGACTCGGAAGGAGAGCTCATGGTGGCAGACGGGCACAGCAGGATTGGGTGTCGGCCACGGGGCTACACGTGTTCGTCGCCGAGAAGGCCGAAGTGCTTTATCGTCACGTCATATTCGCACATCAGCAGGACTACCACGTCATCTTGGCATAGCAGCCGCGGGAATGTGGGTGCGCTGCCGGTGTCACAGCAGCGCTGGCCACGCGCCGCACAAGCCAGAGAATGGAGGCTGTGTGAGCACAACCTTTGCGTGTGAGTGCAAGCATGGAAGCACATGTGCCCCGTGTGAATCTCAAGGCGTTCTCGAACGCCCTGATGACGATTGGCAAGATCGGGAAAGAAGTGTTCATGGAGGCGACAGATGATGGGGTTCGTGGACAGGGGATTGATGGGCTCCGAGAGTCGTGTTTTGTTGAGACTCGACTTCCGCTCACACGTTGGGATGTGAATATAATCAGTTGGTCTTGCGAACTTTGAACGAAAGTCGGTCTGCGTTTGCGGCGTTCACCTTCCGCAAACGTCGGTGCTTGTGGGCGTGTGCAGTCTTCTGTTTGTGTGGTGTTTGGCTCATGGCATGCCTCACAGACTTCTTCGAGTACTTTCGTCCCCCACCACCGGAGGAACGAATCAGATGCAAGTTTTTTGTCAAGGTGAGGAGGCGGTCAGTTTCTCCGGCTGTGTCCACGTCGACTGTGTGACAGTGGTGGTGAGCTCTTGCAGAGCTGTCAAAATGTGCTTCGATCCAACCGCACGGTTGAGGTGCTGAAGATCGGATTCCAAGCCCAAGAAGTGAACAACTACTTGGTGTTTCAACTGCAATGTCGTTTCGGTGCGCAAAGCAAGTGTGGGTGCAGGCTTCGGGACGGGTGCTGACAGTCCTTGTGCAGGTATCGTGAAAACGCACCGGTTTGTGTACGAGGATTGTGACATTTATGATGCTTGGGTCGATAAAGAGGAGTGCCCGTACCGATTGACGGCTCGGCCACCAGTGCTGAGTCGGCTCGTGGACCATATCAAAGGCACAGATGAGCTGACGCTTTCACTGACAGCAACAACCGTGCAGTTTTCCAGCTTCCACCAAAACCTGAACGAAGAAGCAGGTAAGCGCTATGTTGTGGTTCCCCACTGATTGAAGTTAAACCTGTACCGTGTGGCACGACCTGTTGCATTCAACAGCTCGGAGTGTGTTGAAAACAGCCATGTGTGTGGACGTGGCAGAGTTTGAGCACGTCACGTTCTCCGGACCACCAACAGATGTGACGTTTGCTCTGCGTGAGTTCAAGGTGCGTTCAGGCGTGCTATTGTGCGTTTCCCAAAGTGACCATCATACCATGTGTGTGTCTCTTTTATCTAGGCCCTGCTGTCATTTTGTGATGCCACTGCGCAAGAAGAACTCTCCTTGTTCATCCAAGAGCGTGGTGCGCCCGTACTCTTCACGACTGATGGTCCTAAATTTGGGTGCTGGCTGTCTGGTCTTCTGTTGGCCACTCACTGTGACTACCGTGACTGCAGGTATTGCCAACCAAACATTTGAAGCATCTCTTGTTCTCGCCACTGTTCAAACTGGCTGGGGTGACTCACAACCGTGCGCTGTTGTTGTGTTCCGGTAGGGATCTTCTGTTGCGTTGCGCGCTGATTACTGCTGTTATTGCTTGTCCACCACGCAGCTCCTCAAGACCCCGTGGCAGCGAATCTGCCAGCCGTGCTGCCTCCAGCATTCCATCAGAACCCCGGGCTATCGCTGCGCCCCACAAACGTCCTCGCCCACGTGGCCCGGCAGATCATCTCAACGCCGGCGAGTCCGCGTCGATAGGTTGGGGTGGCAGCCAAGCGATGAGAAGTGAAATGGACGGCACCGTTGCCGCTGGTGCTGGTACTGGTGCTGGTGCTGGTGCTGGTGCTGGTGCTGGTGCTGGTGCTGGTGCTGGTGCCGGTGCCGGTGCTGGTGTTGGCGCTGGTGTTGAGCTTGGGAGCTATCCGCGCCATGATCACACTGGTCAGGGCAGTGCACAAACTGGAAAGCGCCAGCGACTCACACAGCACTCAGAGACGACAATCGCCGCACCAGCGCTTGGCGATGAAAGCATGTGGATGGAGGATTCACAAGCGGTTGCACCAAGCGCTCCCAACAGTCAAGAGTTTGTGGAGGCTTCTCAAGCCATGAGTGACGAAGAGGGCATGTAGTCGTTCTTCCGAAAGTCACAAAAAATGCAACCAAAACGTCACCACCAAAGCGCTGCGCGTCACATTCTATGATGCACCAACTGTCGTACAAATTTCCCCAACCAGACAAGCGTTTGTGGTGGTTTGGTCAAGCCATGAGTGATGGGGAAGGTGTGCAGTCGTGTTACAAAAATTGGTTCAAAACGCAACCACCAACAAACAGAAACAAATACAACAGCAACCGCTCCCCATGCCCACGTGCTCACAACCAGCTATGACGAGGACGTGACCAAAACTACACCAAATAAAACCCGTGTCATACTCCATGACGAAGTGGGTGCTCACATGCGGCCACTGCTCGCGGTGCTTGTGCCGCGGCGGACTGAACAGGCGTGGGTGCTGTTGCGGTTGCTGCGGGGGCGGCTGAGTCCGCCACCGGTGCGGCGCCAGCGGCGCTCGCCGCCGACAAAACGCGGACAACATGTGCCCGTTCATCGCGCTCCCACCTCTTGAACATGGCCAGCGATGCATGCTGAGGCACACCATGGACGTTGTGTGCGTTGGCGGCAAGTGCGGCCTGCTCGGACGGGCACGCCAGTTCTTCAATCCGAACCGCGGCACCGGCCAGCTTGGCAATCTTGACGTAGTTACTGTACTCCCAACGCTGCGTATTGGTGTTGTCTACAATAACCAGCTTCACACCGTGGGATAGCGCGTTCACGAAACGGGTGAGACAGGCTTGGTGTGCTCGTCCCAGCTGGCGCGGATCGAATTGGTATTTGCCACGCCGAACGAAGAAGTCGTCCGCGGAGCATATGCAGGACTTGTCGCGAAACGATGCCACAAGATGTTTCACACGAGTGGATTTTCCGCTGCCTGGCAGCCCTCGCATGATGACGACAAGGGATGAGGCGGTGGAGGTGGCACAATCTTTCTTGGAGCTCGGCGTTGGGGTGCTGGTGCAACAAGACGCGTCCATGGTGAGCACTGGGGGCTCGTGCAGGGATGACAAGGGGTGCAACAGGTTGGTTGGAACCCCTCGAAACAAAGTGCTCTGCAGCACCGACACAAGGGGGCAGGTTCGGGGATTTGGAGAGGTTGTGAGACTGCGTGGTGTGGTGTCAGGTTCCTTTTGCACACGCTTTGTTCCGCATCAAGCAGACAATTCCGGGAACATTCGTGTCTATTTTCGAAACTGCGCTTCCCAATGTTGACGGCTAGTGTTTAGTTTTAGTCAGTCTTGGTTTGTGGTTGTACGTTGGGTGTTCTCCGGGTCTCTCTAGACCTGGGTTCGTAGTGGCTGGTAGGTCACTGGACCGTGGACGGTAACAAGTGGTTGAGGACATAAGGAGTGTCACAACATTTGGTAGCGGAAAGTACCTCCCTGATCCCGACAGGAGGACTCTGTGACCATGCCGGCAACGTCGACGACGAAGAAGGTGGCAGACCTCGAAACCCAAATGGCCGAGGTACTGCGGAGGCTGGAGGCTTCTGAAGCTCGGCTGGAGGCTGCTGAAGGTCTCAACGAGGAGCTTGAAGCTCGGTTGCAGGCTTCTGAAGCTCGCAATGAAGCTCTTGCTAAAAGGTTGGAGGACGCCGCAACCCAAGGCAAGGAAGCTGCGGTTTTCAACAACCAGCTTGAACAAAGGCTGGAAGCGGCTGAAAACGCGGTGGC
>Ga0213833_1002061_pt1 | contig 13549 bp, 11 predicted proteins | sample SWATP21_FD_160575 | JGI IMG/M metagenome (GOLD analysis project Ga0213833, IMG submission 160575) | Coastal seawater microbial communities from Marineland, Florida, United States - SWA TP2 #1 | ecosystem: Environmental > Aquatic > Marine > Coastal | place: USA: Florida | collected 2016-08-14
GAGCAGTGTCTACCTGAATTTCGCCCGCCTCGTTAATGAGCAGGCTGGGCAGTAATTCCAGCCCGGCCGCTGCGCGGTAATCCAGTACCGTGGTTGCACCGCCGTGCCGAACCTGAACCAGGCCGGCCTGCTGCAGACGTTTGATGGCCTCGCGTACCGCGCCGCGGTTCACCTGTAGCAGTTCGCACAGCACCCGCTCTGACGGCAGCTCGTCGCCAGCCTGGATGCTGTTGCTGACAATGCGCTTGCGTAGTTGGTCAAAGACTTCGTCTGACAGGGATTGCTTTTTGACGGCCTCAAACACGGCTTGGCTCCGTTAACTCATCAACTGATCATACCAGTTGATGAGTGGCTGTCAATGCATCGCCAAGAGCGGGGCTGGCGCGCTCCGGCGGGAAGGGGGCGGGAGAGTTCAGGGGCCGGTCAGGGCGTTTTCAGGGTTTGCCGGCGTCAAAAAACTTGACGACTTGCACTTCCGGGTCGCGGCTGGCGCCGGCTTGGTGGAGTTGGTCGAGGTAGGCTTGCCAGTAGGCCTCTTTGTTGTCGGCCAGTTCGCGCAGGTAGGCCCAGGAGAAGATGCCGCTGTCGTGACCGTCGCTGAAGCTCAATTGAATGGCGTAATTGCCGACCGGCTTTATATCGGTAATTGCAACATTGATCTTGCCGGTTTGCAGGACTTCCTGCCCCTTGCCGTGGCCGCGCACTTCAGCCGAGGGGGAGAGCACGCGCAACAGCTCGCAGCTCAGGCGAACCCGCTCGCCATCGGCGTAGATTAATTCCAGCTCGCGGGATTTCTGGTGGAGCTCTATGCCGGTGGGGGTGATGCTGGTCATGGTTGTGCTCGTTGTGTTTTATCGAAATGCCCGCAACGCTGCGCTTATGCGGGCCTACAACGTGTTGCGTAGGCTGGCATAAGCGCAGCGTTGCCGGCATGTGTAATCGACTGCGCTTATGCGGGCCTACGGCTTGCGCGGTGGCGGTGTAGGCCGGCTTAAGCGCAGCGTAGCCGGCAATAATGGTTAAAGTATAAACCGGCTCAAATCTTCGTTTTTAGCCAGCGATCCCAATTGTGCATCCACGTAGGCTGCGTCGACCAGCAGTTTGTCTTCACTGAAGTCGGTAGCGCCGTAAGAGGCTTCTTCAAGCAGGCGTTCCAGCACGGTGTGCAGGCGGCGCGCCCCGATATTCTCTGTGCGCTCGTTCACTTCCCAGGCGGTTTCGGCGAGGCGGCGAATGCCGTCCTGGCTGAACTCGAGGTTCATTCCCTCGGTTTTCAGCAGGGCGACGTACTGCTCGGTCAGCGAGGCGCTGGGCTCGGTGAGTATGCGCTCAAAATCCTCCGGCGTCAGGGCTTCTAGCTCTACCCGTATCGGCAGGCGGCCCTGCAGCTCGGGGATCAAGTCCGAGGGGCGACTGAGGTGGAAGGCGCCGGAGGCGATAAACAGAATATGGTCGGTTTTCACCATGCCGTGTTTGGTGCTCACAGTGCAGCCTTCAATTAACGGCAGCAGGTCGCGCTGTACGCCTTCGCGCGAGACATCGGCACCGCCGGTTTCGCCGCGCTTGGCGACTTTGTCCAGCTCGTCGAGAAAGACAATGCCGTTTTGTTCTACGGCCTGTATGGCTTTCGTTTTGGTTTCTTCTTCGTTAACGAGTTTGGCGGCTTCTTCGTCGGTGGCCTGTTTCAGTGCGGCGCTAACGGTCATGCGGCGGTTTTTCTTGCGGCTGTTGCCCATGCTGGAAAACATGTTCTGGAGCTGGCTGGTCATTTCTTCCATGCCGGGCGGTGCCATGATTTCCACACCAACGGGGTTGGCGCTGACTTCTATATCAATTTCGCGCTCGTCCAGTTCGCCTTCACGCAGTTTTTTGCGAAACATTTGGCGGGTGCCATTATCACCGGTTTCGTCATCGCGGGCGGGCGGCACCAGAATATCCAGAATACGTTCTTCGGCGGCGTCGCCTGCGCGATGACGCACTTTATTCATTTCGGTTTCGCGGTGCAGCTTGATGGAGACGTCTACCAGATCGCGAACAATGGATTCCACGTCGCGGCCAACATAGCCCACTTCGGTGAATTTGGTGGCTTCCACTTTTAAAAACGGGGCGTTGGCCAGTTTGGCAAGCCGGCGCGCAATTTCGGTTTTGCCGACCCCGGTGGGGCCAATCATCAGAATATTCTTGGGCGTAATTTCGTCGCGCAAATCTTCGTCCAGTTGCATGCGGCGCCAGCGATTGCGCAGGGCAATGGCGACGGCGCGCTTGGCCTTGTCCTGGCCGATAATATGTTTGTTCAGTTCGTGAACAATTTCACGGGGTGTCATTTGTGACATGGGGGCTCCGGGGTGGGTCGGACGCCGGTAATCTGGCGTCCGGCCATTCTATTCAGTGTCCAGTGTTTCAATCGTGCGATTGTGATTCGTGTAGATGCAAATGTCGGCGGCGATTTCCAGGCCTTTTTCTACAACGTCGCGTGCACTTAATTTGGTGTTGTCGAGCAGGGCACGAGCGGCTGATTGTGCGAACGGGCCGCCTGAGCCAATAGCGATAAGGCTGTCTTCGGGTTCAATAACATCGCCATTGCCGGTAATAATCAGCGAGGTGTCTTTGTCGGCAACGGCGAGCAGGGCCTCAAGGCGGCGCAGGGAGCGCTCGGTGCGCCAGGCCTTCGCCAGTTCTACCGCAGCGCGGGTAAGGTGGCCCTGATATTTTTCAAGCTGGGCTTCAAACAGTTCAAACAGGGTAAAGGCATCGGCTGTGCCGCCGGCAAAACCGGCCAGTACCTTGTCGCCATAGAGGCGGCGCACTTTGCGGGCATTGCCCTTCATTACGGTATTGCCCATAGACACTTGTCCGTCGCCGCCGATAACGACCTGGCCATTGCGACGAACAGAGAGGATTGTGGTTCCGCGGTATTGTTCCACGCTGACCTCGGTTAGTTGGTGACAGAATTAGGGATATGGGGGTAGGGGGCGCGAAATTCAAGGTTGTATCCTGGAATGATTCGCTTGCAGGGCAAGCTCCCACGGGCGTATTACCGTAGGCCCGCATAAGCGCAGCGTTTGCGGGCTGGATAAGTTCGCTTGCAGGGCAAGCTCCAACGGGCATGTATTACCGTAGGCCCGCATAAGCGCAGCGTTTGCGGGCTGGGTAAGTTCGCTTGCAGGGCAAGCTCCCACGGGCATGTATTACCGTAGGCCTGCATAAGCGCAGCGTTTGCGGGCTGGATAAATTCGTTTGCAGGGCAAGCTCCCACAGGTATGTATTACCGTAGGCCTGCATAAGCGCAGCGTTTGCGGGCTGGATAAATTCGCTTGCAGGGCAAGCTCCTACAGGTGGGCAGTGCTACCCTTCGAGCTTTCGCTTGAGCAACAGGGTTTCAATCCCTTCGGAAATCAAGGTGGAGCGCGCCTTAGACAGCTTGGAGCGGGATGTAAACGGCCCCACATAAACGCGGTGCCAGGTATCGCCATTGGCTTCTACGGCCTCTATCTTGGCTTCCAGGCCGAGCAGCAACAGCTCGGCGCGGCGGCGGTCGGCGTCTTTGCCGGTTTTGAATGAGCCCGCCTGCAAAATATAGTTGTATTGTTCGGTGCTGGCCGCCACATCGCGCGGCTGCTCGTCGGGCACAATGACTTCGCGCTCGGGCAAAAGGGTGAAAAAGTCGAACTGGGTGTTGCTGTCGGGTTTCTTGTCAGGCTTGGCGGGCTTGGGCGCTACGGCCGCTTCCTGTTTGGTGCTGTTGCCCGGCTGGTTGTCAACGCCGCCCAGAAATATCAAAAAGGTGAGGAAGCCGCCGCACAGTGCGCCGGCGCAAAAAACTACCCAGGAGGGAGTGCCGCTGCCGTTTGAGCGGGTGGCGCCGCGGCTGCTACGTTTGGCTGTTGCCATTGTTACATTTCCTCCGGCGCCGAAACGCCCAGCAAATCCAGTCCGTTGGCGATAACCTGTTTCACGGCAACCGACAGGGCAACGCGTGCGTTGCGCAGGCCCTCATCGTCGTCGAGCATTTTAAAGCTGTTGTAATAGCTGTGAAATTCGCCGGCCAGCTCGCGCAGATAGTTGGCAATGGTGTGTGGCTCGCGATGTGTGGCTGCAGCGGTAACGGTTGCGGGGTAGGCGGACAGGCGTTTCATCAGCGCCAGCTCGGCTTCTTCCGACAGGCGATCCAGTGTGTCGCAACTATGCTCGGCAGACCATTGCCAGCCCTGTTCTGCCAGTTTGCGCAATACGCTGCACACGCGCGCGTGTGCGTATTGAATGTAGTACACGGGGTTGTCGTTGCTCTGCGAGATGGCCAAATCAATATCAAAGGTCAGCTGCGAGCTGGCAGCGCGCGCGACCAGAAAATACCGGGTGGCGTCGCGGCCAACTTCATCAATCAGGTCGCGCAGGGTGACATAGCTGCCGGCGCGCTTGGATATTTTTACTTCTTCACCACCGCGCATCACCAGCACCATCTGGTGCAGCACGTAATCCGGCCAGGCCTCGGGTATGCCGGCATTCAGGGCCTGCAGGCCAGCGCGGACGCGGGTGACGGTGCTGTGATGGTCGGCGCCTTGCTCGTTGATCACGGTGCTGAAGCCGCGCTGCCATTTGTTGAGGTGGTAAGCCACGTCCGGTACGAAATAGGTATAGCCGCCTTCGCTTTTGCGCATGACGCGGTCTTTGTCGTCGCCGAAATCAGTGGTTTTTAGCCACAGCGCGCCGTCTTTTTCGTAGGTGTGACCGTTTTCAACCAGTTGCTTTACGGCTTCGTCTACCTTGCCTTCGCTGTAGAGCGAGGATTCCAGAAAGTAGACATCAAAATTGACCCCAAAGGCTTTGAGGTCAAGGTCTTGCTCGCGGCGCAAATAGGCCACAGCAAATTCGCGAATCGCGTCGAGATTGTCGGGCTCGGCGGCGCCGGTAACGTGCTTGTCTTCGGCGTCAATACGGTCGCCGGCGAGATAGGATTGGGCAACGTCCTTGATATAGTCGCCGCGATAGCCGTCGGCAGGCCACTGGTCGCTGTCGGGCTCAAGCCCCTGGCAGCGCGCCTGAACACTGCGGGCAAGGTTGTCAATTTGGGCGCCCGCGTCGTTGTAGTAAAACTCGCGGGTTACATCGTGGCCTGTTGCCTGCAGCAGGCGGCACAGGGCATCACCCACAGCGGCACCGCGGCCGTGACCGACATGCAGTGGGCCGGTGGGGTTGGCGGACACATATTCAACCTGCACTTTCTCCGATTGGCCAATTGTGCTGCGGCCAAAATTGCTGCCCTGCCCCAGTACGTCACTGACGACGGAGGTTACTGCGCTGTTGTTCAGGTAGAAGTTGATAAAGCCGGGACCGGCAATCTCGACCTTGTTCACCATGGCGCTTGCCGGCAGCGCGCTGATAATCTGCTGGGCGATGTCGCGCGGTGATTTGCGTAGGGGCTTGGCCAGCGTCATGGCGATATTGCTGGCCAAATCACCGTGGCTTTTGTCCCGGGTAAGATCAACCTGTACCTGGGGCCGGAGGTCTTCGGGCCAGTTCTCCCCTTGTTTCAGAGCATTCAGCGCTTGTTCAATCAGCGAGACTATCTGTGCCTTCATCGGGGGGGAACCACTCCTCGTGTATTCAATTGCCAGCCGGGCTATACCGGACGATGTGAAAAGGGCGGCTATTATCCCTGTTTAGATCACGTCTCGCCAGCGTGGCGGCGCCAAAGCTGAGCAGGCTTCACAGTTTGCGAGCGCTTTCGCAATGCCTGACGGGTGCGCTAGCAGGTTGTTGATTTTCGTTTTCGAGGCAGCCAATGCAATGCAAAAACTGGCGACATGAGGGGTTTATACGCAATAAATGACCGATTTGAGCCAGTTTTTAACGCCGCAGTGGCAACGCAGATAGAAAATCAACAGCCTGTTAGAACCAGTCCAGGGGGTCTACATCAACAGACCATCGCAGGGTATGGCCGGTTTTGAGGGTGTCGGCATATTGGCGGGCGTGTTGCAGCAGGCGGTGCAACTGTTTGCGATTGTCGGCAATCAGAATCAGTGAGCTGCGGTAGCGGTTGGCCTTGCGCGTCACCGGTGCCGGCAGCGGCCCCATGAGTTGGGCGCCGTTGCCGGGCATGCCGACGGCCTCGCGTACCTGCCGCAGAAAGTCGTCGGCGGCGGCCAAGGTGGTAGCGTCGGCGCGAATGACCGCGACATGGCTGTAAGGTGGCAGGCCCAGTGTGCTGCGTTCTTGCAGCAGGCTGTTGGCGAAGGCCGGATAACCGTGATTAATCAGGGCATTGAGTATGGGGTGGTCAGGCGCGTGAGTCTGGATCAGCACAGTGCCGGGTTTGTTGGCCCGGCCGGCGCGCCCCGCTACCTGAGTAAGTAATTGGCCGCTGCGCTCGCCGCCCCGAAAATCGGCGCTGAACAGGCCGCCGTCGATATCCACCATGACCACCAGGGTAACGTTGGGGAAATGATGACCCTTGGCCAGCATTTGCGTGCCTACCAGCAGGCAGGGCTCGCCGCTATTGATCTGCTTGACCATGCGCGGCATTGCAGCCTTGCCGGCAGTGGTGTCGCGGTCTATGCGCATAACCGGCGTGTCGGCAAAGTGCCGTTTAAGGCAATGTTCCAGACGCTCGGTTCCCGGCCCTTTAAATTGCAGTTCGCTGTTGTGGCATTGCGGGCAGTGGGGGGCGAGGGGCTTTTTGGCGTCGCAGTGGTGGCAGCGCAATTCCCGGCGGCCGATGTGTACCGTCAGCGACACATCGCAGTTGTCGCATTGCGCCAGCCAGCCGCAGCAGTGGCACTGCAGTGCCGGCGAGAAGCCGCGCCGGTTCAGAAAGATCAGCGCCTGTTCCTTTTTTGCCAGTGTATCGGCAATGGCGTTGAGGCTGGCTTCGCCCAAACCGCTGTCGAGCGCGCTGTTGCGTATATCCAGCAGCTTGACCGCAGGTGGTTTGGCGTTGCCGGCACGTGTGCGCAAATGCAGATGGAGGTATTTGCCCGCCTGCGCGTTGTACAGGCTTTCCAGGCTGGGGGTTGCCGAGCCGAGCACGACCGGGCAATGGTTGTCGGCGGCGCGCTTTACCGCAATATCGCGCGCAGAATAGCGAAAGCCGTCCTGTTGTTTATACGAGGCGTCGTGTTCTTCATCGATAATGATCAGCCCGAGTTGCCTGAAAGGCGTGAATATCGCCGAGCGTGTGCCAATCACCACCTGCGATGCGCCGCTACCCGCGCGCTGCCAGTCCGAGAGTCTCTCGCCATCGGCGAGGCCGGAATGCAAAACGCTGATTTGTCCCGGAAAGCGTTGTTCAAAGCGTTTAAGGGTTTGGGGTGTGAGGCCAATTTCGGGGATGAGCACCAGCGCCTGTTGTCCGGCATCCAGGCAACGCGCAATCAGCTGTAAATAGACTTCGGTTTTGCCGCTCCCGGTTACGCCTTCAAGCAGGGTCGGCTGAAAACGATTCAGCTCAGCGGCAATGGCGTCAACAGCTTTGCGCTGCTCGGCATTCAAGGTCAGTGGCTCGCCACTGGTATAGTGTGCGGGCGGTTCCTGCACGCTGGTGATTAAGCCCTTGTCGCGCAGTGCTTTAATCACACCGTAGTCATAGCCGTTTTGTTTGAGGGCATCGCGGGTGGCGCCCTGCTGGTGTTGTAACCAGTCGAGCAGGGCGGCTTGCCTGGGTGCACGGGCCAATTCATCACCCTTGGTGCTGCGGCCGGCGTCGGTGAGTACAAAATAGCTGTGGCTTTTTTCCTGTGCGGCTTTTTCCCGGCGCAGGCGCACAGGCAGCATTTGCTGGAGCACTTCGCCAATGGGGTGGTGGTAATAAGCGGCCGCCCATCGGGCCAGTTTCATCAGTTCCCGGTTAAGGGTTGGCGTGTTGTCGAGCGCGGTGGCGGCTTTCAGTTTGTGAGCGGGCAGCTCGCTGTGGTCTTTGCAGCCCAGAACCACGCCAACCAGTCGCCGGTTGCCAAAGGGCACCAGCACGCGCATACCGGCTTTCATTTCGCCCGAGTCGGGGGCGAGATAGTCAAAGCTGCGGCGCAGGGGGCAGGGTACGGCAACATCAAGAATGGTCATGGCGCGATTATACGGGCTTTGATTCGCGCTCGGCAGTGGGCGCGTGCAATGGTTGATTATTAGTCAGCTTCTGGTAAGATTCGCCGCCTGTTTCGGCTCCGGCCGGTTTTTTACACCGATGACCCGCGCGGTGCCTGGCACGAGATCAGGTGGCGGCGCATTTGAGGATTCCATCATGAAAGCGGATATTCATCCAAAGTACGAAGAGATCACAGCGACCTGCAGCTGTGGCAATGTGATTAAAACTCGCTCGACCATGTGTCAGGACACTCACCTTGACGTGTGCTCAGCCTGCCACCCGTTCTACACCGGCACCCAGAAAATGATGGATACCGGCGGCCGTGTTGATCGCTTCCGTAAGCGTTTTGGCAACCGCAGCACCAAAGGCTGATTTTACGCGTAAGCGAATCAAGTCGTTAATGAACACTCAAGCGCCCGGTCGATTTCGCCCGGGCGTTTTTGTATGCCTGCTGGTTGCACTCGGCCTGCACACATCGGGTGTTCGTGCGGAGGCGGGCATTTGCGCTCCCCGGGGCAAGCTCGAGAGCGCGGTGCTTGAGAAGGTTGTTGATGGTGACACCCTGCGATTGCGCGATGGTCGTTTAGTGCGGCTGATCGGGCTTAATACGCCGGAACTGGGTCGCGACGGCGCTGCCGACCAGCCACTGGCAGACACGGCCCGGCGCATGGCCGCTGACTGGCTGGGCGGCAATAGCATTTTGCTCCACAGTGGCGTTGAGTCCAAAGACCGTTACGGTCGCCATCTGGCTGCGGTATTTCGCAGCGCCGACAAAGGCTCACTCAGTGAGTATCTGCTCAGCCAGGGTTTGGGCTGGCAGGTAACAGTGCCGCCCAATACCCGTTATAGTGAATGCCTGCAGAGCGCCGAAGCGGTGGCCAGGGCTGCGCGGCGCGGAGTCTGGGCTGAGCGCCGTTATCCGGTGTTGAGCGCGGCGGCGTTAACGGCCGCCGATGCCGGCTTTGAGCGCGTTCGCGGGCGCGTCAGCGCTGTTGCCGATAGTCGTCGGGCGCTATGGATAGAGCTGGACGGGGGCTTGTCACTGCGATTAGCCCATGATGATTTGCCGAATTTTGCAGATCGGGATGTCAGGAAATGGCTGGGCAAGGTGTTGACGGTGCGCGGCTGGCTGATTTATAGAGGAAGGCAGCAGAAGGGCTACCCTCCGCATATGATGCATTTACAGCATCCGGCGATGCTGGATGCCATTGAGGAATAACCGGTGTTTTTTCATCCCAAAAAGACTTACAAAGCCGTTGAACGCAAGGTGTTCCACGGTATGGTGGTGCCGGAAGATCTGCCGTCACTCACCAAGATCGACCCCGCAGAATCCAAAGACAACCAGCGCAGCGGCATTCCCCAGGATGTAGTTGAAGGCATCTGGGCCGCCGCTGAAGATGTGTTTCGCAGTGGCATGCACCCCTATGTGTCGGTGTGTCTGCGCCGCCACGGCGAGATGGTTCTCAATCGTACTCTGGGCTACGTGGCTGGTGCCATGGGCGAGTGCGAGCCGGTGGTGGCCGACCTGCAAACTCCGGTTTGCCTGTTCTCGTCCTCGAAAGCCATCACTGCCATGCTGATTCACAAACTGGCTGAAGACGGTGATATCGATTTGCTCACCCCGGTCAGTTACTACATTCCCGCCTTTGCCGCTGGCGGCAAGGCCAATATCACCGTGCACGACGTGCTCTCGCACCGCGCCGGGGTGCCCGGTATTGCGCCGGATGTGCCGCGTGAGGTGCTCTACGATCCGGACGAGGCGCTGCGCCATATCTGCGAGATGGAAACCCTGCATAGCGACGGCCGGGTATCGGCCTATCACGCTGTCACCGGCGGTTTTGTGTTGGCTGAGCTGGTCAAGGTTACGACCGGAATGGATATCCAGCAGTATCTCGACAAGGTGTTTCGCAAGCCGCTGGGGATGAAATATTTTACCTACGGTATCGACAAAAAATTGCATGCCCGGGTGGCGCGCCATTACCAGACCGGGCTGACCAACCCCAAACCCATAGAAAATATTCTGACCAATGTGCTGGGCGCCTCCGTTCCCGAGGCTACAGAACTGTCGAACAGCCCCGAGTTCATGTCTGCGGTGATTCCTTCGGGCAACATCTATGCAACGGCCGAAGAAGCCTGCCGCTTTTTCCAGATGATGCTGGATCGCGGGCAGTGGCAGGGCAAGCAGGTGCTCAGCCCCTTGAGCGTGCTGCGCGGCATTCGTGAGGTGGGCGGCGCACGTCTGGATCAGTCTCTGAAACTGCCGATGCGCTACAGTGCAGGCATGATGCTCGGCGGCAACCCGATGGGTCTCTACGGGCGCAAAACCCATCACGCTTTCGGGCATTTGGGCTTTTCCAATATTCTTTGCTGGGCTGATCCGCAGCGTGATATGTCGGCCGCAATCGTGACCACGGGCAAGCCGGTTATTGGCTCGCACCTGCCGCCCCTGCTCAAACTGATTGATCGGGTCAGCAGTGGCTGCGAGCCTTGTGTCGATGGCCTCTACGATCTGCCGCAGTACCATCCCGGCGTATAGGTCGGTACAAGGGCGTTGACGGCACCGGGATAGCGCCATGTAAGGGCCGTCAACTCCAGTAAAACCGGTCGCAGCAGGCAAAACGCGACCGCTCGTGACCTTGAGGCGCGCGGGGCTTTTCTATATGCTTCTGCGCCACTAAGCGAACCATAGCGAACCAGCACCTAGCGATCGTTTTTGCGAACCGTTTTTTAGCCGAGCGTAATAAACGAACCATTTTTAGTGGACCAGAGCCCAGTCAATGTCTGACGAATTCAAGCGCGCAGCGCTGGCGTATCACGCCGAGCCGACGCCCGGCAAAATTGGCGTACACCTCACCAAGCCCGCAGAAACCCAGCGCGATCTCGCGCTGGCCTACAGTCCCGGAGTGGCGGAACCCGTTCGGGAAATCGCCCGCGACCCTCAGTTGGCCTACAAATACACCGGCAAGGGTAATCTGGTGGCTGTTATATCCGATGGCTCGGCGATTCTCGGTCTCGGCGATCTCGGCCCTCTGGCCAGCAAACCGGTTATGGAAGGCAAGGCCCTCCTGTTCAAGCGCTTTGCCAACGTGGATTCCATTGATATTGAAGTGAACGCCGAGGATTCGCAGGCCTTTATTGATACCGTTGTACGCATTGCCGATACCTTTGGCGGCATCAACCTGGAAGACATCAAGGCGCCCCAGTGTTTTGAAATCGAGCGTGTATTGATAGAGCAGTGCAGTATTCCGGTTTTTCACGATGACCAGCACGGTACGGCCATTGTGACCGCCGCCGGCATGCTCAATGCGCTGGAAATTCAGGGCAAAAAGATAGAAGACGCGCGCGTAGTCTGTCTCGGCGCGGGCTCTGCGGCCATCGCCTGTATGAAACTACTGGTCAGTCTCGGTGCGCAGCACAAAAACATTTTTATGATCGACCGCCGCGGTGTGATTTATCCGGGCCGTGAAGGATTGAACGAGTACAAGGAAGAGTTCGAAAACGATACCGACGCGCGCACACTGGCAGACGCCATGAAAGGAGCCGATGTTTTTGTGGGCTTGTCCGGCCCGGATCTGGTGAGCGAGGAGATGCTGCTCTCAATGGCTGAAAAGCCGGTGATATTCGCCTGCTCCAACCCGGACCCGGAAATCAGGCCAGAGGTTGCGCACGCCTTGCGTGACGATTTGATAGTGGCCACGGGGCGCTCAGACTACCCCAACCAAGTGAATAACGTACTGGGCTTCCCCTTTATTTTCCGTGGTGCGCTGGATGTTCGCGCCCGCCGCATTAATGAAGAAATGAAAATTGCTGCCGTTTACGCGCTCAGTGAGCTCGCCAAAGAGCCGGTTCCGCAGGTTGTTATTGACGCTTGCGGCTGCGGCCCCCTGGAATATGGTCCGGGTTATATTATTCCCAAACCGGTTGATGCCCGCCTGCTTGGTAAAGTGTCATCGGCGGTTGCCAGAGCGGCGGTGGATTCCGGTGTAGCCCAACTGCCTTACCCCGCCCACTACCCGCTGTAATCAAGGCCTGCCCGCAGCCGGACTTGTGCGGGCCTACGGGCATGGATTGCCGTAGGCCGGAATAAGCGCAGGGTTTCCGGCGCACCCAAGCTTGTTGTTTGTTGCCAACCGCGTTAGCGTGCTTTCTTTCAATTCACGAGGAAGCGCAATGTCCCTTGGCAAACTCGGCGTCTGGAGCTGGCTGGACAATCTGAATTATGCAGATGCAATTTCGCTGGCCCGGCGCATCGAACAATTGGGTTACTCCGCGCTTTGGGTGCCGGAGGCCGTAGGGCGCGACCCCTTCGTCAATATTGCGGTCATTGCTCCGCACACCGAATCATTGTATCTCGCCACAGGTATCGCCAACATTTATGCCCGCGATGCCATGGCCATGACGGCTGTTCGCAATTCGCTGAACGAGCTAAGCAATGGCCGGCTGATTCTGGGTATGGGTGTGTCGCACCGCGAAATGGTCAGCGGTTTTCGTCATCATGACTACGGCAAGCCGGTGAGCACCATGCGCAGCTATATTGATGCGATGGAACAGGCGTTTTATGCCGGCCCCAAACCGGAGAACAGCGGCAAACTGATGTTGGCAGCGCTGCGCCAGAATATGCTGGGCCTGGCCGCCGAAAAAGCCGACGGTGCCCACCCCTATTTTGTGACGGTTGAGCACACCGCGCGGGCACGCGAAATTCTTGGGCCGGGCAAACTGCTGGCTCCGGAGCAGAAGGTGTTGCTGGAAACCGACCCCGGCGAAGCGCGTCGTATTGCTCGCGGGTACATGGCCACGTACATCGGCCTCGAAAACTACTGCAAAAACCTGATGACGCTGGGATTTGACGAATCGGACTTCAGCAATGGCGGCAGTGATCGGCTGGTGGATGCCATTGTTGCCTGGGGTGACGAAGACGCCATTGCCAAACGTATCCGCGAACATTGGCAGGCAGGTGCTGACCACGTGTGTATTCAAGCGCTGCGCAAGGACGGTGAGCAGGGCTGCGACATCGAAACGCTCGAAAAAATGGCAGTATTGACCACGGAATAACGCGCCCGCAATGCTGCGCTTATGCGGGCCTACGGGTTGTGTGAAAATCCGCGAGATTGCGTGATGTGGCCAGGGGGCCCGTTTTGCTGCAGGCCGGAATAAGCGCAGCGTTTCCGGCAGAGCGAACTGTTTTGCGTGGCCCGCGTGAAATGCCCGCAACGCTGCGCTTATGCGGGCCTACGGGTTGTGTGAAAATCTGCGAGTTTGCGTGATGTGGGCTTGGGGGTCCGTTTTGCTGTAGGCCGGAATAAGCGCAGCGTTTCCGGCAGCCTTATCCAGACTTTTTCCAGGGAGGGAAAATGAGTAATTACCGTCGTGTACTGATACCAGGCGCCAGCTATTTTTTTACGGTAGTAACCCATCAGCGACAAGCGTTTTTCAATAATAGGAAAAACGTAGAATTACTGCGTGGCAGCTTTC
>Ga0213833_1002063_pt1 | contig 13541 bp, 6 predicted proteins | sample SWATP21_FD_160575 | JGI IMG/M metagenome (GOLD analysis project Ga0213833, IMG submission 160575) | Coastal seawater microbial communities from Marineland, Florida, United States - SWA TP2 #1 | ecosystem: Environmental > Aquatic > Marine > Coastal | place: USA: Florida | collected 2016-08-14
GCGGCGCTGGTGCTGGTGCTGGTGCTGGTGCTGGCGCTGGTGCTGGCGCTGGCGCTGGTGCTGGTGCTTGTGCGGATGTTGCTTGTGCGGATGCTGCTTGTGCGGATGCTGGTGGCGATGTCCGTGGCAGCGAAGCCCCGAGCGAAGGTTCGTTGTAGTGCGCTTTTGTCTTGCCTGCGCTTTTCTAACCGATGAGTAGAAGCAGGGGGTACACTTTCCACCAGTGATATTGCGTTGAACGTAACACAACCACGTCGGTCAGTGGACGGCAATGGCAACAGGTTGGTTGTGTGGTCTCGAGACTTTTGTGATCTCCAGTTGATGCAAGTTGTGTCGCCACGCACAGGATGAGTGGGAAATCAGAAAGTTTCCACCAACATGTACCCGAGAAGGTGTGTTGTTCCGGCTTCTACTGCTGGTGTTGGTTGATGTTAATTGACTTGCTTGCGTTGCAGGCGCTTTCTTTGTTGGGCGTGGATGCCGAGGCCACTGCTCGATCGAAGGCACTTCGCCTCCTAGGTGTCACTGAAGATGATTTGTTAGCCATGCATGAGCCATGTTCGTATCTCAACAACAAGTCGGCCGCACACATGAATTGCTGACCATCGTGCTTGCGCAGTGTTGACAGGCACTGCTGTGGCTCGACAGCGACAGTACCTGGAGCAAAGATACCCAGGCTCAGCCACGAAGATAATGAAGGTACTGGGTGCAACAGAGTCGCAGTTATTGCGTGATAAGGCAATGAAGCGACTAGGGATTTCAGAACCTCTCCTTGAGGCTCGTTGCCAGCGTATTTTGTGCGAAGGGTCACTTGAATAGTCGAGTGCCAGACGTCAAATCTGACAAATCTGAAGCAACAAATTGGTCACAAAAGCTCCCTCAAAACGAATACACATACAGTTAGAGTCAGCACTTCGTGCGTTTGTGGCGACTTGCGTGTCGACTGATTGCGAATCTTGGTGAATCCCATGCCGAAGCCGGCGACAACTTGCCGACAAGCCGCCATACTGAGCGTTTGAAGCCAAGGACGCAGAGGAGACAGCTAGCATGAGGGCGTGGTGGCCATTCATTCTCTTGGTTGCATCCACCGTGACTTGTGTGATAGTGAAAGCGACCCCTGTCAAGCGCGTGCAAGGTACGTTCAGCGACCCTGAATCAGCGTACTCCACGCTGCTTGCCGGCCTGCCCAGTGTGACAGCTCAATGTGCCACCTGCCAATGCACAGATGCAAGAAACGCGCGAAGGACTGCGGCGGCGTGTCCAAGTGGATGGTTTGCGTTGAACGACGGCAGCTGCTACAAGGCTGTTTCACTGGAAGGCACCGCGCAAGACTGGAGTGCTGCTGTCACAGAGTGTGGCCCGGGGACAGTGGCGTCCATATCCGACGCAGATGTTAACTTGCAACTGCAAAGACTTTGTTCGCAGTCTACTTGCTGGCCTGGCATCAGTGCGCATCCGAGCTCCATGGTTGGATACATTGCGACGGTCATGCGATGTGGCAGAACCGCAGAGTGCTGGATTGGTCTGCGCAAGAGCCTGGATGCTGATACATTCACGTGGGCAGGTACGTGTTTGCGGGCACAGGACACTATAATGAGAGAACTGTGTGCGTGCAGAGCAACTTGTTCAATCATGAACTTCGTTGGTTTGTGCAGACCTTTCCGCGTTTGGATATGAGAATTGGGCCTCGAAGGTAGGGATCACTGTGCCACGTGTGATGGCCCAGGGCCATTGGCCCGTCGCGCGCTCGGGCGACCCGCGCTGTAGTATTGGTGACACTCTGCCATGGTGTGCCTTGCAGTACCCCAAGGGAAGCTCTTCACAGGATCGGTGCACTTTCATGCGAAGATTCCAGTGGAAAGACCAGGCGTGCTCGAAGGCGGAAAAAGTGGCCTTGTGTAAATTGGGTACGTGCCGCTTCGTGCATGTTCTGTCACCGTGAGCAATGTGAAGCAGCAGTGAGGGGGGCGACATCACCGCTAACTCTGGTATTAACAAGCTGTGTGTGTGCCCCCCGTAATGGTTCCACAGCCGACTCTCGATCAAGTGCGTGGCTGGTTGCAACGCAGTTGCTTCTGCACCAGAATCGCGTCTAACCAAGTTGTGCACAGGTCCTGTCATTACTCTCCGAGGTGCCGTCTCGTTGACGCATGAGGCAGCGACTCCTTACACCGACCCTGGGGTGTCTGCAAGTGATAGTGTGGACGGTGACTTAACCGCTTCCATTTCCACGTCCGGTGTCATCAACGTGGATGTGCTTGGATCCACCACGCTTGTGTTCAGTGTCACAAACAGCGCTGGTCTTACCACCAGCGTAACACGAACTGTAACTGTCGTGGATACCCAAGACGCATGTGCTGCGATTCCTTGCCACAACGGCGGCAGTTGCACTGACAACGTGGGTGGCTTTGATTGTGCCTGCACGGCCGCGTATTTGGGGAAGAATTGCGACGTCCAACGTCCCGGTACGTTCCATAGCTTTCCATGCTCCGTTCTTGCCAACTCACCATCTATCTTGGTTGTGACCGTGCTGACGTATTCTCAGCTCCCGTGCTGATGCTTCTTGGGGGAACTCCCATTCAATACGAAGCGGGAACCCTTTTCGTTGATCCTGGTGTGGTCGGAACGGACTCTCAGGATGGCGATATCACTGACCACGTCAAGAGCTCTGGATCAGTCAACACTATTAAGGAAGGCAGCTACAGTCTCACCTACTCTGTGAAAAACTCCGCCGGCCGCTCGGCGTCCACAATTCGAATCGTCAACGTTGTGGATTCCATTGACGCTTGCCAAGATGAACCCTGTGTACATGGAACGTGCCGCGACCACATTGGCGGCTACTCGTGCTCGTGTTCAGTTGAGTTTTACGGCGAGAACTGCGACACCGAACGACCAGGTGAAATGTTGCTGGGGGTTGTGAGTTTGCTTGACGTCGATGGCCTTGACGTGTCGGATTATTCTTCCACAGCTGCAACAATTGTGTTGCAAGGAGTAGCCGCGCTCCAACATGAGGCAGGAACACCTTATGTTGAACCTGGTGTGAGTGCAACGGACCTGATAGATGGAGACCTCACGTCCTCCATTGTAGTCTCTGGGACAGTAGCTACAGGTGTTCTCGGCTCTACCGTGTTGACGTATGCCGTCACAAACACCGCAGGCAAGACAGCTTCAGTGACGCGAGTGGTACATGTCGTCGACACAATCGACGGGTGTGCGTCTTCTCCATGTGCACACGGCACGTGCCAGGATTCTGTGGCTGGTTTCTCCTGTGAATGCAACGTGAAGTGGATGGGAACAACATGCAACACCCCACGCCCTTGTACGTGTGGTAAATGTGTGTGCTTCGCGTATGTTGTCTGATACGTGGTGGTGCTTGCAGCTCCTTCACTGTCGCTCTTGGGAAGCACCCCCAACATTGTTGAAGCGCTTGACGAGTATCATGAGGACGGCTTTCGAGCTGTTGATGTGATTGATGGTGACTTGACCGGGTTGGTTTCTTCAACGTTGGAGGTTGACACGTCCGCAGTCGGACATGGTTCGGCTACCTACACAGTTCAGAACACAGCTGGTCTTTCCGCGACTGTTGTGCGCACGATCACTGTCGTGGACACGGTGGACGGCTGTGCAGGCTCCCCGTGTGCGCATGGCACATGCACTGACACCGTCGGAGGGTTTCGTTGCGCTTGCGAGCCGCTGTACATGGGATCGCTTTGCGATACGGAACGACCACTGCCTTCAATCTCCGTGTTGAGCCCCAAGCCGATCGTTGTTGAAGCTGGTACTGTGTGGAAGCCACCCACCGTTACCGCTTTCGACGCAGTGGACGGCGACTTGTCGCAGCATGTTGTCGTGAGTGGCGACGTCAACACCTTGATTCTGGCAACCCCGCAGCCAGTGGTGTTCAGCGTTGTGAACTCGGCTGGCCAACGCGGTGCGGCCCATGTTTCAGTGACCGTGCGTGACACTATCGATGGATGTACGACATCCCCTTGCGTTCACGGCTTGTGCACCGACGCCATAGCAGGCTTCGTTTGTGTGTGCGAGCCGTTGTGGATGGGGAAGAAGTGCAACGACACACACGAAGGTCCCATGGTCACGCTGCTTGGTGACAGTCCGGTAGTCGTGGAAGCTGGGGAACCGTATGTTGATGCTGGAGCTACAGCACACGACAAGGTTGACGGCAACCTCACCAGTTCCATCCACATCAACGCAAGTGCTGTGAACGTCGATGTCCCAGGGACCTACACCGTCACATACGCCGTTGATTGCAGCTATGGACTTTCGGCTCACGGCTCTCGCACAGTGAACGTGGTGGACTCTCAGGATGACTGCGCCGACAATCCATGTGCCCATGGCTCATGCGTCGACATGGTTGGCACATTCCACTGCATTTGCTCAGATTTATACCGCGGCACATTGTGTGAAGTGTCCCGTGCTGCGGACATCACCATGTCGCTGACCGGTGGGTCTGCGATTCAGCACGAAGCAGGTTTCGACTTCGTGGACCCGGGCTTCTCCGCAACGGACACAATTGACGGAGACCTGACTGGTGACGTGGAAGTGTCGGGCTCCGTCGACGTACGCGAGTTGGGTGACAACGTACTCACTTACTCAGTAGCAAACTCGGGAACGGCTATGAATTCTGTGACACGAGTTGTCACGGTTGTTGACACGGTAGACGGGTGCCTTGACAGTGGCTGTTCCCATGGTGAATGCTCCGACATCATCGGTGGATACGTATGTACATGTGATGTGCGGTGGACGGGGCCAAACTGCAATGTCCAGAGATCAGGTGGGATGTGCTTTGTCCTTGTGATGTGCTGATCGTTATTCTAACAGCTGGGTGTGAGACCGCAGGCCCGGGAATTCATTTGTCTGGTCCCAACCCAGCAACACACGAAGCAGGTACCCCCTTTGTGGATGCCGGAGCGACCGCTATTGACGCAGTTGATGGCGATGTGACTGCCCACATGGTGACAGTGTCAGCTGTTGTCTCGGATGTGGTTGGCAGCTTCTTCGTCAACTACACGGCTGTGAACTCTGCTGGTTTGACCACCACGACGCTTCGTATCGTGAACGTGGTGGACACCATCGACGGTTGCGCAAGCACCCCGTGCAGACACGGTGTGTGCGTGGACCTGGTGGAAGGCTTTCAGTGTGTCTGCCCGACCTCCTGGCGGGGAGACGTGTGTGACATATCGAGATTCGATGACCTGAGCCTCGTGCTGCTCGGAGATAGTCCACAGCATCACGAAGCCGGGACACCGTTTTCTGATCCTGGCGGGTCTGCCGTCGACGTAATTGACGGTGACATCTCTGAGCACATTGTCGTATCCGGTCATGTGTTTTCCGACGTTCCCGGCAACTACACCCTGCACTATGTGGTGCGAAACTCTGGTGAAGCGGAAGTTCAGGTTGACCGCATCGTGATTGTGCGAGACACGATCAATGGATGTGTGTTGAACGCCTGCAACGGTCATGGCGATTGCGAAGATCTTGTGAACGGTGTGAAATGTACTTGCACGGTTGAATGGATTGGCGACAATTGCGGTTCCCTTCGAGATGGTACGTTGTGCTGGGTTGTTGTTTCATCCGTATCCATACCCCTTCTGACTCTCCTGTTGCAAGCAGCTGCGACATTGTCACTGCAAGGACCCAATCCCTACCGTCAAGAGGCGGGACAGCCATTCGTGGACCCTCTTGCCACTGCGCGAGATGCTATTGACGGATCACTGACCTCCGCCATTGCGGTGTTCGGAGTTGTGGACACCACAAGGATTGGGTCGTACGTTCTGACGTATACGGTCACCAACTCGGCTGGTCGGTTGGCGTCAGCAACACGACTTGTCACGGTTGTGGATACCGTCGATGGGTGTTCACCCTCGCCTTGTGCGCATGGATCCTGCACGGATACGACGAGCGGCTTCGTCTGCACGTGCGCACCCTCGTGGAGTGGCACCATGTGCAACATTGGCGCCTGTACCGCGCTCGACACAGACCGTGATGGCGTCTGGGATTGTGACGATGCGTGCCCCAGGGATCTGTACAAGACATCCCCCGGTGTTTGTGGCTGCGGAAACAGTGACAGGGACACGGATGGTGATGGAGTTGCAGATTGCCACGACGGATGCCCGAAGGATGCCAGCAAGGTTGACGCCGGTGTGTGCGGCTGTGGAATGTCTGATGACACTGGTGGCAATGGAATTCCAGATTGTCTGGATAAAGCTGCGTGTCCAGAGGGTTGGAAGCTAGTTGGCCGGCACTGCATTCAGGCCGTCGCAGCCCAGGTCAAGTGGCATGATGCTGCCAAGTTATGCGGGGCCGGCGTGCTTGCCACCATTTCATCAGACGCCGTGAATCGCGCCGTGAGATCTGCTTGTTTGGATGTTGCTGGAGGGTACAAAGCAAGACGCTCCGGCATGGAGTGCTGGATTGGTTTGTCAGGCACCGCTGGTGTTGACAGCGTTCTCACCTGGGCTGATACCACTCCATTCGACGACGGTATCTTCGACAAACGCCGCGGTGAATGGCAGGGCAGCGCTGCGCCTGTGTGTTTTGTGATTGCCGAAGATGGTTATTGGCGTGCCAAGATCTGCGATTCCGAGCTTGCATCGGGATATGTCTGTTTGATGGCGCCAGGCCCTGCCATTGAGTTGGTCGGACCCGAGCATATTCAGCATGAAGCTGGCGAGCCGTATCATGACGCTGGTGTGCGCGCGACCACAGCTCATGGCGCTGACATCACCGCTGCTGTGTTAGTATCCGGCGCTGTTGACGTGCAGAGGGAGGGTTTGTACACCTTGAAGTACCGCGTTGCGGATGAAAATGGTCTCGAGTCCTTTGCACAGCGAAAGATCACAGTCCAAGACACCGTGGATGGCTGCGCAGCCGATCCTTGTGTGCACGGGATCTGCAACGACACTCCTGCAGGTTTCTCTTGTGAGTGCGTTGGGGCCTGGGAGGGAGCGTTGTGCAACCACGGCTGTGCTTTCCCCGACCTGGATGGTGATGGCGATGGTACCCCCGACTGCGCGGACCTGTGTCCAGCTGATCCTCACAAAAAAGCGCCCGGAGCGTGTGGGTGTGGTTCTGCGGACGTCGACAGCGACAACGACGGTGCACCTGATTGCCTTGATGGTTGTCCATTCGACACAGAAAAAACTCAAGGCGGCCTGTGCGGCTGTGGGCTGGCCGACGATGACACTGATGGCGACACTGTGCTCGACTGCGAGGACAATTGTCCCTCTGATCCACTCAAGGTCGAGCCAGGAGCCTGTGGCTGCGGCGCGGTGGATCGTGATGGCGACAACAACGGGGTGGTGGACTGCCTTCAAGATCAACACTGTCCACCGGGATTTGGACTGTCGGGAACGGAGTGCTTGCGTGCAGTGCGGCAACGACTGAACTGGCACCAGGCCTCCGCCTCATGCCGCAGCATGGGACAGAATGCCAGTCTTGCAGTGGTGCGATCGAAGGCAAATAACATCAAGGTGGCGTCCGCATGCTCCTCTCTCTCCGTGAGTGGATGCGTGTCGTGCTGGATTGGAGCGGCGCGGCAGAATTCGTCGGATTGGCTTTCCTGGGAAGATGGTTCTCTGCTGACGTGGAGTGGATGGGCCAATCGCTATCCGCGTTTTGAGTATCACCAACGTCGGTACCGTCACAAGTCTCGCTGTGTGTACGGTCGAACGAGTCGAATTCGGCGGGTGTGGCTTGGAGCGCGCCGGTGGTGGCACTGGCTCTTTTCGTGGTATTGGAAAGCACCTTTTGAGTGGCGTGATGCACCATGCGAGTCAATCAAGTCGGGGTTTGTGTGCCAAGCGCCACCCGCCCCTCTAGCCTCTCTGGTTGGGGCGAACCCCGCCATTGTCCAAGCAAGCACAGCGCAGCGCGAGTATGCTGATGCAGGGTGCACCGCAACCGATGTGGTGGACGGAGATCTGACGTCGGTGGTGACGATGTCGGGAGAGTCTGGCGTCGACTTGGCCCGTGTGGGGAACTACACCGTATCATGCACCGTTACCAACTCCGCTGGCCTGTCCCATACTGCCACGAGAACAGTCCATGTTGTTGATACAGTCAACAGCTGCGAGCAAAACCCCTGCACTCGTGGAGCCTGCACGGATGTTGTTGATGGCTTTCGATGTCGCTGTGCTGAGGGCTGGTATGGATCCACATGCGACAGCCCCTGCCCTAACGCAGTTGATTCAGATGATGACGGCTGGTACAATTGTATTGATGGCTGTCCCGATGATCACACGAAGACGTCCCCTGGGACATGCGGGTGTGGTGTCAGCGACGTGGACTCGGACGGTGACGGAGTGGCTGACTGTGTGGACGCCTGCCCAGAGAGTGCGTTCAAAACGACGTCACCAGGTGCATGCGGGTGCGACCGACCAGACACAGACAGCGACGACGATGGAAGCCCAGATTGTGTTGATCTGTGTCCCATGGACGGGGGGAAGGTCGCTGCCGGGACATGCGGCTGTGGGGTCACTGACGTTGACACTGACGGTGACTCCATGCCTGACTGCTTTGATGCCTGTCCAAGTGACGCGAACAAGGTGGTTGACGGCGAGTGTGGGTGTGGTATCGCCGATGTGGATCACGACAATGACGGCGTTGCTGATTGCAACGATGGCTGTCCCAATGATCCTTTCAAAACGGTGGGGGGCGAATGTGGCTGTGGAAGCTCGGACCGTGACACGGATCGCGATGGCGTCGTCGATTGCATTGATATCTGCCCGTTGGATCCAGCCAAGTCCCTTTCGACGGGGTTATGTGGCTGCGGTGTGGCAGACCTGGACTCTGATGGCGACACCATCCCGGATTGCGATGACCCTTGCCGTTTCACACGCGACTACGACGGAGATGGAACACAGGACTGCCAGGATGCGTGCGCCATGGACGCCCTGAAGACTCGTCCTGGTGTGTGCGGTTGTGGGCACGCCGACTTGGATTCCGACGGCGACGGTGTAGCAGATTGCGTGGATGCGTGCCCACATGATGCCGGAACCGGTGGTGTGTGCGGGTGTGGTGCCATTGTCATGGACACGGACGACGATGGAACGCCTGATTGCGTTGATGCTTGTCCTGATGATGCGAGCAAAGTGGTGCCCGGAGTGTGTGGCTGTGCTGTTCCGGACATCGACACAGATGGAGACGGCGTGCTGGATTGTCTGGACGGGTGCCCAAACAATGGCTTCAAACTTGCTCCTGGCCAGTGTGGGTGCAGCGTACTCGACGCGGACTGGGATTCGGATGGTGCTGCCAACTGTGTCGATGAATGCCCACTTGATGGCTCCAAGACTCGAGAGGGGCTTTGCGGGTGTGGGGTCGATGACGACGACTTTGACAGCGATGGTGAACCCGGTTGCACCGACGGCTGCCCCCACGACGGCAACAAAATTGAGCCCATGCAGTGCGGCTGCGGGACACCGGACATCCATTCTGACTCCGATGGCGTGGCCGACTGTCTGGACGCTTGCCCCCGTGACGGCACGAAAACCCAGGCTGGCTTGTGTGGGTGCGGGCACCTGGACACTGACACAGACGGCGATGGCTCGCCAGACTGCCACGACGGGTGTCCCATTGATCGTTTCAAGTTGTCAGCTGGAGTGTGCGGCTGTGGCTTCTCAGACGTGGACAGCGATGGCGATGGTAAGTCGGATTGTTTGGATGCATGTCCCAACGATCCGGCCAAAACCAGCGAGGGCGATTGTGGCTGCGGCGTTTCGGACACGGACAGTGACAATGATTCCGTTGCGGACTGCCACGACCTGTGCCCTGCAGACGGGCACAAGATTGCCCCAGGCACTTGTGGCTGTGGCAGTCCGGATGTGGACTCGGACGCGGACGGAGTGTTCGACTGTGTGGACGAGTGTCCCGTTGATCCAGTCAAGACCTCGCCTGGGCGCTGTGGCTGTGCTGTGCGCGATACCGACACCGATGGTGATGGACAGGCTGACTGCGTGGATGAGTGCCCACTGGATCCAGTGAAGACAGCGCCTGGCATCTGTGGCTGCAGCGTGGCTGACGCAGACACCGACGGCGACGGCATCGCAGACTGTGAAGATCACTGTCCGAACGACGCAAACAAAGTCACACGCGGGGCATGCGGCTGCGGCATGTCAGACACCGATACGGATGGTGATGGAGTTGCTGATTGCCATGATGGGTGTTCCACGGACCCTGCAAAGTCAAGGCCCGGTGTTTGTGGCTGCGGTTACCCTGACGATGATCTGGACGGAGATGGTACCCCGAACTGCTTTGACAAGTGCCCAGGCGATGGAAGGAAAGTCATGCCCGGTCTATGTGGTTGTGGTACCCCTGATGTCGATTCCGATGGAGACAGCGTACCCGATTGTCTGGATGTGTGTCCAATGCACGCAGCCAAAGTCGCTCCTGGGGTGTGCGGCTGCGCCGTGAGCGATGTCGACCAGGATGGTGACGGAGTCGCAGATTGTGTTGATGGGTGTCCGGCAGATGCGCGCAAGGTGGAACCAGGTGCATGTGGGTGCGGCATCCGAGACGTGGATTCTGACTCGGACGGTGTCAGTGATTGCAATGATGCGTGCCCACTCGACAGTGGCAAGGTCGTTGCTGGTGTCTGTGGTTGTGGACTCGCTGACCTTGATGTCGATGGTGATGGTGCCATGGGCTGCGACGACGACTGCCCGCTCGATGTAAACAAGACATCGCCTGGCGTGTGTGGGTGCGGGAACGATGATGGAGATATGGACGCCGATGGGACACCAGATTGCGTAGACCTGTGCCCTGCGTCCGCTTTCAAAGTTCGACCAGGTGCATGTGGCTGCAATGTATCTGACACTGACACCGACGGAGACACCGTCCCTGATTGCCATGATGCCTGTATGAACGACAGTTTGAAGGCACTCAGTCCCGGTGAATGTGGTTGCGGTGTTGTCGACGATGACACAGACGGAGATGGCACCGCCGATTGCCTCGACACGTGCCCGACGGACCCGTCAAAAACCACGCCTGGGGTGTGTGGGTGCGGAGTATCGGATGTAGACTCTGATGAAGACGGTGTTCCCAACTGTCGTGACGCGTGCGAGCACGATGCCCTCAAGACGTCTGCTGGCGTGTGTGGATGTGGAGCCAGTGATATCGACAGCGATGGTGACGGCATTGCGGATTGCTTGGACCCGTGTCCGTCTTCCATCGATAGTGATGGTGATGGTATTCAGGACTGCAAGGATGCTTGTCCTAGCGACCATGACAAGGCACAACCAGGTGATTGCGGCTGTGGCGTGTCGGACTCCGACTCTGACGCTGATGGCGTCGCGGATTGTCATGACGAGTGCCCACATGATGCTACCAAGACAGAACCGGGACAGTGTGGGTGTGGTGTTGCTGACGTTGACATGGACGAAGACGGAGTGGCAGGATGCTTGGATGAGTGTCCCAGTGACCCCCACAAAACCGCTGCTGGGGTATGTGGCTGTGGAAAGCTGGACGTGGACTCCGACTTGGATGGAGTCTTGAACTGCAACGATGGGTGTCCACATGACAGTTCAAAAACCACTATTGGAGTGTGTGGTTGTGGCGTTGCGGACACTGACCGAGACGGGGATGGGATGGCCGACTGCCATGATGCGTGCCCGGCGGACCTCAACAAAATAGCCCCTGGAGCCTGTGGTTGCGGAGTCCAAGACATTGATGGTGACAAAGACGGGGTTGTGGATTGCCATGACGAGTGCCCAGCGAACCCCCACAAGCTTGTCGCCGGTGTGTGTGGGTGTGCACATCTTGACATTGACACGGACGGTGATGGGGTGCTTGATTGCGACGATGAATGTCCCAGAGATTCCACCAAGACGAATCCAGGGACGTGTGGTTGTGGTGTGGCGAATACCGACACGGATGGCGATGGCATCAACGATTGCCACGATCGCTGTGCCTCGGACGCATCGAAAACTCTGCCCGGCGAATGTGGATGCGGCGTTGCAGATGTGGATTCAGACAGCGACGGCGTGGTTGACTGCGTCGATCCATGCCCGGAGGTGGGAGACACGGATGGCGACGGCGTCCAGGATTGTTTGGATGGCTGTGCGTCCGATCCACTGAAGGTCACTGCTGGTGTGTGCGGATGCGGCATCCCCGATGTCGACGCTGACTCTGACGGAACGATGGACTGCCACGATGAGTGCCCCACTGATGGATCAAAAGTGGTGGCTGGGGTATGTGGTTGCGACACTGCGGACACTGACTCGGACGGGGACGGGGTCGTGAATTGTCTCGACCATTGTCCGAACGATGCCGACAAGTCTGTCAGCGGCGTGTGTGGTTGTGGCGTTGCCGACGTCGATTCTGATGGCGACGGCGCACTGGATTGCGTTGACACGTGCCCGAATGACCCGCGGAAAACAGTTGTTGGTGAATGTGGTTGTGGGGTGCCGGACACGGACACAGACGATGACGGAACCTCAGACTGCTTTGATGCATGTCCTGCCGATCCGCTAAAAACTGCTCCAGGCGTGTGTGGATGTGGAGCACCCGACCTCGATAGTGACCGCGACGGAACCCCCGATTGTGATGATGGCTGCCCAACCGACCAACGCAAGGTAGCAGCCGGCGTTTGCGGTTGTGGCCAATCAGATTCGGATGACAGCGACTCCGATGGTACCTTGGACTGTGTGGACGGGTGTCCAATGGACGCTGCAAAGGTCACACCCGGCACCTGTGGTTGCGGGCAGAGCGATGAAGACACTGACGGTGATGCTCACCCAAATTGCGAAGACCAATGCCCACAGGACCCGCTGAAGTCCCATCCCGGGGCATGCGGCTGTGGTATCATCGATGTGGACACCGATGCGGACGGTATTCCTGATTGCCTGGATGCCTGCCCCGACCACGCCGACACTGATGGGGACGGTGTGCAAGACTGCCACGATGGCTGTCCGTGGGATGCCGCCAAGGCACACCGCGGCCTGTGTGGCTGCGGTGTCCCTGATGCAGACTCTGACGCTGATGGAACCCCCGACTGCACTGATGGGTGCCGTGACGATCCTTTGAAGACGACGCAGGGAGTATGCGGCTGCGGACTGTCGGACGCCGACGCTGACGGCGACGGTGTGCCGAACTGCAACGATGGGTGCCAAGAAGACGCGCGAAAAATCACGCCTGGATCCTGTGGGTGTGGCGTTGTGGATGACGACACTGACTTGGATGGCGTACCGGATTGCTTGGATTTGTGCCCGTACAACGCCAACAAACTGTCACCGGGTACTTGTGGGTGCGACGCCCTGGATCAAGACACTGACAGCGATGACACCCTCGATTGCGAGGATGGTTGCCCTGCCGATCCTACCAAAACTGCGCCTGGTGTCTGCGGTTGCGGAGTTGCTGATGTTGACTCTGACAAGGATGGCGCCATGGACTGTGAAGATGGCTGTCCGAACGACGGCAACAAAACTGCTGCGGGCGTGTGCGGATGTGGCATGGCGGACCATGATAGTGACGCCGATGGTGTCGCGGATTGTGTGGATCAGTGCCCCCACGACGCTGGGAAGGTTGAT
>Ga0213833_1002064_pt1 | contig 13539 bp, 20 predicted proteins | sample SWATP21_FD_160575 | JGI IMG/M metagenome (GOLD analysis project Ga0213833, IMG submission 160575) | Coastal seawater microbial communities from Marineland, Florida, United States - SWA TP2 #1 | ecosystem: Environmental > Aquatic > Marine > Coastal | place: USA: Florida | collected 2016-08-14
GCATCCATGTGTCAGCGCACTTCCATCCAACAACGCTCAACCTCGCCCCACAAAACGAACAGCTACATCACACTGCATTAGCTGTTCATGGATTCCACCCACGCACACGTACGCATACTTCGTGAACGGCCCATACACATCTGCGGTGTCGAACACCTGCAAGTGACGAGGAAGCAGCGGCAACTTCGCATCCACACGCCGCACAGGCAGGCGAAAAAGTGCTGTGCTTGACACCTGTGCCGCACTGCACACGGACATAACTATGACCAACAGCACATGCCACCCCATACTGCCGCGACGGAGGGAAGTCAGCCTCGCGCGGAAGCAGCAGTGAAGTGGGACGAGGGCAAGGAACGCTGAAGTCGTGTTGTCGCGAACTTGAGAAATGTGTATTCGTTCCACGCACGGATCCGCGCATTTCGTGTTCCCACTGCACACGCAGCTGAGTCTTGGCAGTTGCCGCCACCCAGAGCACCTGCCCGTCGTCATAGTGAACGGGCGTGACGCAACATCACATAAAGGTGTCAGAGTTTGAGGGGGCAGCGACGGTTGGCACCAGCGCCTCGCATTTCCAGCCAACGAGCGTCCGTCCAGCCAACTGGCTTCGGTGCGGCCAGTCTTGCCATGGCTTCCCGCGATCTTGATGCAGCGCGAGAGGCATACAATTCTGGCGATGTGAGGGCTTCCATTCGTGCACATGCGCGTCCTCGCACCAGTTCTTCGTCTGAAGGGTCGGGTGCAGCCTGTGCGGGCGCAGAGCCTGGGCATGAAAAGTGAGTTCATGCTGCTGCAATGACTTCGCTGCTCGAATGCTCATGCGGGTGTGCTCGGGTGTTGTGTTGCGCCCAGCTCGGATGATGGCACCCGTACATGTGCTGTGTTTGGCGCATTTGAGGGAGTGGCAGTGTCAACGGCGGTGATTGCCGCTGGTCATGCTGTCAGTGTTCCTGACGCCACAGTGATCACGATGGCCGTAGCCATTGTGGTGGGAATAGCCCTGGCAATGTTTGCCCGCGACTACATTCGCTTCCGTGCATATGCGCAGCATTACGCGCATGAACTTCAGCGAGAGAAATGGTGTGATTGTGGTGTCTGTGGCCTTTCACTCGTGCGCCTCTCACCACACGTGGCGCGGTGCTTGCCGACCACAGGGAGCTGGAGTCGTTTCCCGAAGGAGAGATCCGTGAGATGGTGGAGCTGTATGAAAAGTTTGGTGTCTCAACAGAGGATGCCAACAAAGTGATGCGCACCTTGTGCAAGTGCGTTGTGAGGGTGCAACGCCTGGTGCTATCTTGGTTTCACGCCCTGCCCGTTGCAGATACGACAAGGTGTTCGTGAACCTCATGATGGATCAAGAACTGCTGCTGTCGCGGCCGTGTGAAACACCTCTTCGGAATTGTTCGTTGCCATGTGTTTCAACATGGACATACTGGTTGGCACCATGAGGTTGGCACGGTGTTTGATGTGTTGGTTGGTGTCTTGCTTGCTTTCTTTGCCGCAGCGTGTGCCACCTTTTTCTCGTTTGCCGGGTTTGGCGTCCTCACGATCGCCATTTACGCTGTATCTGCCCTTGGAATGTCTGGCATCCGATCTGGCCTTGCGGGCACCAACTTTGCCGGGCTCCTGAGTTCCCACCATTGGCTGTGCGTGGTTGTTGGCCGCACACCGGGCAACTGTTGTGTTGACACTTGTCGCATGGGTTGTTGGTGTGTGCCAGCGTGGAGCTGCTGCCCTTTAGTACACCAGCAGCCGCTGCTTGGCTGACGGCTCTGTGGACCACAATCGCTTGGACTGCAGTGAAGGTGTGTGGCGCACGTTGTGCCTTCTGTCTTGAACCACAACTCAAGGGAAATTGCCATGTTGGTTGGTGAATTTGTGGCAGCTTCGCATTCTGAGCCACCAGAAGCAGGGCTGGTGGATGCAGCTTCTCATTCTCACTACATGCTGTTCAGTGGCACTGCTCGTAACTGTTCTGGCCTCCTCCTTGCATCCGTTTATAGTTGCAGAGTGCGTGTGGACGCAGGGGGTCGTGTTGTGCCCAGTGTCAACATGCGTGGTAGCGGGGCCCTGATGAAGACGGCGAGAGCGGGTGTTTCAGCTGCCGCCACCCGTGGACTTCCACTCACAGCCGCGTGTTGTGTTCTGTTCCGTTCCGTTCCTTGACGTGTGCAGGTATGCATCTCGGTCGCCACTGATGGTGTCTTTGATGGAACGCTCGTCGTCATACGTTGGTCAGCTGTTTTCTTAGGCCGTGTTGTGGCCTTTCAAGTGGGGCCGGGTGTTTGTGCTGCTCAAGCACTACATTGTTCAACACATGTTTGCCGTACAAAAGCCGTGAAATCGTTTCTCCAGCGAAGTATTTCTTTTTTCCTGCACCATCCATCATAAAAAGCGCGCGCAACACAACGGACACAACCACAACAGGAGGTGTGGAACAAAACGCAAACAGCACACAGCGCCGGCGCGTAGAAGGCAGCAAGAAGCCATGCAGGGCTGGCATGGCAGGCACACGACGGCAGTATCTACCGCATGCGAAGCCACACTGCACTGTTGCACTTGAAACCAGACCCGAACGCAATTTGCAGCACGCGGTGCCCACGCTTCATGGTCTGGTGGTCTTCGATGTATTCGAGCTCATACCAAATGGAACTCGAACTGGTGTTGCCGTAGTCGCGCAGCGTTGCCTTGGATGCCTCTGTGTGGTGGGGCTCCAAGGCGAGGTTCTCCTCAATTCCGTCAATCACAGCACGGCCGCCGGCATGAATGCAAAAGTGCTGAATGCACTTCTTGAAGTTGGGCACGTAGGCTTTGTTGACTGGCAGGGACTGCAAGTAGGCAGACTTGGGGTTCATCTTCTTCGCAACCTTCACCAACCGCCGCATGGCCAGTGACCACACAACCTTGAACTGCTCACGCAGTGTCAACACACGCGGGCTGTGGGATGGCAAAGAAGGTGTGTGAGAAGACATGGAACAGGCAAGAAAGACTAGCCTTCCACAAAGCCCAACACGTACCCAAGGATGGTCAAGTTCTTTGTGAGTGCCTTGCCCGCGATCTTGGTGATCTGCTTGGACAGGCGGATGCCACGTGCCATGTTCTCATCCTCCGTCTCGTACACACACTCGTATGCATCCGTGTCCGTGTTTTGGTACCGCACTGTGTGCAGCAGCTTGTACTTGGCACGGAAGCCGTCCTTGAGACGGCTCGACAGCAACACTGCGGCGCCACCACAGCGGAACAGAGTGTTCTGCAACAACATGGAACGCTTGTCGCCCAGGTAGAGCTGCTGCGTCAGGTTCTCAGTGGAAATCACCACAGCCAGGGAGTTGGGGCGGTTGCGGATCAGCTGCTTTGCCAAGTCGATGGAAATCACGCCAGCCGAGCAGCCCATGCCGCCAAGGTTGTACCTGCGATGTGCCCACCAAAGTCCTGTGAGCGGGTGCCCACCCCGATTGCTGCAACACAGGCAATACACACGACACTGCACAAAGAAAGGAACACGGAAACATACGTTTTGCAGTCGGAACGCAGGCCAAACTTGTTGGAAACCATGGCGCACAAGGACGGCGTGGGAGTGAATAGAGAGCAGTTGATGACCAGAAAATCAATCTCACGCGGTTTGAGGCCAGTGCGATCCAGCAAGTCCTGGAAGCACCCCGAGATGACCGTATCTGCCTCTTCCCTGGCAAGGTCCATGGTCTTGTACTCTTGCGGGCCCGGAAAGGACAGCGACGGATCACGCTTCAACAAACTCATGATGCCGGGAGGCCAGTGAGTAGCCTGGAGCATGCGATCATGAGAACTCCGGGTCGTCGCAGACAGGGGACGTAACCACATCTACACCACAACAACGGCACCCACACACACCACACACCTGCCCAGTTGCACTCCGGGCGAGAATGCGCTTGCTAAAGTCGATGCTCTCGGGAGCAAAATCATGCACGGTCTCGAGGATCTTGATGATGTCTTCGTGGGTGACACGCCACGAGGCAGGGGGCTTGAAAGTGGCGAAATCGACCAAGTACACAGGATTGCGGCGGCGCAAAAACAAGGCGCCAAGGCTGACGCCAAACAAGACGTACAGAATGGCGTTTGCGGTCACATGGGATTGTGCCGCTATCAGGACGGAAGTCAGTGACGACCACACCAACAGTCCGCGCGAGGCAGCAACAGCGACACCAATCGCAAGCAGTCCAATGGCCACAGGTTGGACATAGATCATGGCAACGTGCCACCAGTTGATGATCGAAAGGCGAAGGCTGGTTGGGTGGTAGATATTCTTGTTCGTGTTGAGCCTGTTTGAGCGGGGCGCCATGCCAGACAGCTGAGCCTGCACGGCATCCACTGCCTGCTTACTTTCTGCAGGGGCATCTGGTGTGGTGGTCATGGTAGGGGATGTCACGGTTCGGGGGGGACTGCGTGACAAAGCGAGTGGCGGCGAAATGGGGCACGCGGATCGTTCATGACGGTGAGCCATACGCAGTGTCTCGCAGACCCGAAAAGTGACGACGCAAGGAGTTGCGTCGTTGCTCCACAACTCATGCAGAAATACCAAAGCTTGGTTACGAAACTACCATTGTGGTCCGGAATCCATAACGAAATCAGCACCAAAAAATCAAGTGCACTCGCACGAAGGATCTACTTCATGAAAAACGCGATGGAGGCACGACCCCTGGCTGCTGTCTTCTTGCGCCGAGTGTGCGCAACACGGCGCTTTGCCACAGTGGCCACAGAATGGTTGACACGTGCAACCTTTTTCACAACTTCCTCTGGGACAAAGGAAGTGGACGGCAACACTCTGTCGCCGTGCCGCCCGCGAGCTATGGCTTGCACGCCTCCCCGCCCATCCGGTCCACGTACGATATGTCTGCCGCACGAAACACAAAACAACGCATGCTTGAGTCGTGTCGCCCCACATGCTCCATCTCACAACCACCACGTACGTTGCAGCGCGCCCGGTCCGAGGTGCAGTGGTCGTCAGACGTGACGTGGTGCTGCGCGCTGGGTGAACACGGTGCCAAGGGTGTGGTTTCGGGGTGACCGGAGTAACCCCAAACACTCGTCGCGAGCCTTGCAAACTTCGACTGCGTTTAGCGTGCAAGGGGTTCTTGGAAGGTGGCCCGATCAAGCGAGAACGTGAAGACAGTGCTTCCGACGTTGCGCGAAACGAGCTTCTTCGGGGCGTGGCCCTGGGCATGCCAAGATCGCGAAGTTGACCCCTGGATCCAGGCAGCCAATGTGAGCTCCATTGCTCGCCAGGCAGCACCAAACAAACTCTAACGCCATTGACGTACACCGCTGGCATCGGCCGGCGTCTCTTGGCGTTCCCTGGTCGAAGAAGGTTTGAGTGTGATCCCAGCTCCTCCGCAACAGCGCTGTGAGAATTTGTGAACTTGTGCAACACGGCCTGGTACATTCAAATGCGCATATGGTGAGGACGAAGGCCCAAGGTGCGCATGCAGGACGAAGATGGAAGCACGGGTCGAACCTCAGCCGCAGACCGCTTTCTCCGCTCCACGCTCAGCGAGCGAGAGCTAGCCTCTGCCAACCATGATGTGTCAGCCTGGTCGGCCCACTTCGAAACTTGACCCAGTTGTGCAACAGTAGTGGGGTCTAAGTCCTGTCCAATTGTGCGAAGGCGGTGCTGCATGTACAACAGCTCCATTGCCAGGCGCCCTCGCAGCTTCCTCAGCCCGGGCACGGCCTTATCAGCAGCTTGGACCTTGCGCTGGAGCTGACACGACAAACACACCGATGAGCTTTCCACACGACGTGGCGAAACGCGCACTTGGATACCTTGTCGGCCTTCGCTTGCAAAGCGTCTGCTTCTCGCTCGAATCCTTCGCGCTTCTGTGTCCAAGCAGCAAACTCCCTGGTCGCAGCATGAGTGTGTTATGTGTCCACGGTTTGAGACACTCCCAACACTGTGCAAGTCGCACCTGCTCTTCTGCTGGATCACGTTTTCAGCCGCCTGCATCATCAGCACAGGGTCTCGGACATGCTGTGTCAGCGTTTCAAGTTTTCCTCCTTCCATACTGCGACAGCCATGAGCAGAGAGTCAGTAACACCTAGTTCCAAGAAGGCATGGCCAGCCATCCACATACTATTCCAAAGCAGCTGCCTGTGCCGTCGCTTCTTCGTCCCGCAGTCTCAAGTTCACCAGTTCCTCTTCCACTTCGCGGATTTTCTTTTCCAATGCGTCCTTCCGCCGTTGCATATCGTCGGTCTTCTGCAGCGCTTTGGCAAGGTCGTTATTGGCACTGTCTTGTTGATGCCGCAACTGCTCCGCCTTGCAAAGGCTTGGTTCGACGCGGTCTTTCAGCTGTGTTGACGCAGGGCCCGGTTGGTGTGGAGCATAGCACGGTGAGTGATGTCCACGCCAGGCCGGCCATACACAATGAGAGAAGGCACGCACCTGTTCCACGACCATGTCCAAGTTCTGCACACCAGCGGAAAGAGCAAGAACGTGTCGCAGAAGTGATCTTCCGAAAGTCTGCAGGAGACATATCAGATGTCATACGCTTGGCGACGGGCCCGCGCAATTGAGGCACGTGCCGCACCTCAATGGCCAGCGCATCGTCAGAGGCCACAATGGGCTCGGCTTGCTGCAGCAGCACTGGCTGTTCCAGCTGCAAACGAGCCGCATACCATGGCACCATGTTTGCTTCCACAATGTCAGCGCCGCAGCATGGGCACTCGCCCCCGAGGTGCTCCCACACCAAGGACAAGCTGCAAAGGGTGTGAGAGGATGCAGAAGTACAAACACACACCAAACACACACGCGCTCAACATGATCATACCATTTCTTGTGAAGCACGTTACCACAGCAAGTTACTGCGTATCGCAAGCTTGGAGGGGCATCGTCGCCACACAGTCGACAGAGCACGTTGTGCCGCCATTGTGGAAGATTGCTCGGTACAGGCGCTCCTTGCACATGGGAAGCGATCATTGCCACACGCGCCGTGACACACAATACGAAAGTAGAATGGGCGCCCCTTCACCTGATAGCAACAACAAATGCTATTGGTAGTTGCACAAGGGTGGTTCCATTGCGAAGAGCGGCAACCGCTGCCAACACGCAGACGTTTGAGAGGTGTTGTCGACTCGCTGACGAGCGAATCGCGCGGATGCACAATTTTCGTAATTTTCGATTGAAAAATCAGTGCTTGCGGGCGCTGCCTGCGACACACCTTTTCCCGGAAGACCACCGCACCACGCTCAGCCAGCGACATCCGGTGCCCCGGTGTGTCGACGCACGCTGTTCTTTGTGGCTACACGTGACTGTGTGTAGCACCATTGACCCTGCCGCGGCGGTGTCAGTGATTGCACCAACGCACGACGCCTGTGTGTGTGGGTGGCGGTGCGCACCTTCTTGGGTGATTTCCCCACGTGTTTCCCGTCTGCCGGTGACCACCCGGTGCCTCGTGCAAGATTGGTCTGCGCTCCTCGCGCGCCATCATCACACCTGAGGAGGCACAGGATTTGCTTGGACCAGAGAAGACCTTGCTCTACACATCTGCCTTCCGCCGACTATGTCACACCCGCATGGGTCTCACACCAATGGGTCGCGGCGTGTTCCGGCGGGAGGTTTTACGAAACCTTCCCAACATGGTGAGTGGTTGGTGGTGGGGCAGATCGTGTGCGTGCTGATGAGGACAACCGCCCACGTATGCGGTTGAGATGGCCCTGCTAACTCGATTGTTCCTTCAGCCGACGCTCCTTGGCAGTGCGCTGTTCAATGGATTTGATACAGACTGTGTGGAAGAAGTGAGCTTGGGCCAGTTCTTGGCTGGTGTGGCGGTCCTCTTGAAGGGGTCACGGGCACAGCGCGAAGAGTTCATGTACTGGTGCTTGTGCCTCGACAGTGACGCAAGGTGTGACATGTGTGGCAGCAGTGGATCGGCACTTTGTATTGATGTCGAATTGGATGCGTGGAACGGGACGTGTGCAGGTATCTGACCACAGAATCGCTTATGCGAGTTGCTCGCGCCATCCACCCAACCCGGAGTCGGGTGTTTCATGAGCGGCTTGTGGACGACGTGTTCACCGTGTCGAGAGCCGCAAGCAATGAGCGTCTCACTGTTGAGGAATTTCGACGGTGGACCCAAACCAAGTATGCGCCATTTCTCCTGTCTTGGTTCGGTGCGTTAGTGCGAAAAGCAAATTTGGCTTGTGTCCCCTCCGCTCCTCCTTTTTGGTGTGTGTGTTGTGGTTGGTTGTCGGGTGTCTTGACACTGGTCGCTGCGCTGCCAATTCAGATGTCGTCACGCAGCACGCGCTTGTTGAAGACCCAGCGATGCGCGCACTGCACACAAAACTGGACCCTACTTCTCAGACAAAGGCGCTTGCCGCCAGCACCTCGTTCACCGAGGACGAGGTGTCGCGTCTGCAGCGCACGTACACAGATTTGAAGATTCGCAGCGAAAGCAGCGTGTTTGACATGAAGGCGCTTACATCGACGGCTGGACTGCTCCTTCCCCCGTTCCTGATCAAAGCACTACTGGTGTACACAGAGGCTCCAGGCACGGGCGTCGTGGACGTCCGTCGCCTTACCACGGCGTTTTCCATCTGTTGCCGCGGAGACCAGGACGCGCAGGCGCGATTTTGCTTCCAGCTGTTTGACGAAGACAAGGATGGGGTGCTGTCTGCGGTGGAGCTGACCCGGATGCTCACCGTGATTGCGTTTGTTTCAAGCATGAAACCCACCGCGTTTGCGGGCTTGGGGACGTCATTGAAGTCTGTGGAAGAGAGCCAAGAGGCTGCCAAGGTGGGTGGGTGGTAGACTGCAAGCAAGCACGTCATCCCCTGGCGCCTGGCGCCTGGTCGTTCACGTGTGTACGTATGCGTGTGTCCGTGTGTGTGGTCATCAGGCAAAAGCTCACGGCATGCGAGAAGCGGTGTACAAGGAGTTGAACATGTCCGCGGCTGGGCCGGTTACATTTGATGACTACCAGCGCTGGGCGACACTCCGCACTGATGCCATGAATTTTGTCCACCCCTTGGCCCACTTGGCCCGCGTCGAGTTCGGTGTGCGTCCATCCACACCCGAAGAAGAGGCGGAGGTGATTCGGGCTGCGTGGGTTGACTTCAATCCTCGTGATCCTGGTGCTGTCGGCGACACTTGGCATGTCCTGCCCCACGCCTGGGTACAGCACTGGAAGTTGTACACGTACGTGCGAATGGGTGACCGTGTGAGAGAGGGTCGGTGGTCCGCCTCCGCCCATCCCTGACTTGTTTCCTCTGTGCCTCGTTTCTGTTCTGCCATGCGTCGTTGTGGGTGTGGTGTCTCGGTGCCATCCGTCTCCCCTACAACAGGGGCTACGATGCCCCCTTGTCCCGTTCGCGCCAGCTCGAAACGGAGGTGGAGGCGCCAGAGAAGGTGGACATGTCTGAGCTCACCGTCAACCCGTACTCCACCCTCCTCAAGCTCAGGCTCCACCTGCACCATGACTACGACCTCGTCCCTCCCCGAGTGGGACGTTCGCTCCGCTCCTGGTACGGCAGCAAGCAGTACCGGCCGGTGGTCCGGTCCGTCATTGCGCGGTCCAGCACGTCGACCACAGACTCCCAGCGCGCGAGAGGCGCCACGACCGAGCTGGAGCTGTACCCGCCGCAGCTGCGCATCCATCGACTGAACAAGGAAGGGGAGTTGATGAAGCAGACGCGCGACCTGGTGTTCAGCAAGGTGGACACCCTGGCGCACGTGCGCAAACTGGCTGCGGAAGGTGCCTTTGCGGAGGAAAAGAAGACGCGGCTGTGGCTGCAGTCACCGGACGCCAGCAACTGGTCTCCGGCGCGAGAGCTGAGACAAACGTTGGAGGATGCGCAGGTCGTGGACGGGCACCTGGTGTTGTTGGAGGTCCAGCTCAGCGACGGGTCATGGCCGTGTGCGGGTCACTCTGACGACGGCCTGACCGCCTCCAAGAGTGCTGGTCCACGCACCGCGGGGCTGGTGGGGCTGTACAACCTCGGCAACACGTGCTACATGAACTCAGCGATGCAGTGCCTGAGTAACACGCGGTTGTTGACGGAGTACTTCACTTCGGATGAGTACGTGTACGACGTCAATACGACCAGTCGCATGGGGTACCATGGTGAAGTCGCGGTCGTGTTCGCCGATCTAGTGAAGGTGTGTTTGAGGTTGTGCTGTGACTGTTGCTGTGGCTGTGGCTGTGGCTGGGACCACTGCACGTGTGTGTGTGCGTGTGCGATGTGCGTAACCCACCCTCCATGCGCACAGTCGATGTGGAACACAAACTCCCGTGCAGTGGCACCCCGACGCTTCAAGCAAATCGTGGGTCGTTGGAAGGAGCAGTTCGCGGGCTTCGAGCAACAAGACAGCCAAGAACTCCTGGCGTTTTTGCTGGGTGCCTTTCACGAAGACCTCAACCGTGTCGGCAAGAAACCATACTCGGAGCAGCCTGACAGGTATGTGTGGCTGGTGGTGGTGCGCCACCTGTGTCAAGTAGGGTGGTGCTCACAGATTGCATGTTGTGTGTTGTGGACGTGGTTACCTTAGCGATGGTCGCCCTGACGATGTTGTTGCGGAGGAGTGGTGGCTTAACGTTCTGCGCCGTGAGCGTTCGATCGCGTTGCTGTTCACTGGCCAGTTCAAGTCTTTGTTGACATGCGGCACCTGTGGTGCGGAGTCGGCACGCTTCGAACCGTTCACCACGCTGCAGCTGCCCCTACCAGAGCCTTCACACAGGTAGGTGTGGGTCGTGTGTTCCGATGCCGTGGGCTTGTGTTTCTTTCTTCTCCACCTTGTTCTGACGCTGTTTCGCAATTCCCACAGGTTCATCATGGCCACAATAATTTTCCGCGACAACATGCGACGTCCCCTGCTGATTTCTGTGAAGGTTCCCAAGACTGGTACGCTGGCCGACTTGAAGTCAGCCATTGCGGCGATGCGCCCTGGCATGTATGTGACAGGCGACGCTCAGCCGTGTACCGCCGTCCTCGCCGAAGACATTCTTGTGTGCCGTGTGTCGATGAATTCCATTACGACGCTGGACATGCCGGACGAAACGCCTCTGAAACGCATTGGCGCGCGTGACGCGCTGTACGTGTACCAAACACACGCGTTGCCCACCGTGTCACTGGAGGCGCAGAAGCAGATCACCCTGGAGTCACGCGTGAACTGCAAGTTTCATGGTACCGGCGAGTTCTATCCTGGCCGTGTCACGCGGCGCCGGGTGGTGCCCTACAGCAGTCTGGACGACGACACGAAAGCAATTTTGCAAGAACATGGCGTGGTGGACGCCACCGGTGCAGCAGACTCAGCGGCCCATGATGCTGCTGATGACATCACGGCCCGTCTGGCGTCGCGAGTAGCTGCCCGACGTGCCAAGCAGGCGGCCACTCGTGACGCCCACAACGCGAGCAACGCTGGGAGTGACGGCAGTGTTGGCCCGAGCGGTGCTACCGCCGATGGAGGGGTGCCAGAAAAAGCGGCGGAAGAGGGTGTGGCGGAAGAGGGAAGCGATGCGGAGGCTGCACCGGCAGCCTCATCAGCCCCTACTTCGTCCGCTGACGACGCCGACGCCGACGGGAAGGATAACACCAATGAGGCCGTCAGCGGAGATGGTGGAGGTGGCAAGCAGGCCGAGGCGGAACCTGTCCCAGCTGCTCCAATGGACGTGGAGCTGTTCGACGTGACGTACGACGACGGCGACTTCGATGTCAACATGCCTCGATGTGTCATGGAAGCCCGCACGGGTGCTGCACGCCTGAGCATCTCGCACCGCTGCCTGCTGCGGGCACGTTCGTACTTCCTCATGCCGTTTGAGGAAACGCTGTTCTGCCGCCCCTTCGTGCTGCGCGTGTTGCCAGCTGCCACGACAGGCCGCCAGCTGTACATGATGGCGTGGCAGCACAGTGCGCCATACATCCGCAAGTCTGGCCGCCGCGTACCAAGTATGGAGGTGCACGGTGCGGCTTCCCGGGGTCGCGCAGCCCCGTCCCTGAGTCACGCAGCGACGACAACGCCAGTGGGACCAGGAGCGGCGGCTGGCAGCACACCTGCTTCGGTGCGGGATGTGGCCCCAACGAACCTCGATGGTGCATCCAGTGACGAAACCAAAACAGCGAGCCCCTCTGCGACGAGTGTGAGCGCTGGGACTGCGAGAGCTGACGCTGGTGCGGGGGCAGGGGTGGGGGCTGGGGCGGGGGCTGTAACGCCCCATCACTCTGACCCAGGCGACTCCGACTCCGACTCTGTTGGCTCTGGCGACTCAGTGGCCTCGCGTGGTGAAATGGAGTACAACACGATGCTGGAGTATGGCTTTGTGCTGCGCCATGTGTCCGATTATGGTACCTACTGCTCTCGGTGCCCCTGGACGAAGTGCTGCCGTGGCTGTCCAGTTGATCCCAACACCATGAAGTTGGATGTGGATGATGGTGAGCACATTGTCGTGGACTGGGACCCTGTGCTCATCGATGAAGCGTTTGATCGCACACGATCGGCTGCACAAGACACGCACTACAGTGTCGCCACGAACAAGCAGTTGCAGGAGCAGCCGTTGTCGCTGAGCCAGTGCTTGCATGTGTTCACGAAGGACGAGAAGCTCGAAGCCTTTTGCTCGAAGTGCTCTCGCGTCGGTGACGAGGTGTTCATGCGCCAGCAGGTATGTGGTGCAAGTCATAGTGCAGTTATTGGGTGGTGTGGTAGTCGTTTGCATCGGGAAGGCGGCGTGGTGAGGTCGACGCGTCAATGACGAACACTTGGTCGGGAACGTGGCACCCAATGCCCTTGAAAGGCGTTGTCCAACATCAACACCGTGATTGTGCGGTGTTGAATATGTCCCCATTACACTTGATCTCCGAGACGCCAGCATCTCACCTGCCTCCCCGTGTTTTCATTTCAATTTTGCTTCGTTTCTGTTGTCGCTTGGGTTGGTGGTGGTGCTGCTGCTGCTGCTGCTGCTGCTGCCTCCTCGCGCCAATCGATCCTCTCACCCCTGCCATAACAGACGAAAAAGATGGACTTGTGGCGTGTGCCCCCCATTTTGGTGATTCAGCTCAAGCGATTCCAGTTTACGGAGTACGTGGGTGCCTGATGTCGTGTTTGTGGGAGTGATGCCTCTCCCCGGCGTGCCTGTGCTTGTTGGTGTGAAGACGAAACACCTGTAGTGACAGAGGAATTGTGGGCCTGCGCTGTGTGACGTGGCAGGTACTCACGCCGCAAGCTGACGAACCTCGTCAGTTTCCCCGTGCGAAACCTGAACCTGCAACACTTCATGGGCCGAGAGAAAACGAAGCAACCCCCGCCAGATCTGCGAGACTGGCAGCGCCTTGGTGGCTGTATGGCTTCCGCGCCGTCTGCAGATGACACCGAAAGTGCTAGTGCCGGGGCGAGTGCAGGCGCGGGCGCAGGCGCAGGCGCGGGCGCTGGTGCGGGTGCTGGAAGCCGCGGTGAGCACAAGACGGACACGCCAGGACCTCCACCAGGGGCCCGCGAAGCGATGTTTGAGGGCGTTCCGCTCATGATATCTCGCGAGAATGTACGTCACGTCTGGGCTGGCCGGCTGGTGCGTGCTT
>Ga0213833_1002065_pt1 | contig 13529 bp, 15 predicted proteins | sample SWATP21_FD_160575 | JGI IMG/M metagenome (GOLD analysis project Ga0213833, IMG submission 160575) | Coastal seawater microbial communities from Marineland, Florida, United States - SWA TP2 #1 | ecosystem: Environmental > Aquatic > Marine > Coastal | place: USA: Florida | collected 2016-08-14
TCCAGGCGCATACTGCGGCCCAATGCATAACGGGCCCGATTCTAACACCCGCCTTTAAACCCAGCGAGTTTGCCGGGCGCCCCGGAACCGCTATAATTGCACGGCTCGCACCGCCTATTGGTGTCCATTTTCTGGCGATGAAGCCGCGTACTCAATGGCGATAACAGTATGGCAGTAGAACTTTCAATCACCGGATGGACGGGCTGGGCGGGAGCGGCCATCAAGGATGCGGCCATCAGCACGCATATCGCAGTCTTACCAACGCCCGCTGTCGACAATATTCCTCCCATGCTGCGCCGCCGCCTCAACGTATTTGGTCGCGCCTGCGCCAATGAAATTCTCAATCATACCCACTCGGGCGATACCTCGCCGATTGTTTACTGCAGCCGGCACGGCGATATAGAGCGCACTCTGTCGGTGTTGCAGGAACTGAGTGTCGGCAACCCGGTTTCTCCAATGGCATTCAGTTTGGCGGTGCACAACGCCATATGTGGCGTTGCATCAATTCATCAGCAATTGACAGGCAATATCTCGACTATTGCCGCCGAAGACGGACTTATCGCCGTCCTCCTGGAAGCGGCCGCGCTGCTCAATGATGGTCACAGCAACGTACTCTGCATGATCGGTGACCCGTTGCTGCCGGAGATTTATCAAGCGCAGGGCGCAGAGTCCTGCGCCCCATATGTGGTCTGTTTTCTGGCGAGCAGGGAACCCACAGAAACAACCTTGCGCATTCAGCGCTCGGAAAAGCCACCAGAGCAACCACACGACTATCCGGCACTGCAGTTTCTTGCGTTTTTGGCCTCGTCCGACAAAAACCTGCTTCTCTCCCACAACAGCAGCAGGTGGGCCATTGCCAAAATTTGATCCCGGACATATCGCTCATCAGGTAAATTACGGCTGGCGACTGCTAAGCACCGGCTTCAGTTTCTTTCTGTTCGGTCTCGGCGGCGTGCTGATACCCGCCCTCTGCACACCGCTGCTGTACGTGACTGCCCGCAATCGGCAAAAGCGCCAACGCATGGCCAGGTCACTGGTGCAGCTCTCGTTCAAAACCTTTATCCACATTATGCGCATACTGGGCATACTGCGCTGGGATATCGAGGGCGCGGAGAAGCTGCGACAAGGTTGCACGCCTCTGGTGCTCGCCAACCACCCGACCTTGATCGATGTGGTTTTTCTGGTCGCGCTGATACCCAACGCCAACTGCGTTGTCAAAGGCAATCTGCGTTCCAACCCCGCCATGCGGGGCTTTATCTCGTTGACGGGTTATATTCCGAACGATGAAAAAGAATGCCTGCTGGAAAGTATCGATCCTGAAAGCACGCTGATTGTGTTTCCCGAAGGCACTCGCACAACACCCAAACAGCCCTTGGTATTTCAGCGCGGTGCGGCCAACATTGCGATTCGCACCCGGACTGATATGACTCCCGTGATCATTCGCTGCAGCCCAAGCACACTGAGCAAAGAGCACCGCTGGTATCACATACCGGATCGGCGCTTTACTATCTCGATCACCGTCGAGGATAATATTGCGGTTAGCGACTACCTGCATGGGCCAGCAGCCAGGGAAGCCCGACGGCTGACAGCACATCTTCAACACTATTTTTCAAAGGAATTACAACACCATGAGCAACCAACCGCTTATGCAGGAGCTGAAAGCCTTGCTAATTGACGTGCTGGATCTTGAGGATATCCATGTTGAAGATATTTCCGACGATGATCCTCTGTTCAACGAGGGTCTGGGGCTGGATTCCATCGATGCCCTTGAAATTGGTGTTGCGCTGCAAAAACAATACAACATCAAACTGAACCCCGATTCAGATGAAGTGAAGCAGTACTTTGCCAGCATCCGCCAACTGGCGAAGCTGGTTGAAAACTATCAACATGCAGAGGTTTGAGGCATGAACTCTCGAACAGAGATTTATGAGCATATCGTCAAGGTCATGAGCGACCTGTTTGAGCTAGAGCCGGCAGACCTGCACGAAGATGCGTTGCTGTACGACGAGCTGGATATCGACAGCATCGACGCCGTCGACCTGATTGTAGAATTGAAAAATTTCACCGGTAAAAAATTTGCGCCGGAGGATTTCAAATCCGTGCGCACGGTTGGTGATATTGTCAACACGGTAGAAGATATCCTGAGGCATGACTAGGCAGCTGATTCTGCGCGCTGCGCTGGCCTTGCTGTTTTTGTCCTACCCCTTTCTGGTCTACGCTGGCCTGAGCTACTTTGACCCACGTTGGCTGGTGTTACTGCTTGTGGTGACGGCCGTTGCCCGCTATCTCGGCGGTAATCTGCCCGCACTCGCCAAAAACCTGTGGGTAGGAGCAGCTGCCCTGGCTGCCCTGATCACGCTGACCAGCGCCAGTGACGCGGGTCTACTGCTGTATCCGGTGCTCGTCAATGCGGTAATGTTCTGCCTGTTTTACTGCAGCTATCGGCACCCTCCTACCGTGATCGAACTGATCGCGCGCAAGGCAGAACCGGATCTCCCCCCCAGCGGGGTTGCCTACACTCGCACTGTCACGTTGGTTTGGTGTCTGTTTTTTCTGGCTAACGGATCTGTCGCAGCGTATACCGCAACCCTGGACCGCGATATCTGGATGCTCTACAACGGTCTCATTGCCTACGCACTGATGGCCCTGCTAATGGGGCTGGAGTGGCTGGTACGCCAACGGGTTCGCCGGAATAACCAGCATGCTTGAATCACTGCGCAATCTGGCACTGGCCACATCGGCACCCGATCAGCCGCTGGCGCTGCGCGACACTGAGACACTGACCCGGGCCGCGCTGTATGAACGCCGTCAGTTCTGGTGCAAGCAGATCAGCGCAATACCGGTGCACGCCGTCGCGATGCATCAGCATTGCGGTTTCGAACAGCTCGCACTTCTACTTGCCATCTGGCAATCGGGGAAAGTTGCCGTATTGCCCGCTGGCACCCACCACAGCCATCTGCGCAGCGTTCTCAGTCAAGCGCAGATAGATGCACTTGGCGACACCACCGATTTTGTCTTGGGTGTGGAACTAGAGCCACCGCACACAGACACCGCACTGGTCATCTACACCTCTGGGTCGAGTGGCGATGCGAAACCTGTCGCCAAAACATTCCAGCAGCTGGACGCAGAGCTGCAGCTTCTGGAAGCCTGCTGGGGCAATGAAGTTGCCGACACAGTATTCATCAGCACCGTGTCGCGTCAACATATGTACGGCCTGCCCTTCGCGCTTCTTTGGCCTTTGGCGCGCGGCAGCCTGTTTTTAACCCGAACACTAGCCTATCTCGAATCTCTGGAGAGCGCTGGCAGTCGCGCGTTCACACTGGTCACCAGTCCGGTGCAGCTCGCCAATCTGCCGCCGAACCTCGACTGGCGCCGTATTAGCAGCCAGAGCGCGCAAGTTTTTTGTGCTGGCGCACCGCTGACAGAGACGGCGGCGCATCATGCCCGGCAGTGTTTTGCAAAGGCGGTCACCGAGATTTACGGCAGCACCGAAACCGGCGTCATTGCCCACCGTCAGCAGCACCGCGATGCACACTGGCAAAGCCTCCCCGGCGTGCGCATTCGCCTAAACGACGAACAGCATTTGCAAGTAAATTCTGCGCCAGCAGGTACCGGCGCAGACGAGTGGCTTTCCCTGTCAGATATTGCTGAATGCAAAGACGACAGCCATTTTGTACTCGCCGGTCGCAGCGACCAGATCGTGAAAGTGGGTGGCAAGCGACTCTCGCTCGAACAGATCAATCGACAACTGGCAGAGCACCCCTGGATTGACGAAGCCTGCTGCCTGGTCGTTACCGAGCGCCGTTCCCGTATTGGCGCGGTGGCAAGTCTTTCAGCCAGCGGCCGACGGCATCTGATTGATCGCGGTCGCCTGTCTGTCAACCGGGAGCTGGCCCGCTTTCTTGTTGACCGGCTCGACCCCTTGGCCAGGCCGCGTCTGTGGCGCTACGTTAAAGCGTTACCGAAAAATTCGCAGGGCAAAGTGGTGCGCAGCGTAATGCGCGCATTCTTTCTGCCAGACCAGCAACCGCGCTTGCCCGAGGTCCTGCGTGTGCAGCGCGGCGAAGATGACACGAGCGCCGAGTGGGAACTGTTTGTCCCCCACCAGCTGTTTTATTTCGACGGTCATTTCCCCGGCAATGCGGTATTGCCGGGAGTCGTGCAAATCAGCTGGGCTTTACATTTTGCAAAGGTCCTGATCGGAAATCAGGCCTGTTTTCAACGATTGGAAGCCATCAAGTTTCAGCAGATTGTGCAGGCAGGGGACACTCTCTGCCTGTCGCTGATGTGGAAGCCGGACACCGGCAAACTGCAGTTTGCTTTCCAGGGGGCCCAAGTTCATACCATGACGCAGGGCGAACGCAAAGCCTACTCCAGCGGTCGTATCGGGTTTCACAATGATCGGTAATCAGCAAGGGAGTGGTTTTAGCGCCTGCGCCATCATCCCGGTGTACAACCACCATCTGGTGCTGGAACAGACTTGCGCCGCACTACTCGACAAAGGGCTGCCCGTAATTCTGATAGATGACGCCAGCGACGACGACTGCGCCAGCATTCTGCGAGGCCTTGCGCAAAGCAATCGCGATATACAACTGGTAGTGCACAGCGAAAACCGCGGCAAGGGTGGCGCTGTAAAAACCGGGCTGGCCGCAGCACAAAGAAGCGGGTTCAGCCACGCCTTGCAGGTAGACGCAGACGGTCAGCACTGCCTGCAGGATGTAGAGTGGTTTATCGGTCTCGCGCGACAAAACCCTGATGCGCTGATTCTTGGCCATCCCATCTATGACAATAGTGTGCCAAGTCTGCGCTACTACGCACGCTATCTCACTCATATCTGGATCTGGATCAACACGCTCAGCACCGACATTCTCGACAGCATGTGCGGTTTTCGGGTCTACCCGACGGCACAAAGCTGCGCACTGCTGGCGCAAGTGCGCATGGGTGAACGCATGGAATTTGACCCTGAATTTTCTGTGCGCTGGCACTGGGCCAACTTGCCTCTGGTACAGTGTGAAACTGCTGTGAGCTACCCCGCCGACGGTTTGTCCCACTTCCGGCTCTGGGAAGACAACGTTCGCATTTCATTGATGCATGCCCGACTTTTCGTCGGCATGATATTCAGACTACCGGGCATATTGTGGCAGCGCCTTCACTCTGTTGGTGCGCCTTCATGAACAACAAACCCGGAAACCGGGAATGGCACAGCATCCGCGAATACGGTTCACAGACAGGCATTTGGCTGCTGCTGCGCGCATACGCTTTCGGCGGTCGCTGGCTATTCATTCCCTGCCTGCTTCCGGTTATGCTGTTTTTCTTTTTACTCAGGCGCGACGCGCGACGTGCATCGCTCGATTACTTGCAACAGGTTCATCGCACAGATCCCTCATTTCCAAAACCGGGCCTACACCACAGCTTCTATCATTTCTGGACCTTTGGTCTCGCCCTGCTCGATAAATTCAGCGTGTGGATGGGAAAGATTACCCGCAGCGATGTGACTGTGCACAAAACAGAAATTGTCGATGAGCTCATCGCAAAAAAGGTCGGCGGCGTCATTCTGATTTCGCATCTCGGCAATTTCGAGATCTGTCACGCTCTATCACAGGGTCGCGCCGGCATGCGGCTGACCATATTGCACCACAGCCATCACACCGAAAAATTCAACACAATGCTGGAACGATACAGCGGCGCTGCTCACGTCGAGTTGGTTCAGGTGACGGAGCTTGATATGAGCAACGCCATCGCCTTCAGCGAAAAGATCAGCCGTGGCGAGTTCATTGCCATCGCCACCGACCGCGTACCGATCAGCAACGCCGGTGCAATCGTGCCGCTTTCCTTTCTCGGACGCGAAGCGCAGTTTCCCAGCGGCCCCTTTGTACTGGCCATGGCGTTGCAAGCCCCGATTCTCACCTTGCACTGCATCAAGCAAAGTGGCCGCTACAACATTTATTTCGACTACTTGTCCAGAGGTGAGAGCGTGTCGCGCCGACACAGGCAGCAGCGATTGCATGCGCTGATGCAGGACTACATTACCCGACTGGAAAATTTCTGCTTGCAAGCACCCTGGCAGTGGTTCAACTTTTATCCCTTCTGGGCATCAACCGATCAGAGAGACCATTCCTCGTGAGCAAAGCAACCATTTACGCCAGCGCAGAAACGATCATCAAGATTCCATTTCATGATGTCGATGCCGCCCAGATTGCCTGGCACGGCCACTACGCCAAATACTTTGAAGTAGCGCGTTGCGAGCTACTCGACAGCGTCGGTTACAACTACACTCAAATGGGTGAGTCCGGTTATTTCTGGCCGGTAATAGATCTGCACGTACGCTATATCAACGCCGCCCACTTCGGTCAGGAAATACGCGTTGCAGCAGCGGTAACCGAGTGGGAAAACCGTTTGCGCATCGATTACAAAATTACAGATGCAACCACCGGCAAGCGCTTGACCAAAGGCTATACCATACAGGTGGCCGTGAGCATGGCGGATCATGAACTGCAGCTTGCCTCGCCGCCGATACTCGCCGAAAAGCTTGGCGTGGCCTGAACGATGAAGTCGTGGATTGCCTTGATTACGATGGCAGCGCTCACGCTGTGCAGCCTTGCCAGTCACGCGGACGATGCGCTGCTGGCGCTGCGCGAGGCAACACACAACATCGAAAAGCTCAGCGGTCAGTTTGTGCAGGTACAGAGCCTCGCTGCGCTGAACATTCCCCTTGAATCGCACGGCAAGTTTCGTTATTCCAATACCGAAGGGCTGACTTGGCATACCCTCGCTCCGATCGAAAATACCCTGCTGGTAACGCCCGACTATCAACTGAAGACCCGCGATGCAAATGGCAAACTCAACCCGGTTCGCACACCGGAAGTACTCTCGCGTCTGTTTCTCGGAATTTTTTCCGGCGACACCGCACTGCTCAGCTCGCTGTTTGATATATCACCGCAGGTGGCACAAACCGGCTGGCACCTGCAGCTGCTTCCCCGCCAGACCGCATTGGCCAGCCAGCTGCGACAAATTGATCTGCGCGGCGGTGCGATGGTCGAACGATTGACCTTCACCCAGACAAACGGTGATCGCCGCGATATCACCTTGACCTCACAAACCGTGGTGCGGAGCGCGCCGTGAAGCAGCGCTCCCCTCGGCAAAAGCTGGCAGCACTTTTGTGGCTGACGGCCCTGGGCGCAGCTCTGCTATATTGCGCGGTCAAACTGCTTGGTGGCCATGCGCTGGAAAGCAATGTGCTGGCCCTATTACCTGCACAATTTTCTGCAGCGGCAAAGGGCAAAGAAGGCGGTGATCTGGAAAAGCGCTTCGCGTTGCTGGTTGGCCCGCACGACACGGCGCTATCGGTTGCGCAAGTGCTGCAGCAGCAACTGAGCACAACACCCGAACTGACCCTGAACACTGACGGCGACGCATTCGCATCAGCGCTGGCATTCTATCGTCCCTTTTCCCAACAATTGCTAAGCCCGGACCAGCGCAAGTACCTGCGTACAACACAGGCCCGTGTCATTGCCGAACAAACCTTTCAGGACATCATCAGCCCGGTGGCGACATTACGTCCTTACCCATTGCAGGAAGACCCGTTCAATCTCGGCGGTGGCTGGGCAGATTATCTGCTGAAAAGCCCGATTGAACCCGGTGCGATGCCAATGCTGAAAGATCAGCAGTCGCGCTGGTTTCTGATCACAGGTTCGGTCAACGACAGTCCGTTTTCTCCGAGCACACAGCAGGCTCTACGCGCGGCCCTGGCGGACTTTCAGGCAAGCTATCCTGATATTGAGCTGATCCGCTCCGGTATTGTGTTTCACGCGGCTGAAGCAACACGTTTGTCCCAGCGAGAAATTTCGACGGTTGGTCTTGGTTCCCTTGCAGCAATTTTTGCCATCGTAACGCTGGTGTTTCGCAATCCGCGAGACCTGCTCATTATTGGCGGTGTACTCAGCGCCAGCGCGGTTGTAGCGCTCGCCGCCTGCCTACTGCTGTTTGAGCGCGTGCATCTGATCACTCTCGCTTTCGGCTCCACCCTGCTCGGTCTGGCGGTAGATTATTGCTTTCATCTCCTGATCAAATATCGCCAGCTTGGTTCGGCTGAGCGCGCCTACCGCCTGTTGCGACGCAGTTTGTGGCTGGGGGTTACGTCGAGCATTGCCGCCTATGCTTTTCAGCTGCTTTCGCCGCTATCGGGGCTGCACCAGTTTGCGGTGTTTATGGCAGCCGGATTAACAGGTGCCGCTATTACATTGGCGGTGATTCATCCCTTTTTTCAGACTGCGCCAGCAGCGCTGCTACCGATTTGGCCTGGACTGTATCAGCACCATGTGTCAGCGGTTTACCTCAGGCTCAGCGGTTATCGCAAAACCCTGTCTCTGGCATTGACCATAACCGCCCTCACTTTGCTCGGGAGCGTGCTACAGCTGACCGGCAATGACGATGTGCGTACACTCAACACTTCCAGCGAATCCTTGCTGGCATCGGAAGCAAAGGCGCGCGAGCTGCTTCAACTGCCCGACAGTAGCCGGTTCTTTGCCGTCAACGCCGCAGATGAACAGGCTCTGCTGGAGCGTACAACTGAATTGGCGCAGACACTTGAGCAAAGTCTGAACGGCGAGCCTTTGCCTGCGGCTCTGGTGCTCGGTCGGCTTGTGCCAACGCAAAACCAGCAGCGGGCAGACTTCGCTCTGATACAGGACAAACTCTATGGGCCAACGGGGGCACTCCGTGAGTTGTGCCAGCTGATCCCAGGGACCTGCAGCTGGCAGGAGCGTGCAGCGCCAACCTTCAATAACGGCCTTACCCTGCAGGCCGACACCCGCAGCATTGATGCGCTCTTCCCGGCATTGCTGTTCAGTGAAAGCACTCAATCCCGATTGATGCTACCTGCAAATACCGAGCTGGCGGTGGCTGACGGACAGGCACTGGCGCGCCAACACCGCGCACGCTACCACGACACGCCAGCGGAGCTATCAGCTGCGCTGGGTGAATTCCGGCAGTCAGCCACTCGCTACCTGCTGGTGTTTCTGGTTCTGTTCGCTCTCGCCATGCTCGCACTCTACCGACGCCGGGCTGCTGTGCCGATAAGCACTCTGGGCCTAGTTTTACTGATCAGTGTGGCTGCAGCCACCAGCGGTGGGCTGAGCCTGTTTCACGTACTTGCGCTGCTGCTGGTCATCGGCCTGACCGTCGACAGTGTGATCTTCTATCTGGACATTGGTCTCAATGCACACAGCTGGTTGGCCGCGAGCATGGCTTCGCTCACCTCCATACTGGCCTTTGGTCTGCTGTCATTGAGCACGGTGCCCGTGTTGCAGCAATTCGGCAGTATTGTGTTCTGGGGGCTGTTGGCAAGCTGGCTGCTTACGCCAGCTGTTGTATTACTGTTTGATTCCTCGCCCGCGGCCGAGCAGTGACGCTGGCTTTTTCTTCAAGGACTGTATGAATGAATGAACAATGTGAAGTAGCGATTATTGGTGCTGGCCCCTCAGGCAGTGTTGCCGCCGCTCTGCTTCGACGGGCCGGTCACGATGTTGTTGTGCTGGAGCAAAGCCATTTCCCGCGTTTTTCCATCGGCGAAAGCCTGCTGCCCCAGTGCATGGAATTCGTCGCCGAGGCAGGCATGCTGGGCGCCGTCAACGCCGCCGGGTATCAGTTTAAAAATGGTGCGGCCTTCACTCGCAATGGCGTGGGCACTGCTTTTGATTTCACCCGCAAGTTCAGCCCCGGCCCCGGCACAACCTTTCAGGTACAACGTGCGCACTTCGATCACCTGCTCGCGAAACAGGCCCAGGCCGCAGGCGCAGACATTCGTTTCGGGCAGCGCATAACCGCCTTCGACTACACCGAGGACGCACAACCACGGCTTACCTATAGTGATGAACGTGGTGCCAGCCACACCCTGCAGAGCCGTTTTGTATTGGACGCCTCCGGCTTTGGCCGCGTGTTGCCCCGACTTCTCGATCTGGAGCGACCCTCCGACTTCCCGGTACGTCGCTCTCTCTTCACCCATGTTCAGGACAACATTGAAACGCCCCACTACGATCGCAATAAGATTCTGATCGCGGTACACCCGCAGCATCGCGACGTCTGGTACTGGCTAATTCCTTTCAGCCATGGGCGCAGCTCTCTTGGTGTGGTTGCCGCGCAAAGCTTTTTCGATCTTGATCAGCATAGCCCCGCCGAGCTGCTGAAGCAGGCTGTCGGCGCTTGCCCGGAATTGGCCGAGCTGCTGGTTCGCGCCGAGTTTGATACGCCAGTGAACACCTTGGGCGGCTATGCCAGCAAAGTAAAATCGCTGTGGGGCAAAGGCTTTGTCCTGCTCGGCAATGCCGGTGAATTTCTCGACCCGGTATTTTCCTCAGGGGTTACCATAGCCATGAAATCGGCCAGCCTCGCGGCTCCGCTGGTGAGCCGGGAACTGCAGGGCCAGACCGTAAACTGGGACACGGATTACGCCCGCGCGCTGCAACGCGGCATCGACACCTTTCGTACCTACGTTACCGCCTGGTACGACGGTTCGTTTCAGGATGTTATTTTCTCTGCCCGCCAGCAACCGGAAGTCAGAGAGATGATCTGTTCGATTCTCGCGGGCTACGCATGGGACGACAACAACCCCTTTGTGCGTCACCCCGCGCGTCTGCAGACGCTGGTCGAGCTATGCAAAAACTGATTCTGTTGCCACTGGTGGTGCTTCTGGCCAGCTGTTCACTCTGGCCCCGCAGCGTCGTCACCGAGATCGCCTTGCCCGAACCGGCCGTACTGTCCTGCTGCTGGCAGTCGCAGGAACAACTGCATATCACCACCGGTACCGATACTGAATCACTGTTGAGTATTACTGAGCGCAGTGCAGAGCAATTGACGGTCGCCATTCTCAGTCCGGCGGGTCAGCCGCTGGTGTTACTGCGTCACGATCGCCGCGGTGTGCACGCAGTCGAGGTGCCTCCCGGCTGGGACACCAGGCTCAATCGCGCCATTCTGGCCGCCATCTATCTGCACCAGCTCGCGAGCGATGAATGGATTGGCTCAAACCCTGCCTGGTCGGTCCGTGCGGACAAAAACTCGCGAGCCTTGCTTCACGAGGGTAAAATTATTGTATTAATACAATACCCGGAAGCGGGCAAGCGCAGCGTTCACTATCCGGGATACGCAGTGCATTTGGCTATCAGCACCTTGAGCAGGACGTCGTTTTGACCTTTCCACAGGCCCCCATCTACATTCACTCGGTCGGCATCACCTGCGCGCTGGGCAACGATATTCAGCGTGTGGAGCGTGCTTTGTTCGCACACGCGCCGGAAAGCCCCCTGCACATCAGCACTCACTACTCCGAGTTTCCCGTGCGTCTCGGACAAGTAGCTGACAACCTGCCCGCCGTCGATGTGCCTGGCGAAGACAGTCGCAACAACCGCATCCTCGCCCAGGCACTGCAGCCTTTGCGCGCCGACATCGATGCCTTGAAATCACAATTTGGCGCGCACCGTATCGGTATCATTCTGGGGAGCAGCACCTCCGGAGTAGCTGAGACCGAGCAGGTCATGCGCTTTGATGGAGAGCGATATTCCCTGCCTGAGGCCTATGACTACCGTACTCAGGAACTCTACGCACCCGCGCGTTTTGCCAGTCGCTCGCTGGGCTTGTCCGGTCCCTGCTGGACCGTCTCCACCGCCTGCACCTCAGGCAGCAAAGCGCTGGCTAGCGCCGCCCGTCTGCTGCGGCTGGGGGTTTGCGATGCGGTGGTAGCCGGCGGCGTTGACAGCCTCTGCAAAATGACCGTTAACGGTTTTGCTTCGCTTTCTGTCACCACCGATTCTCAGTGCAACCCTTTCAGCGTCAATCGCTCCGGCATCAATATCGGCGAAGGGGCTGCCGTATTTATTCTCAGCCGCGATCCCGCCAGTGTGCGTCTGCTCGGCTGGGGCGAAACGTCTGACGCTCACCATATCTCTTCGCCGGAACCTGAAGGGCGCGGCGCGGAAGGGGCCATGCGCGCAGCGCTGCAGTCTGCAGGGCTCGAAGCCAATGCCATTGACTACCTGAACCTGCATGGCACAGCAACCCGGCAGAATGACGAGATGGAAGCCAAAGCGGTGCACCGGGTGTTCGGTTCTGAAATTGCCTGCGGTTCCACCAAGTCGTTGACCGGCCATACCCTGGCGGCCGCCGGAGCCATTGAAGCCGCCTTCTGCTGGCTCGGCCTGCAGCGTAACGACGGACAACTGCCTCCACAGTTGTGGGATGGTCAGGCAGACCCGGCACTGCCCCCGCTCAACGGTCTGGCCCGGCGCGCAATAGACCGGCCGTTGCGCTACGCTATGAGCAACTCCTTTGCCTTTGGCGGCAACAATTTATCGCTGATTATGGGGAGGGAGCGTTCGTCATGACGAGTTACCCCGATATCGTCAGCCTTATTCCTCATGACGGCAGCATGTCCCTGCTCGATTGCGTGATCGACAGCAGTGACAACACACTGGTTGCCCAAGTAATCATTCGCCCCGACTCCCTGTTTTGCGACGACGACGGCGTGCCCAGCTGGGTGGGGCTTGAATACATGGGGCAGGCCATCGCCGCCTATGCCGGACTGTACGCCCGCGCCTCGGGTGAACCGGTTAAGATCGGTTTTCTGGTAAGCTGCCGGCGCTATGAACCGGGAATCAGCCACTTCCCCCTTGGGGCCGAGCTTCAGGTTTCGGTTGCAACCATCACGGAAGGCAACAGCGGTCTGCAGGTTTTCGAATGTCGGATAAGCGGGGCAGGCGTGGATTTCTCCGCCAACCTGAATGTGTTTATGCCTGACGACGTCGAACAGTTTCTACAGGAGAGCGCGCAATGAACGACGCTGTACTTGTTACCGGTTCCAGTCGCGGTATTGGCCGCGCCATTGCACTGGCGCTTGCAGCGCAGGGCTACCCGGTAGCTATTCACTGCCGCCAACAACTGGCTCAGGCGCAATCATTGCAACAGGAGATTGCCGACGCTGGCGGCAACAGCCGGGTATTGAGTTTTGACGTTGCCGATCGCCAGCAATGCCGGGAGGTACTCGAAGCCGATATCGCGGAGCACGGCGCGTACTATGGTGTGGTGTGTAACGCTGGCATTATTCGTGACAACGCCTTTCCTGCCCTTACCGGCGACGACTGGGATTCCGTCATTCACACCAACCTGGACGCCTTTTACAATGTACTGCACCCTGTCGTCATGCCGATGGTGCGACGACGCAAGCCGGGGCGCATCGTAACGCTGGCCTCCGTATCCGGTTTGATGGGTAACCGAGGTCAAACCAACTACAGCGCTGCCAAGGCTGGCCTGATAGCCGCCAGCAAGTCACTCGCACTGGAACTGGCCAAGCGCGATATCACCGTCAACTGCGTGGCCCCCGGCCTAATCGACACCGATATGACCGACGACGCCGTGCCGAAGGAAGTCATGGCGATGATCCCCGCCCGCCGCACCGGCAAACCTGAAGAAGTGGCAGCACTGGTTAAATTTTTGCTTTCACCGGACGCGGCTTACATCACCCGTCAGGTCATCTCTGTGAATGG
>Ga0213833_1002066_pt1 | contig 13527 bp, 15 predicted proteins | sample SWATP21_FD_160575 | JGI IMG/M metagenome (GOLD analysis project Ga0213833, IMG submission 160575) | Coastal seawater microbial communities from Marineland, Florida, United States - SWA TP2 #1 | ecosystem: Environmental > Aquatic > Marine > Coastal | place: USA: Florida | collected 2016-08-14
CCATTGTGGGCAGCAGAAACCCGAAACAAGAAAACGTACTGCGTGCACCCATACCACCGCAGTAGCTTTGGTTTGCCCTTGGACGAAGTGAAGCCTGGGAGTTGTGACAACGGCGTCATGTGTGTCAACGTCAAGTGTGACGTTCACCCACATCTCTGGCATCGATCCATTGACTCGTTCCAGCTCAAGGTGTGCAAAGGAGCCCTCATGCACTGGCGCAAGGTCAGTGGTGTGCCATGTAGGCTCCACCTGCACATTGTCGATGATCACCAGTGTGCGCAACGGCAGGTCGCTTGCAACAGGTCCTGAAACAGGCTCGGCCGAAACAGCAACAGCCTCGGGGAGTTCATCGCCCAACACATCAGACAGCGTTTCCACGAAGAAAGTTACAGATGTTTCACCGTCCTCCAGTGTCACCACATGATTGTGCAGAGGCACAAAATCGATGCTGGGTGACGCGGCACGTGCCACATTTGCTGGATCGCTTTCTCCATGCGTAACCCAATCTTCAAGCAGTGCCAACGTGGTTGACACGTTGAAGACAACACGGCGCTCAGTGTGGTCCGAACGCAAGATGGTGACATTCGCAGACTTGCCTTCGCTCACAGATACCGCCGTGACACTGAAAGCGAAGGTGCCACCCAAGCAATCAGCCCATCGGCATCCGATGCAACAATCGCCAGTCGCGCCGGGTGTGTGGCCATCGCACTCTTCTGGGCCCGACACGATTCCATCACCGCACTCATACCACGTATCACATCTGTTGGTCCATGACAATGACGGCAACAAGCGTGTAAGATCAACGCCACGCCACCACCCCCCCCATGTGCAACGAACGGTTCGCTTGACGTGATGTAGCCACCGCTTTCGTCCTCAGTACACAAACAAGAAGGCGCGGCTTGTGGCTCGTCCAACACACACAGCCCATGGCCACTACACCACGCCACAGACGATGCGTTGGACCCACACGAGGTGGGGATATCACATGCGGTTCCAGAGTATCCGGGGTCGCACACACACTCCAGATCTCCACTGCACACTCCGTGCTCGCCGCACCAAGCGAAGCAGCCCAGCGCTGGCCACTCGACATCCTCTGACAACCACCCTTGCATCGCTGTGCAGTGCCACTGGAACGCGCGGAGAGCAACACCAGTCGCATTGACCACCTCGGCTGGAAGAGAGCCGTCGGCTTCAAGTGCAGGCAGGTTCTCCACTTGCGCAGCGCGGACTACACCATCGAACACGCACCCCGCCACACGTCCATCCATCTCGGGTTGCGCAAAGTAGAGGTCGGATGGTTCGTTCAGCGCGCACGATTCGGGGACAAAAATGTGTTCGCAACGGGTGCGTATCGCCGTCAGCTGATGCACCAACAGTACCGTGTTAGATGAGTCCAATTGTGTTGCAGCGGCACGGCACTCGACCAGTCACGTACGTATTCAGCAGGAACAGAGGGGAAGGCTTCAGAAAGGGCTGAGTCGCCAGCAAGACCATCGTTGAACCAGCGCGCCTGTGCGTCATTCGACAGCGGTGAAACCATCACCGCTCGTGCCTGCTGAACCTCAGAGGTTTGGTTGACGCCACCCTGGATCCACATCCATAGTGCAGATCCAACCGTGTTGGAGGCGTTTGCAACCACCCACTCTTCAACGAAAGGGGCAACATAGTTCAGGCCCAACGTGGCATCGGATGTGATTGGCGACACACAAGGAAGAGCCAAGGAGGCATCAGCCATGGCAAGGTCATTGGTCGCATTGTTGTCGTTGCTGCCACCCAAGCCGCCGGTCATTTGTCCCCGGCGCGAACCAGGGACTTGCACCACAACGAAGCCGGGCTGGATCACAACAGATGTTCCGTCCAGCATCTGAACCGAGACATGCTGGGCGCTGGGCCGTGTGACAACAACTTCGTATCTGCAGCAACACAACACAGCAACCCCCACCAGATGAGGGACGTTCCTCCGAGCTACGAGCCATTGAACACGAACCCATCGACCGGAGAAAGCGAGATAGACTCATCAACAGCGACACTCAAGATGCTGGAAGCAGTTTCCACGCGTGTGAACATTTCCAAGGCTTGTCTGTCCCAGACGACTGTGACTCGTTCCCCGTGTTCGACGAGCGTCATCGCCATGGCTGTCACACAGACGGTGGAAGTGTACGCACTGCAGCGCGTCTGCAACACCGTCACAACGAAGGTGCTGGACTTTGCGAGGACGATCTCTTTGCCGGTTGTCATCACACGGTACCTGTAGGAAGGACGAGTTCAGCGCCACCACACATGCACGAACAACAGTGGCAGGAGACTTCGTACGAGTGGCCATCGAAGGGAATCACAATACCACCGTCTTCTATCGTCACCACGGCACTTCGTGGCACAGAGCAGTCATCCGACATCCATCCCAGATCGCACACACATGTAGGTTCGGAAAATGTCACTGTGCACAGTGTGCATTCGGAGGTGATTCACAGGCGCAACGCATTGAAAGACTGGCGACATGTTCGCATACCTTTATCACACTCTCCATGGAAGCTGCACAAGTTCGGGCATGCGGTGACGGCCCCAGAGAACACAGGCTTGAACGTGGCCACAACAGATATATCATCCAGCAACCACACCGCGTTTCCAGACTGTAGCGAGTGGCAAGCCACACACATGCACACATGCACACACATGCACAGTGGCAGTGTGGGCGAGAGGTGAGGGTGACCAAACCACAGCGCCTGGCATGAGTGGCGCACAAACGTACCACAGTCGCAAGGAACGTGACCGTGTGGTTGTGGCGTGTTGCCATGAACCTGGAACTTTTCACCACGGACCAACTCGTGGCATCCAAGACTAAGTGCTCCTCGGAAACTACCGTCGCGCTGTCCGTTCCGTGGTCCAGTTCCACCGTCAACGCATTCGCTTCGCCCTGATGACGCGATGACCACGCGGCGTCGAAAAGGAAACACAAGCAAGCATCATCAACTCCCAACGTATGGCCTCCCAGTCGTAGCACACACACAGTTTCGCACCTGACCCGCGAAGCACACGGATGGATTGCACGACCTTCGGGCTTCCTGCCACTGCAACTCGTACTCCACCCCGACTTCGAGCTCCAGCGTGCGCGACAGAGACCCAACACCCTGGACGAAAGCCGCAAATGTGCCCTCGGGCGAAGGCAGGTTGTATTGGAACACGTCACTGTTCTCACTAATCCCTGCCTCTCCCACTAGTGTCCATCCAGGAGTTGACGATACGTCCGCCGCGTATGCGTATGCAGCAGATCCTCCTAACACCGTGTTCTCAAACCCAAGGCCGCCGGAGCTGTCAGCAATGGCACCCAAAGCAAAACTGTCGTCTTGCTGTGTGGATGCAACTGCCTGGCACTGCGAAGAGAAGGCATTGGCCACTGCAAGAATTGCTGTTGGGTCCGTTCCACCAGACACATACATGTCGTACATGCAGTTCCGCAAATACCTGATACCTCAATGGAGGGTGTGACTCAACTGGCAAGGTACCAACACAACACGAGCGGTACGTACGTGTCAACTGTTTCAGAACCGGAGTACTCACTCAACAACTCCGTGCAGTTCACAGACACCTATTTTGGAAAAAGCAGTGTGGTGTCAGCAGCAGTGAGCGTCAATGCGATATCCCTTCAACGTGCTGCCAACGCCATACGTACCTCTGTCTCTTGTGGCTGCACCACATCCTTGCAGACCGATACCACCTTGTCGGCCACCTCTGTACCCAGTGCGGCCAACTGATCCAGCATTGCCGTCAAATCCGCAGCGTACACATGCGAGGGATTTGTGGTGGTGTTCACACACGGCGCATACACGGAGGAGGACACGTCACCCCCGGGGTAGAACCAAGAACCATCGCGGGCACCGCTGGTGGTGCAATCAACGGCCCATGCCAATCCCCAAGCGTGTGTGAAGTTTGTCTGGGTCGTTGCCCCGTCCGGATACACAAAGTCGTCAGTAGGAGACATCGTGAACGTCCCAGCCAGCCCGGAGGTTTGATCGAACATGTCAGGTGGAACCAACAGGCTCAATTGGGTCGCTGACGGTGCAACAGAACAACCCGGCTGTGAGCAACAACAGCCATGCCAGTCACACCACCGCGCCATTTCCACATCACGTACAAGTTACGGTCAACACAATGCCGTTGGAGAGGGTGATGACCGTGGTCTCTGCAGCTGTTTGTTCCACCTGGAGTTCACCAGGAAGCAAGCCGGCATCGCTGTCACCGAGACGCCGTGATGGCGAGCCTCCCACAACCACAGCCCCCATCTGCTCCGACACCATGTCTCCGTTGGCAACAACTTTATGGGCTGTTTCCTCTCGGAACACGGACACATGAACACCACCAAAGCCAAGCGAAACCGCCGACATGCAAGCCGTGATGTTGCCAAAGCACTTTTCCTGCCGCAGGCGAACCTCAACTCCCGCCGATGGAACCCGCAAAAGAACAAAATCCCCAACCCCGAAAAAGTCATAGAACGCATCATCCAGCGTTTGGAAGTGCGTGGGCCCCACAGTAACGGCGCTGGTTTGCGCCTGTCCACGAAACTCACATGCGTTGCCAACCCAACCATCATCACAGACGCATGGCTTCTCCGCGGATTCAAAGGCGCCGTGACAACAGTCTGCCGCTGTGAAGTACGAGTCAGCCTGTATGTCGGAGGGAACACAACGGCAGGAGGCGTCAGTGCAGGATCCCAAAGGGGCAACATCAAGTGCTAGCGCAAACGAACCGAGCACACGGAGGGAGCAGTAGAAAGAAGAGTGACACCACCCACATCCACAAAAGTGTGCCCGTCATTAGAGTACTGCAGCAGGATGGGGTCTGTGTGCGCAGCAAACCCAGAGTGGACCTTGCAGCGCACTGACGACGACGACACAAAAAAGGCCGATGTCTCCAGCGTTGTTCCTCCCCGGGTCCAGCGACACAGTGCATGAGAGGACACGACAATGTGCTGTCCTTGGATGACGACATCTGTGGCCGCCACGTCGGCCACCAGGAGTGCTGATGGAACCGGATGACTCGCGGTTGGAACTGCGTAGTACTCAGCTTCCCAACCAGGCTCGCGCGGGAACTCCACAACTAACATCACGAAAGAACAAACTCGTTACGTTGCCACACAGCTGTGGCACACGCACACTTTGATGGAACGCCAGTCAAGCTTACCTGCTGGGTTCCCCTCGTACTCTATGACAAACACGCTTGGCAGCTGGATCACGACGGGGCTAGAACCCAGAGACCCACCTCCCGAGCTGAATGTGTGCACGGGAGAAGCAGAGGTGTCGTTGGTGTCGTACACTTTCACCCATCCTGTGCCCAGGCTGACGTAGGACGTCACCAGGGTGGTTTGTGAGGCTCCACCCGCGTCCACACTCCAGCTGCAGGGAGTGCCGCCGACGCCATCAGTCAACTCTCCCGTGGATCCGGTCACCTCCATGCCTAGAGAACAGCATTGCATAACCTGATCCCCCGCGCACAGGCACACTCATTGTATGAAACACCTCGGCCACGACCGCATGACCGCACGACCGCTTGCTCAAAGCAAACTGAGCCAATGCCACGCGCACCTGCAATGACACCTCTGCCACATCTTCTTCGCCTTCGTTGTCCCTGACATACAATTCAAAGTCGTACGTCCCGGGGTCAACTCGCACCACTGTGATGTTCACGACGTCGGGACCTTCCGCCAGAATGCTGCCCGTTTGCAAGTCTGTCCACCGGTACCACACCATGCTCGGCTCTGTCCCCTTGACATCTTGGTCGAAGGATCCGGACCCATCGAACGTCACCCCCAGCTCCGAAACGCCAGGGCACAGTGCCTGACTACTGGACAGGCGGGCGACGGGAGGCAACGTGATAGTGTCCGGAACAACGGGAACATGCGCAGCACTACAACAAGCGACGTAATAGTCCCCATCGAACACCTGCAACAACCCACATACGGCGACACAGCACCACAAAAACCAGCCACACATTATCGGTTTGGCGTTGCAGTACACACGCACACCGTGGAGCGCCACGGACCACAAGAGGAGAGGTACTGTCCGCGTGAATAAGCTCGCCGCTCCAAGATATCACGCCACCATCCCAGAAGTACGGCCCCACACCCGACCAAGTGTACGCCGACCCGCTTCCAGACGGCCCAATGGTGATGGAGTGGTACGCGCCACCCGCGATAGTCTCCAGCTTAACTTGGGCGTCTGGGTCGTACGTGAGGAGCGATGTTCCCCAGTTCTTCGCCCATAGAAACGCTTCTTGCTTCCCGGGACCCGTGGGTTGCGTTGTTGTCATGTCCAACGTGAAGCCACCATCCCCAGCCAACCTGGACGCAACAACCAACAAGCAGAGCTGATGACAACCTGGTTACTTGCGAGACATCCTGTCACGTACGCAGGGCCAGCCACCACAAGAATTGGTTTCGTGGCACTGATCTGCACAAACAACAAGGAGTGTGAGAGCTGTGCAGAGCGAAGTGTGCGCCACCACGAACCTCGAGGTATTGATTCTCAAAGTCGCGGTTCGGGCTACTTGGGTGCTGCACCCTGTCACGCGCAATGCAAGAACAAGGTATGAGCACAACATGCACCAGCAGTCACTTCACGCGAGGTTCGTGCCTTGGACTTGTTGTGCTCGCTTGTCTCGATGTGACACGGCTGCACCAGTACCTGGGAACACCACAACGACAAACCGTTCTTGGTTGGCAACAGCTCCGCGGGCTGCACACAGCAGTGGCACCAACTGGTTGGAATTGATGGTGAAAGTCGTGGAATCGTCAACAGAGTTCGCCATGGATGTGCCTTGGGCCGTGGGGTACGCCAAATCAACGATTTCCACGTCCGTGTTGTCTTGCAGCGCCCAGATTGTGATTCGTTTGTGCGCAAAGAAATAGAACTGCAACGACAAGAGCCATCAGCAAACACCATGGTAACAAAGCAGAAGCGCAAACACGCACGTGGGTTCCAGCCTCACGCCCGTCCTCGCCAGGCGCCAAACTGCCTGGTGTAATCATCCAGCCGCTAGACGTGGGTGATGATTGGCATCCTTGCTGCACGAAGCAATCCCGATTGCACTGCACTTTGATTTGGGAATCCGTCTGTCATAGCAGCGCCAACAGCCGCAGTATCGTTGTTGGGTGAACGAAGAAAATCTTGGTAAACATCTCAACACGCGTACAGCAAAGTGGTTCAGAAACCACGCCTCAAACCCCCTCTCCTCGTTTCGAAAGGACGTTGCGGAAGACAAGGTTCGGGAGCGCGATGGGTAGTTGTAGCATGTAATGATAACTTCACTTGGCCTGCATACACGTAATATGCGCACTAGGTTTCACAACCCATGCAAGCCGAATCGCAACAATGCAACCGGCGTACCGAAAATCGTTCGCAACAAGGGGCATGATCACCCACAAGTGCTTGTCACTGAACGCGTGGAAGACCTGCATTCACCTCACACACTGTAATCCAGGCTTCCAGCGCACGTGGCACACACCATTACCTTGCCGACTTTCCCCGCGGCATCACTGGCAATCATGGTCCCCATCCAGTCTGCGCTACCAGGCTCTGCAGCACCAGTGAACATCGACACGCCCGCGTCACTGCACACTCTGGAAAACCGAGGCGCAGCGCCATGTTTGTTCCACCCGACACGCTGTCCCTCTGATGTCAACGTGAAGCATGTTGGCGCATTCGAGTTGGCCATATTGTACACTGCCACGTGAGTGACAGCACTTGACGTGGACCAACTGTGCAGCACAGGTTGTCATATGTAAGCACGGATGACCTTGCACCACCACACATAAACGAACATCCACAGCTGGCCGATGGTGTATGCAATCTTGCATTCTGCTCATCCATGGACACAGAACACACACACAATTATGCGTCCAGACAAACTCCGCGGAGAAGAGAGAACAACCAAGGAACGAAACCGAGATGTGAAACACACCTGGCGTGACAGTTGGATCCAAACTGCAATCTGCTGCCACGCCCCCAAAGGCAGCAAGAGCCAGTAGGGCCGCGACGAGCACGCCACATGGCCTTCGGTGGCCGCGCATGGTGACGCGTGCTTTGCCGAGCAAAAAACACGTCGGCACGTTGAGTTCGCGCAGCGCTCGGCAATGTGTCGCAGCTGCCTGCGGTGGGGGCTTGAAGTTCTCAAATCAATGAAAACACGTCGTTGCGCTGCAAGGTCAGAAGATGGGGGTTTTGCTACTTCCACCGATCACGCTGCAATGTCGTCCACTGCTACCGGGGCTGGTGCCGGTGCTGGTGCCGGTGCTGATGCTGATGATGTTGGAACGACGAGCAATGCTGGTGGCCCCGCCATCGTCGCTGGAGCGCGCGTGATTTCCACCAAGTCTTTCAAGGGAAGCAAGCTCGACATCCCCAACATCAAGCCTGATCGCATGGGCACTGTCGTGCTGGTGGACAAGGACGGAGACTTCAAAGTGGCGTTTGACAAGCACTCTGTGCTTCGGTGGGCCCGCCGCAAGGATGACTGCATCACCCTGGCTCAAATCAAGGTGGGAGACTACGTTCGCGCCGTCAAGGAGTTCGACCACAACAAGAACACGAATGTGAAGGTCAAGCCCGGCACAACTGGGCAAGTGGTGCTGATCGACAATGACGGAGACTACAAGATCAAGTTCGAGGGACACTCCCGCAACCGGTGGTCGATCAAGAAAAAGGCGGAGGTGATACCTGTTGAGGTTCCCGTTGAAGTTGGCTCCGCCGTTGTTGCCCGACACAAGTTTCAGCGCCAAAAGTCCAAGTCGACGCCGGCGATTGAGAAGGGTGCAAGTGGTATTGTTACACGAATCGACTCAGACGGTGACTATCTTGTCAAGTTCGATGGCCTCGATCGGCCCCGCTGGGCGTTACGCAAGTACCGCGACGTCATTGCGTCGAGTGATGAGCCTGGTGCCGCCAAGGCATTGTTTGCGAATGAGCAGGGAGAGCTGCCGATCACTCCAGGCATGCGGGTCAGGTGTGCTCGAAAGTTCAAGGGCTCCAAGCGTGTGGGCAAGAACGCTTTCATCCGGGAGGGTGAACTTGGCACTGTGGTGAAGGTCGATGGCGATGGCGACTTTTACGTGGCCTTCGACACGCACTCCATCAATCGATGGGCTTTGAAGAAAGCCGGACATGTTGAACCGGCACCCATCGTTCGTGGCAGCTGGGTGCGAGCCCGAAAGCGCTTCAACCACTCCAAGAGGAAGAACAAGCAAATGGTGGAGGTCGGTTCGCTGGGCAAGGTGAGCAAGGTCGACGGTGATGGCGACTACCTGATCAAGTTCAATGAAGTGAGACGCAAGGCATGGTCATTCCACAAGCGCCAAGAGGTGGAACCTGTGCCACCACCGATCACCGTCGGTGCTACAGTCATCGCTCGCACCTCCTTCAATCACAACAAGGGTGTCGAGAGTGTTCCAAACAAAGCACGCGGCGTCGTCCGAGAGGTTGATGAAGACGGTGACTTCCTCATTGCCTTTGAGGGTATCGAGACCCAGCGCTGGTCAAAGAAGAAGTATGTTGAAGTGATTCTGGAGGGCACGCCTGCGACAAGCGACACCCCTACTGGCACCCCCTCTGCTTCCCAAGGCGGCAAGGTTGAGGAGGCAGCACCGGCGGCTGCCCCTGCTGCCCCTGGTGCTGCTGATTCTGCATCCGACTCTGATGACGATGGGGGTTCTTCTTCGGGTGAGGCATCTGGGACGCCCGCTTCCACCTCCAACAACAACGGCAAGATGTCAGTATCGGCAGACCTGTGCCAGCGCCTTGGCGCAATCAACCTCAATGACTACCTCAAGGAAAAGGAGCGCAGCAAGAAGACCATGCACCGCATCATGTTCCAAATTTCACCGGGCGAGGGCGGGTATGGTAAAGGCGATCTTGTCAAGTTTACCACGGATGGTTCTGGCCCACAGCAGCGTGGCAAGGTGATTGGCTACGACCGCTACGCCCGAACGTACGACCTGCAGCTCATGAAGGAGGGAAAGGAAACTGATGTGGTTGTCCCGAATGTTCGAAAGCGCCATGTGCGCCTCTACAAGGAGCAGCACCGAGGGAGGGAAGACATCGATCTCAAGGGCGTGTGGGGCGGAGACGTGAGCCACATCACCGAGATTTGTGGGAAGATGTACGGTTTTGCTGTGTCGGCTCTCAGCGGCGATGCCAAGGCCAAACCCGCTTTTCTGAAGAACCTGGCAAAGTACTTCGAAGAGCAGGACTGGGAATGGGACTACTATTGGGTGTACTACACAGGCCACGGCTCTAGTCGCCAAGGTGCCTGGTGTCTGCCCGATCGCACGCGCGTTTCTTTCCACGACGTGCGCCGCGTGTGGCGCTCCTCATCAGCTCCTTCGCGCAAGGCTCGCCTGGTCATCGTGACTGACTCTTGCTACGCGGGTTCCTGGGTGGAAGCGTTGAAAAAGTCCGGCGACGAGGACATCGCTGTTCAAGCTGCCTCGGTCGCCACCTCGACGTCTGCTGACATGGGCTGGGGAGGTGGCAGGTTCACGCGTGCGTGGAAGGACGCTCTGAAACGCCTTCAGAGAGGCCACTCTCCCAAGGTCGCAGCCAAGACGGGAGCGGAGGCGTGCCGTCGTCAAGGCAGTGACTGCCACGTTGGCTGGGCAAAGGTTCGCAACCTCTCCCACGGTGTGTACTACTTCAAGATCACAGATGGGCCGCTGCTATTTGGGGGGCCCAAAGAGTAGGTCACTGGACCACCACCGTGGTCAAGTCTGTTCTTGCGCCTTTTATTTTTGTTTTCCCTTTCTCCGCCCTTGTTCATTTGCTTCTGCCGCTGCTCGTCTTTTCACTTGGGTTTCTTTGACGAAGTGTGGAGTGCCGTGCGGTAGTGATATGACAAATACACACACATGTAAGATTCGGCAAGGCGCGAAACGCTGCACGAACTCCTCACTTGACTGCAGTGACGATTGCGTGCTGGCCTCCCGTCCCCCATGTCGTTGGTGATGCAGTCGGCGTCCTGAATCGGTCCGCATTTGCTCTTGCTTAGCGTGGTGAGGGTAGGTGCCTTCAAGAATGCTTGCACGAGCCCACAAGCGCCCTCGCCCGCGTCGGACGTCTCCAAGCGCCGCGGCGAAGAGGTCGCGACCGTATCGCCCCCGCGCGTGTAAGCCTCCGCTCGCCGCTGCTCTCCACGCGGGGCAAGCGCTGAAAACTGGCTGCTGCAAGGCGATGCATGGCGAGGACCTACCCACACGCAAGCCCGCCGGGCAGGGTAATGTCAGTGCGGGGCGCCACCGCCCGTTTCGCCCGCGCGCATGCAAACCGCCACTTGCTGCGTCCGCTGCTGCTGCCAGCTCGGTCGCGGTTGGTCGTGTGTCCTCGTTTGGCACACGTCGTGTGTATGCGGGCAGGGGGGAGCCGAGCGCACAGTCCGCAACGAAGACAGCGCACCCACGCCGTCGCAGCCCGGTGGGTCAGGGCAGCCAAGCCTCACACACCCCTCGTGAAGCCCCTGACTCCCCAAGGAAGCCGCAACGCGGGGTCTCGCATGCAGCCGCTGGTTTGCACTGCGAATCTTCCGGTTCTTCTGCAGCCACGTCCCGCAGTTCCCAAGATGGGGTGCTGAGTGGTGCCCGCTTTGCCGCCCGCGACCCGCGCCGAGCTCTCGCTTTTTTGGACCCGAACGCGGCTCCGCTGACAGTGGTGCAACGCACATTGCTGTGTGAGCGCCTTGTTTCTTTGCTGAATCGTTTTGATGCCAAGTTGCTTGTCAGGGATGGTGGTGTCGAAGTGGATAGGCTGGGCTTTCGCAAGATGCTGGTCGATGTGATCGCGTTGGTGGGCCCAGGCTTGCGAGTGCCACCCCCGCCTGAGCGATGTTTCTATTGCTTATCCCCCTTTGGCTGCAATGATCCAGAGAATTGTACGTGGCGTAGGTTGCGCGAGCTTGAGGATGATTCATCTGAATCATGTGACAGCAGTTACTATGGTGGGTGTGACTGCTGTGGCATGGTTACTTGTGTCTGCGAGTCCTGCTAGCTGTTTTGCAACGCACGTAAAATTCGAAACACCCGCGCCACAGCCCACACATCTTGAACACTACATGCTCACTCACTGCGGTGACCCTTGTCACCACATTTGCTCGGTCCCAACCCCGCGAGCTCCAGACCAGATCAGGTGAATTGGACATGAAACATGTTCTGTCACGCCAAATTCACCATGTGCCGTGGCGCAAAAACATTGACTCCGGCGGCCTCATTCGAGTTGTGACGCCTTTCCACAGCAGCAGTCGGTGTCGTGCCGTCTGTCACGAAAGACCCACGGCAGCGCATCCCCGTGGGATACCCTATCGTGACAGAGCCGAGTTGTTGCACAGCATGGCCGCTGAGGGCTGTGATCCGGCCCAGGAGGCAGACAACGTGCCTCTGAACGTAGCCGCAGCGATCGTTGGCACCGCGGACTCGACCCCACTTGGCCCATCCCCGTCGCTCAACCCACGGTCCAGCCTTCTTGATAGCTCCAGCTCTGATGAAGAAGATGAAAGCAAGCCTATGAGCAAACCTGGTGTGTTCGACTCGAGTCCGTCGTTGACTCATGCCAATCAAAATCAACCTCACTACGGTCCCGAAACGGGATCCTACACCCTTCTGCCTGCCTCGTGGTCCCTGTGGGCATTGTGGTCTTGGGTCACTTTCTCTTGGCTTGGCCCCACTCTTGAGCATGGATATCATACGGCACTGGAAGCGGAGGATCTTCCCCTAGTTCCCCGCTGCCATGGTGTACGCTTGCTGGTCGTTGGCATGTGGGCTCTTTGCACACACAGCGTCCCCTCACATGTGAAGGTTGCCTTTCGCGTTCCAGGCTGCCTTTTGGGCCCAGAAGTTCCGTCGCGCGTGGTTTCAGGCACTAAAACACGGGACAAAGCCCAATATTTGGCGCCTCATGTTTCAAGAAAGTTGGAAGCCGCTGACCATTTCCACCATGTGGTCTGTTCTTCGAACGACGTGCATTTACCTGACCGCGTTCGTGTTTGCGGGGCAGTGTCATACGTTGGAAACACAACCCGTAACGTACTCTTCCTTGCCTCCAGCTATGCACTTGAAAAGTTCGTGGCATTCCTGGCAGATTCTAATGCCACAGTCGCTGACGGTGTGCGCCTCGTCACTCTGCTTGTGGGGACACAAGTGCTCAACGTCATCAGCAACGTATGTGTGGAGCGCATGCGCATGCTACCTTCACCTACCTCATGTTCTTTTGTCACAGCAACATATGAATGCCGCGGCTGCCGTGTCGGGATTGCAAGTGCGCAACGGCATTGTGGCCTTGATCTTCAGCAAATTGGTGACTCTCAGCTCCAACGTTTCCAAAGGGAAAGTGCTCACGTTATTCAGTGTGGACGCCATGCGTGTGCAGTACGTCTGCGCATTGAGTGCTGCCCACGCTGGTTGTGCTTGGCTAATCTGAGCCGAGCTGTCTCCACAGACAAGTGACGCGCTTTCTTTTTGTGTTGGTCACATCCCCGGTTGCGATGCTCGTTTCTCTG
>Ga0213833_1002068_pt1 | contig 13524 bp, 21 predicted proteins | sample SWATP21_FD_160575 | JGI IMG/M metagenome (GOLD analysis project Ga0213833, IMG submission 160575) | Coastal seawater microbial communities from Marineland, Florida, United States - SWA TP2 #1 | ecosystem: Environmental > Aquatic > Marine > Coastal | place: USA: Florida | collected 2016-08-14
CACACACACACACACACACACACACACACACACAACGCCACGGAGCAAAGCAAGGGCAAAAGAAAACGTGAGGGAGCGACCTGCACACGGAATGCAACTGCAGGAGCAGCAGCAGCAGTGGGGGTGGGGGTGGGAACAGCAAACAACGACACGTTGACGTACCCGATATCACGACGCGCTTGCATGAAGCGCTGGAGTTGTGCAAGGCCCTGGGCAAGCTGGGGTGCGTGCTGCTGGTGGCGTGTGCGCAGGCGCGTGAAGTCTTCGTCAGAGCGCGAAACAGCCATGGTGTTGCTGCCAGCAGGAAGGGAGGAAGACACGCGGTTCCACCAGTGTCGGATGAGGCCCTCCTCTGGGGAGCTGCCCGGTGGAGCTCCTCCCGCATATCTGGTCACCACCACCGCAACGTCGATCGACGACGACAAGCGATCGGATGGCAACGTGAGCACTGGTAAAACCCATCGCTGCTGCGACCCAACATCAACGAACGCACTCTGTGCAAATCAAGCTCTTGAAAGCTTCCAGGCCCTCTGCAGTTGCGTCGAGAAACACACGCAACGCGAAGCTTCGAATGAGCAAAGGGTGTTTCACCACTTTCGTCTGAGCGGGCACATAGCGACATGGCACGTCACGACATCGTGAGGAGCAACAAAACCACAGCAACAAAACAAGTGAAAGGAAGCGGGCGGGCGAACGCTACCATGTACAAATCCAATTCCGTGCATCTTGCCGTCACAAATGCGGGGTCCAAGTTCCCAAGGCTCTTTTTGGCAGGTGGGATCGGAATGAGGCATCCTGCAGCAGCACACACGTGAGTACAAGCGCTCACACAGGAGCTCCCACGGTGCGGCACATACCACCAAACTGGGCACACAGCATCTCATGGAGCCACACGAAGTCAGAGTAGCGACGCCAGACATTCATGGACTTTCTTGGAAAGGACTCAAGAGAGGTGGTCGCAGCAACCATGTACTGAGTGTGGCGCCGCATGCCTTGTCCCATCAGCTTGGGAGATGTCACCGACGCCGAAAACACCTCGTTTGTGACCGGCGTGAGGACAAGAGGCACTGGAACAGAGCATGCGTCGAGATTGATCCCGAAGTTTGCGTACGGCAGCTCTGAAAAGCCAAAAGAAAACAAAAACAAAGACGGTGAGAAGGAGTAACAAGCGCGAACATACGAGCAGCTGCGATGATGATGGATGGGATGTGACGACACAGTTGCGCACAAGCAAGCAGCTATGAAGCAGCCGTGCAAGCCTTTCGGGGGCTGAAAACTGTATCCGTGCTCAATGTTCCGCCACTTCCAAAGCTCTACCACCATTAAAGTGTCGGCGTAGCCTCTGACATAGTGGCGGGCGATGCATAGAAGGGAATAGGAAAACAGATTGCAACGAGCGACCGTACCTTGATCCGTGCTGAGCAGCTCCATGGACACTGAGCCAGTCTTTTGTGCCAAGGCTACAAGCTTACAAGCAACGAGCCAGTTGTCTCGAGACAGCGTCGGCTGTACAGCGCGCACCCAGTCACACCTTGTCACATATCAACGTGCGTCTGCAACGCCACGAACCTTCGACTTGCCCCCGCACGCCAGGCGCCAGACTTCGCGTAGCATATCTGTGGGTAGTCTTGACCTACGCAAGAACGACGCGCCAATGCGGCCGCTAATTTGGTCGTCGCCTTCAACATCCAGCACGAGTGCCAGTTTGGTGTACACGCCTGCCTCTTCATCACTGAACTGAATCTGCCCAGACGGGAAGTTCAGTATGACACCCTTCACCGCCGGAAGCACAGGGGCGCCCTCCTCTTCTTCTACCTCACTGCCTTTCACACGCGCTGTGATTCGCTTGAACCAAGACATGTCACCGTCCAACCACTGTCGTGGAAAAGCAGTCCCACACACAAGTGCGGCACCCGGCATCTTCGGCCGCCAACGTGGTAGTTTTGTGATGTTTTGGTAGTTTGCTTCCATCCCCCACTTGCGTTCCCCGCATCACACTGCGGACGCTCCACAGGCCTCCAGACGTGGCCATCGCCGAATCGCCGGTCGTGGATATCTTGGAGAGTCTCTGAGATGAAAACGCAGCACGGCGGTGCACTTGTCACAACTGTGCTGTTACGGTTGCCGACGTTGCTGTGGGTGGACTGGGGTTGGGACGAAGCTTGGAACGGCTCGGCTGGGACAACCTGTTTTCCCCAAGCCCAGGAAACACAGTGTCACCCAGGGATTGTACTCCCTTCACAATCCAGAGGGAGCACACTTGGTTTGGAAGCGCTCACACACTCTCAGCCGGCGCCGCAGTCTGCCAGACTGAGTCTGGCAGCTGGTAAATGATGAATACACATACTGTAAAACCTCGCGATGCAGCAGGTGCTGAATGTGAGTTGCGCATTGAGGCCCCCGCTTTGCGCACAGCAGTACGGAACACGAAAGCCCCGTTACACCGCTTTAAACATGCGAAGGTTTGCAGCACGCCGTCCTCCAAAGGGGAACAGGCCCCCTGTGGTGCCGGAGTCCGTTCCAATTTCCACTGAAGCCAAGAAGCGTGCCGACGCCACCAAGGCGTTGCTGGAACGGCGATACATGGAGAAAGCGCGCGCTCGAGAGGAAATGGAGGCCAGGTTCGTCACATGTTGCGTGCAGCTGTAACGGTTCCATGTTAGCACTATTCAACCCGGATTTCGGCCGTGGGATGCTCTATTGATGTGCGTGTCTGGTGCTGGTGTGATGGTGTCCCAGAAAAAAGGAGCTGGACGCCAAACTTGCATCGGACGATCTGACACCAGCGGAGAAAGAGGAGATGCTCAAAGCCCATCGATCTGCTGAACGCGCTGCCATGCGTTCATCTCGGAAGCGGATGTCTCCTTCGGACTTTGAAAGTCTGGCTGTTATTGGCCGCGGCGCATTCGGAGAGGTGCGTGAGTCCTTCGGTGTGGTGCCTACCAACTGCACTTCACCATGTGGCACCCCACTGCGCAGGTGCGATTGGTGCGTGAAAAGTCGACGAAACGCATTTTTGCAATGAAGAGTATGATCAAGGAGGCCATGATCATGAAGAACCAGGTGGAGCATGTCCATGCAGAGCGTGACGTGTTGGCGACAGCTGAAAGCCCGCGAGTAGTGACGCTCCACTACTCCTTCCAGGTCTGTCATGTCAGGCGTACCCATTGGCTTTACCTGCGTTGTGCCTTCCTTTCCCTCATCTGATTTCACATGCGCCGCGTGCATACAGGACGATGACCATTTGTACCTCATCATGGATTTCTTGTCAGGGGGTGACCTGATGACGCTGTTGATCAAAGAAGACGTGCTGAGGTGCGTGCTGTGGCATACTTTTCCGGATGTATGTGTTCCAACCAACCGTTGTGCACTTTGTTTTGGTGTGCCTCATGTTTGTGCAGCGAGAAGGCGGTGCAGTTTTACGCTGCAGAAGCCGTGCTGGCAATCGAATATGTTCACAACATGGGCTACATTCACCGTGATATCAAGCCCGACAACCTGCTCCTTGATGGCTCAGGACACTTGCACTTGACAGATCTCGGCCTTTGCACGAAAGTGGATGAAGATATTCCTGCCGCAGAAGTGCTGTATGGTAAGTTTGGCACAGGTTAGGGTGCGCACGCATCGTGCCGCAGTCACCAACTGCGCTTGTGTTGTGAACCATCAGCTGTTGGCTCCACTCCACCCAGTGCGAGAAGCGCAGCTGATGAAGCAGTCGATGCACGCTCGCGCAAGGCGGCGTACAAGCGTGACCGAAAGATGGTGGGTGTGCGGTGCGCGCATGCTCATAGGATTCTTCGTCACCGTGCTTCCCACATCAGGCATACTCGACAGTGGGTACGCCAGACTACATTGCGCCCGAAGTACTTTCAAAGAAGGGATACCGCAAGGAGGTAAGGCACTCACCGCTTCTCGCTTGTCTTTGGTAGTTCGAGTTGTACGTGTACGGTTGGCGGCGCTTTTGGTGCTCACGTTGGTGTCGCCGGTTGCAGGTCGATTGGTGGTCCTTGGGTGTGATTTTGTTTGAGTGCTTGGTTGGCTATGCCCCATTCTACGCGAATGACCCAGTGAGCACCTGTAGAAAGGCACGTGAACCGTTTACCAGTTGGCTACGTGTGCCTATGTCATCTAACATGCGCGCGCGCGCGCACTTGTGTGTGCTTGTTGACGTCGCTGCAACCACTCAGATTATGCGCTGGCGACACCACCTTGTGTTTCCTCCGAACGATCGTGCGAGGCTGTCACCTGCCGCCATTGACTTCGTACAGCGGTGTGTATGGCCCGACCCGGGCGTGGTGGTGCGCCCTTCGATGTCGTGTGACCGACCATTCGTGTGTGTGCACCTCAGGCTTGTGTGTGACAAAGAACACCGCCTTGGTCGAGGTGGCGTGGAAGAGATCAAGGCCCATCCGTTCTTCGATGGAGTGGATTGGGTGCGTGCTCCTTCCGTGTTTGGTCCGCGTTGCACCGTTCGCTGGCGCGTAATGTGTGGCCTATGCTGTATGTCGTCCATCAGGAGCACCTTCGTGAGCAAAAGGCACCCTTCGTTCCAGAGGTTGGCAGCCGCATTGATGCCATCTTCGAGTCCATGCGAACCATGGCATCGGGCTCACGTGAGTTTAAAGCCGCTGTGCGTGAACTGACGGCCAATTTCGACGACTTTCCGGATGCCAAGCCGCACAAGAAGGGAGGACCGCGGCGCCCCAACCAACGTCAAACGGGGCGTTTTATTGATTGGACCTTCACACGGCCCACAACGAAGAAGCGATCCTCACTGGCAGGTGCCTTTGCAGACGGTGCGTCGGGTTGTGTTAATGTGCATACACCGCCACGACACCACTCCCTTCACCTCATGCCGGCACCGTTCTGTTGCTCACTGTTGATACCTCTTGTCTCTTTCGTTTCGATTGTTGCGTTGCGCGTCTGTCTCACAGTCACCCCGGCAGCGGCCGGAGGATCGGGTGCCGGCGGCGCGGGCGCAGGCTCTGGTTCGTCGTCATGAGGAACAAAACATAACAATAAGTGTATTCATATTGTGCCTCTTGTGCTGGCACACACCGTGGCTGCGCGCTGCACCACGTCACACCCATGGCAGCTGCCCTTCAAGACCCTTGCGGCCGTACGGCACGCGTGGTGATCATTGGGGCGGGTGTGGCGGGTCTACAGTGTGCTCGGATTCTTCGGCAGGTGTATGGTGTGCAGGATACCGTAATCGTCGAAGCCGCGGACTATGTTGGCGGGTGCGCGGGTCTCTTGCGTTCTGAGACGCCCTGCGGGTGAGCCTCACACTTTGTTTTTGGCATTGCTGATGGCGCAGACGGGTGAAGCAGCATCCCACGTTTATCAAGGGTAAGGATGTGGAGATCGGGGCGGAGTTCATGCATGGCCATCAGACCGTGCTGGGTGACCTGGCTGCCCGTCACCACTTCCGCCTGTGGTACCTTTGCACCTGGGCTCAGGTATGCATGCGCCCATATGTTGTGTGCCGTGGACTGAGTGTGTAGTATAGTATAGTACAAAGGGCAACTGCACGTCGTCCAGGCCGTCTTCGTTTTCTTGTCTTGTGTCTTGCAACGGTCGCGTCTATTGCCTTGTGTTTGCTCCAGTCTGTTCCCTGGCATCGGTGACGGTGGGCGCCTTATTACTGCTTTTGGGTGATGTAACGGGATGGCAGGGCGACGGTGGCCCACTCGACAAGCCGGCTCCTGATGGGGGCTGTGCATACTACTTCATTGGCTCCGAGAAAAAGTGCGTCGGCGTTGTGAATACTGGACATGCGCGGGCTCTTTGTGCGATGTACCGTTGCGGTGATGCACGTGCCTCATCCTGCTTGTTGTGACTTGGCAGGCTGTGCCGAATGGATGAGCTGGATGATGACCACAAAACCCTCCATGAAGTTTTGTGGGACATCGTAGATTTGCCACCGGAAGAGGTGACTGGCGCTGCAGGTGACCGCACAATTGATCAGGTGTGGTGTGGTGCGCAGCAGTGTTTGGGGAATTCGTATGGCTGACGTGACGTCACGCGTGCGCACACTTGCCAGTACCTACTCGACCACGGTGTGCCAGAACGGCTGTTGGACATGGCAGACGCAGGGTTCTCCAACACAGCGGGTGCAGCGTCGCACAAACTGTCCCTCCGCAATGTCCATCGGTTTGAACAGATGTATGAAAAGGACGGAGAGTTCGATGCGCGCGCTGAGCCTTCTTGGAGACAGGTGAGTCTTTCACTTTGATTGATATTGGCCTGCCATGCTGGTGAGCGTGTCGACGTCACCCATGTGCTCATGGTTCCGGTGCCTGTTGTGACTTGCTGGGTGCAGTTGATTGACTTGTTGAAAGCAGACGCTGACATCAAAACAGACTGGCGTGCCCGCCGCGTCGAAGTGATTCCCGACGCGACTGGGCGAGAGCAGGTGGTGGTGACGAGTCAAACCGGTGAAATTGTTCGAGCAGACGCGGCTGTGGTCACACCAGCTGTTCCAGTGCGTCTGCGTGTCTTTGTCTTTTCTTTTTTCCTTGTTGTTTTCCTGCTTTTGTTGGACGTGCTGTGCTGTGCTTCCATGCTTGCTTCGCGACCGGTTGATGGCTGAGCGTGCTGTTCTTGCTGGTGGCCACACCCCTGTGTCAGATTCTGCGCGATGGGGACATCCAGTTCACCCCGGCCCTCCTTCCGCACAAGCAACGCGCGCTGGAACTCATCAGCTTCAGCGATGCTGCCAAGGTGCTGCTCAAGTTCCGGCAGCGGCCATGGCCCAAAGACCTGCACGGTGTGGTGTGCAGCGGTGCCTTTGTGCCTGAAATGTGGACCAACCAAACCACGGTCCCGGCCACCTTCATTGGCACCGAGGGTGTCGTGCCTCCGCAAGAGTACATGCTCACCGCATTCGCCACAGGCGAACGCTGCGCCGAGTGGAAGGCACTTCCGCGCGCCACCTTGATTGCACGCGTGCTGGCCCAGGCCGACACCGTGTTTTCCTCTCACTCGCGCCGCGACAGCGTGAGCGGCTCCACGCGCTTGCCACGCGCGTCGGAGGTGTTTGTTGCCGCGGAGGCGCACTTCTGGAGCGACGCGCCGTTTGTGCGTGGCGCGTACACCTGCCCGCACAAAGATGAACCACTCTGGGCTCGTGCGGCGTTGCAAGAATGCCATGCGGGGCGCGTCTTTTTTGCAGGCACGTCCACAAACAACGACACCACACCAAACCCAGTGTCGTGCCGTGCTGTGAATGCCGTTTTCGTTGGTCTCATTCCGAGGTGCCGTTGGCGACATGTTCGTATGTGTTTGTGTTGTTTCCGTGTCATTACGTAGGAGAAGCGTGCTCGGGAGCGTTCCCTGACCTGGACAGCCCAAGCACTTTGCATGGTTTGTCAACAATGTGGTGTGCGAGTCGGTGTTGTTTGCACGTGTTTGCATGTGGCTGACGCCAGACACATAAACACTGCTGGGGTGGTCGCAGGCTCTATCGTCACGGGTGAGACGGCGGCTCATGAGGTCGCGAAGGCACTGGAGTTGGGCATGAAATCACGCCTGTGACAAGATCGGCGCCGTTCATTCACTCATTCGTTCACCAATCTCGCGGTCTCTTTCGCATTCGCGCGTGTACGGACACACGTGCTGGTACCGTGATGGTCACTGTCTATTGCAGGCTCCTTCAGTTGCGAAGCTCTTTCTTCCACATCCCGCGAGCACCGCTGCGCGTTTGGTTCACGTTGTGGCGCCAATCACTGGGCAGGGTGCAAAAAAAATAAAAATAAAAAAATCAACCACGTTGAAACAACGTCATGGAGAGCGGTCACGCCCGCACAACGTGAGTGAGTGGCCCCGCAACAGCGACCACACATCTCACGAAATTCATCGCCTCACGTTGATATCGACAACGAGACAGTCAGCACAACCTTCATTTCCCGCAGTCAAAATGGTTGGAGACCCCACTAACCCAATTCATCGCTTCACGATGACATCACAACGAGACAGTCAGCACAACCTTCATACGTGCAGAAAAAATGGTTGGAGACCCCACTAACCCAGCAGGAGTCCCGTCCGACATCGGCCATCCTATGCCCAGAATGGACACCTCCCCAGTCTTCCACAACATGATTTTCACCCCCCGTGATCTGACTGTCGATCGTGCGGCTCCAGTTTTGGAAACGTGGAGCCCGCGAATGGCTGTGACGATGCTCCAGAGTGTGCATACCACAGCCTCGAGTGTCACACGCGTTCACCCTGTGGGCTTCAGACGCATCTTCCAGTCCCACTGGTCACTGACGGTTGAATGGGTGGCATCCCCTGCAAGGCAAACCAGGCATAAGACAGACCACCTTCAACCGCGCGGACAGCACGAACGTTTTACTGCACTCACCATCAACGATAGAACCTCATGATTTCCGTCGGCTCTCCCAGTGAGTCTTTGCTATCTCTGATGACATTATTGCGTGCTGAGCTTCAAAGGATGAGGGCAAGGCAGCCAGGATCCAAGGCCCTGCAAAGCGACCAGAACGTGTTGGCATTCGTTTAGTCACAGGCATGGGGTATCAATGATGACTTGGACGGCAGCAAAGGCATTGAGATGCTGGAAGTTGACGTCCAACGCATGGAAGTTGACGTCCACCGCATATCTGGTAGATAATTAGCAAAGCGGTGGGCTGGCAGTTGAGCCATTTGTCTGGCTGCCCATGCAACGGCAGCACCGTCAGGAGCCAGGAGTCCAAGGATAGCGTGTGAAGCGTTGAGTACGGTCTCGTACACCAAGCGTCGCCCAAGATATGGCACGTGCCGAACGCCAAGCCAGGTTTGTGGTGGTGTGTACACTTAGCTCCACTGTTGTGATGTTCTGTCTGGCCACAGCCGCAGCACAGGCACCGGCCGAGCGACCAAGCGCCAGAGGCGTCGCTGAAAGCGGTTCGTGTTGGGGTTTGATGACGGTGTAGCGTGTGGGTGTCCGAGGTGTGAGTAGCTGGGCTTGCTAAGTTCGATGGTCCACGCGCACACACACATGCAAACTTGCATCAACACAGTCTCGTGTCAGTCAGCAATGAACAACTAAGTGTCGCTACAACATGGTCGCATGGCTTTCCATTCACAGTGGTGCTGCACGTGCGTCGAACCATATCACTACAGTTTGTGGGATCGCGCCAAACGAGTGCGGATACCACTTGCTTCGCCGTCGTACGCGTTCGACTGGTGCTCACGCATCTCGCGAACCTGTCCTCGCCGCGCCTTGCGCTTCTTCTCGAACTTCTTGCGCAGATGTACACGCGGGTTGCTGCACCAAAGCCACCGGCACACCAAACAACGTGGGCACGACCCTAACCACACACAACTACCACAACCGCACACACAGGGCTTGTCGTGCACACGTACGCTTCATCACGCTTGCGATACTTGACGAGGCCACGGTTCTTCATGATAGCACGGTTGACCTTCCGCTTGCCATCGAAATCGTCACCCACATCCTCTGGCAGCATCGATGACGCTGCTGCACGGCGACGCGCCTCCATGACCTCATCCCGGTTCTTTTGTTTGCGCGCGCGCTTGCGCACACGCTGTGCCAGTGCCGCCTCGTACGCCTCGTCTTCACTGACGTGTCCGCCGCCGGCGCCCGTGTTGTCCATGCCACCAAACCCTGCGTCACCCCGCCCGAAGTGGCCCTCTGCCTCGGCTTGATCCGCCAGTGTCGCCACGCTGCGCTTCTCTCGTCGTCGCACCGTTTGGTCACCACTGATGGCCACGGCCTTGCGCACGGCACTGCGGTGGCGTTGCTCCACCTGGTTCACAGCCTCCTGCATGGCACGGCGCTTGAGGGCGCCCTTGAGGGGCATAGACCCCGCTCCAGCGGCTTCTTCACCCGCCATGAGCTCCTCCAGATCTCCAAAGTCTGCACGCACGGGGGACCATTCGTCACAACGTCACAACGTCACAACGTCACCAGCCACATGCCACACGCAAAAGCCGCGGTGCATGCGTTCCTGGCGCCCACGCACAGTACAACACAACCACACGACCACCACAGCCACTCACCGTCCAAATCGGCCAACGTGGACAGCCGCTGCGCCTCACGACGCTGCTGCCGGCGAAGTTTGCGCTCCTTCTTGGACACCACCAGTCGGACCATGTGTTCTTCTTCAAACCGACGTTGCTCCTCCTGATGCAGACAGCCACAACAAGCCACACACATCCACAGACGGGCACAACGTTCATGAACACCGGATTGTCTGCAACGAAGATGCCTGCGCTGCGTGGCATGGCCATTTCGTACCTCACGACGATCAGCCGCTGCGCTGGCAGAGGTACGGTCACGGATCTCCTTCGGCGCCTCGCTCATTTCTTCCTTCAGCTCGGCCAACATCTTGCTCTTTGACGCACGCTTCAAGCGGCGCGCCGCACGGCGCTCTTCCTTGGAGCTACGCGTCTCAAAGGCCACAGATGTGCGCTTCAGCGGCTGGTACACGCGCTGTGCTTCGTTGTCAGCACCGTCCTGCTCGTCCTCGCCATCTTCAGCCCCGTGTGGAACCAGCGAACTGGCGTTGGGCCGGCTCGTGTCGTTTTGTCTGACAAGCGGGCGACGACAACGCGCATGTGGCATGCACCCAGCACCCAGCACCGCAGCCCAAGGAACACGGCCATCACAGAAACCAGCGTGAGGGGTACATAAGCAAAGCAGAGTGACGTGGCCACAATGGCTTTTGTGTACGCGCAGCACGTACGCTCCAGATCGCAGCAAGCGACCGATTTGGTACTGCAACTTGGCATCCAGTGGCTTCAGGCGTTCCAGCATGGTTCTGCAAGGAGGAACGGACCACACATCCACAGCAGGCATGTGTGAGACACAAGGAGGGAAGGTGCCACATGCGCACCCACGCACCTGGCCCGCAGGATTTGGTCCAGCACTGGGTGGTCCTTCACGTCACGCCCCTCCGCCTTGAGGAGGAGATAAAACGCAAGATTGGTGACGTAGCACAGCAGCAAGTGCAACTTCACTTGAAGAGCGCTCACACCGCGGGTGGTGGGGAGCTGCAAGTCCTGCACCTTCTGAAGCACAGGCTTGATTTGCTCGTTGATCTCCTTCACATACCTGGCGCCACGCGGATCCATGGTGGTTCCGCAAGCACACCCCAATCGCCGTGAGAGAACATGGTACGCACACACACGCTCAAAAGGCGCCACAGAAAGACCCCAGGCTTCCACGACACGTTCGACACGCAGTGTGTTGGTCGCAACACGCACTTTTTGAACTCTTCCAGCAGTCCCAACAGCTCGGGTGAGTCAGAGATCACAATCTGCAGCTTTTCGTCTTCCGTCATGTCAGACACATTCCGAGCGACCTTTTCCACCACCTCCAAGGCTGCCATGTTCGTCATGCCTCCTTTGGTGTGCTTCTTGCCCCTCTTCTTGTCCTTCTTCTTCTTCTTCTTGTCCTTCTTCGACGAGGAAGCATCAACAGCATCCCCGACCGTCACGCCGAGGTCGAAGTCGTCATCTTGCAACAGCTCTGCACGCGCACGTTGCAAGCGCTGTGCCTCCTTCTCTTCGTCACGTGCGTCTTCCTCGTCCATGTCCGACACCTGTGTTGGTTGCGGCAGCCATGCCACGCGTCAGTGCAGTGCTCCTCCCAACACCACCCAGGCCCCCGACCCGACCCGACCCGACCCGCGGGCACGTACATCACCCGTATCACCACCAAAGAACTCTGCACGCTTGGAACCCCAACCTGCTGTTCCTGTGGCGTTGGCGGCTGCGCGCACAGCCTGGGCTTCACGAGCAAACGCGTCGTCCACGTCGCTATCACTGTCAAGTTGCTCGGCCCCAGCGGCATTGCCTGCGCCGTTGCCACTGCCAGACCCCGCGTCGCTGGAGTCATCACCGCTCTCGTCATCAGAGCTGGAGTCTTGGAACTTGTTCAGGTCCATCACGGCCACCATGTCTTCGCCGGACTCATCACCCGACACTGGATTGTCCTCACCCCCAAGCATCACACGGTCACGGTTCTCGTGAAAGGCATCCACCTCCGTTTGTTCAGGCATTGCCATCGCGGGCTTCCGCTTACCACCTCGCCGACGTGATCGGGGCATGGTGGCCGAAGAATAACAACCGCAGCGGCAGTCACACAGCAGTGCACTCAAGCTGGTGGGAGTGGCACAAGTCGGCGCCAGCTTGTGGATTGAGTTGATATATGTGTATTCATCAACATTCCCCGCTCCGCTGCGCTATCCAACACAACCTTCCACTGCCTGTCCCACGACTTCTCGTCGCTGTCGTGTGTCGCTGCAGCCATGTTCGCAGTGACCCTTGAGTAGATAACACCAGTTAGTTTGTGTTCGTCGGCACAGCTCGTCTACACGGCTCCGCTTTCGCCGCGCCTTTGCCCACCCAGCCCAGTGGTGCTAGTGGCTGCCTTCGTCCGTCTGTCACGTATCGTGCGTCGACCAAAACCACTTTCACCGTGGCACAGCACCCACGTGCACGTGCCCCCGCGCCGCCTGCCATGCATCACCATCCCCCCACACACTTCATGCGCCCGGCACCCCCGCGACCCGGCGGTTTTGTGTTGCCGTCCAACAACATGCGCCACGCCGCCGCGATGCCGCGGCCTCCTGCTCGAGGCGGGGTGCCATTCGTGCCCCTCCATGCCCCTCCTCCCCGCGGGCGACCCTTTGCGGTGCGACCCGGCATGATGATGATGCCCAGGTCCATGCCCATGCCCATGGCCCGTCCACATGGTCGGCCGCCCCACGTCGCGTTTGCGCGTGGCCTCCCGCGCCCGCCCCACATGATGATGATGTTGCAACGCCGTCTTCCGCATGCACGGCCTCTCGCTCGGGGCTTCCACCCACTTCCGCCACCCCTGCCGCCGCTTGCTGTTGCTGCTGTTGCTGCTGCTGCTGCCCGGGGGCTCCCCCGTCCGGTGAGCGGCGCGCTGCCAGCGTCAGCGTCTGTGTCAGCGGCCTCCAGTCAGGCTGTCCCTGGCGGTGCTAGCGTGGCTACTGTCTCCACCGTGGCAACTGTGGCGACAATGGCATCGGCGACACCCACACCCGCATCAACATCGACATCAGCATCCATGGAAACAGCAGCACCAACACCAGTAGCCATGTCAGTACCACCGCCCGCATCGGCATCCGTGTCGGCAGCAACTGCGACGGCAGCACTCCTAGCACCTGCGACAACCTCGGCTGTCTCTTTCCCTCGGGCACCTCGTCCTGCCCTTCACATGCCACCCCCGCGCCCGCACCCGCGCCAGGGTGTGCCGTTTGTGCCTATGGCGCCACCCCAGGCAGGGCGCATGGGAATGGGAATGGGAATGGGAATGGGAATGGGGATGGGGATGGGGATGGGAAGGGGGATGGCAATGGGACGGGGAGTGGGGATGGGAATGAGGATGGGAATGGGAAGGGGGATGAACATGGGTCCGAGGGGCATGAACATGTCTGGACGTGGGCCTGTGCCTCCGTTCGCTGCCCGTGCGCGCCCCCCTCGCCACTTGTTTCACCACCAACCCCCCCACCCCATGCCAGGTCGCGGCCC
>Ga0213833_1002069_pt1 | contig 13523 bp, 17 predicted proteins | sample SWATP21_FD_160575 | JGI IMG/M metagenome (GOLD analysis project Ga0213833, IMG submission 160575) | Coastal seawater microbial communities from Marineland, Florida, United States - SWA TP2 #1 | ecosystem: Environmental > Aquatic > Marine > Coastal | place: USA: Florida | collected 2016-08-14
GAGACGGAGAGGATGGTGGAGGTGGAGGAGACAGCTCTGTACCCCCTTTCCAGCGCAGTGCAGCAACAGGCCGTGGCAGTGGAGCCACAGGTGGTGCCGTGAAGCCCACGTCTGCGGCTGCGTCTTCGACTTCAGGTGGTGCCGCCTCCACTCCAGCACCGCACCACCCTGGGCACGGGCGCCGTGGCGAGTTCATGCTCGCACGCGCTTCACCACCAGAGTCCCTCGCTCGAGCGGGCGGCAGGCCTGGCTTGTCACCAGACACTCAACCGCACCGGCCGCCCCATGGTGGTACCGTCGCCCGTGGTGTGGTGCAGGGCGTGTCTAGTGAGGGCCTTGGTGCAGTGGCGACAGCCGACCAGAACCAAAGCACGCCCAGGCACCCCCGCCGCGAATCTCGTGGTCGAACCGGCGTTGACGCCAACCATGCCGCCCAGAGCACACCACGAGGACGGGGCAAGCTTGGTGGTGGCAGTGGGGAGGGGGGGACTGCAAACGGAAACGAGCGTCAGGGCTTAGAGGACCGCGTGGCGGAGCTGGAGGCTTTGTTGCGCCAGGTGTTTCATGCCAATCAGGTGCTCGAGCGTCGGTTGTCTTGGGCAAGCGGCTCCAACGACAATATGTCGAAGGAGTTTGATGTGCAAGTGGGGCAGTTGACGCAAGCTGTGGAAGAAGCGGAGGAACGAGCTGCTAGCTTGCAGGTGGCGCATGATAAAGCTGTTGCTGACATGGAAGCCGCACAGCAGCATTCCAAAACCCTGGTACGCTGCACGCGGCTTTCTTTTTGTTTTTCTTTTTTTTGAGTCTTCCAGTGTTGTTCTTCGTGTTGCTCAATCCTGGCGTTGCTGTGGAAAATGAGCAGGAAGGGCAAATGGTGAAGCTGCGCAGCTTGGTGGCTTCTCTTGCCGGTCCCAGTCCAGAAAGTGTGCGGACGGATGCTGAAGAACGGTTGGTTTCGGCTGGTATTGCGCACGTCTTAGCACGTTGTTTCTCAGCGTAGTTTGTGATGGCAGGTTCTGGGATATGATTGCAACTCCCGCCCTCATTGCGGCTTCTGACCCACACCCGAACTTGTCCGTGCTTGTGTTGGGTCTTGGTGCCGTTGTTGTATATCTTCTTCATGAAGCCTGACCTGTGTGTGGTGACTTTGTTGTTTCAGCCCGCATGCCAAGGCGATTGATGACAGCACCATTGCTCTGGTGCGTAGCATATTGTTGTGGTTCGGTGCGACAAGGTGCCACTGACCCTTTGCCCCTGCTGTTACGCCCTCGTCTCAACTTGTTTTGGCCCTCAGACGCGCCGTGCCAATGCCAAGGTTCGCTCGCTTTCCAACCGCGTGGAGCGGTTGCAGAAAGCCAATGCCAAGCTACGACTTCGGGTGGGGCGATTGCAACGTGGGACCAGTGTTCAAGAGACCAAGTTCAAGGCCCGCATGCGGGGCGCCGTTACACGCATCAACTACTTGGTGGAGCAAAGAGATCAGGTTGGTACTGGAGTGTGTTGTGTTGTGTTCTGTTCTGCTGTCGCCCTGGTCCAAGCATTTTGTTCTTTTTCTCTGTATGCGTTGGTGCACAACGGTGGTGTGCGTGATGATAATGTCCTGTTTTCTGCCGTGCACCCCTTTCAGCTGAAGAAGCAAGCACTGGAACGCGACGCGTACGTCGCCAAACTAGAGGCCAAACTGCTACAGCAAAGTCGTGCCCTGCGCGAGTACCGCTCTTCTGGCATCAAATTCATGCGGCGTCAACAACAGCGTGCTGATGCAGAGGCGCGCCGGCGACGGCTGCTGAAGCAGAAGCAACATCGGCAGCGTCAACGGCAACACCAACAGCAACCACGCACCAACCGCCTTCCCAGTCAACGCCACCGCGTGTCAAGTGCCGACTCGCGTGGCACACGGAGCTGGACAGCGTCCCGGGGCGCGTCAGTACCTCCCGCAATGCAAAGACATCACGATCACTCACGTCAGTCACGGCAGAATGGCCGGCACCTTGGCGTTTCGAGTGAGGAGTCGCCGTACACTGGTGCGCTGCCCGAGAACAGTGGTCTGGGCGGGCGGGAAGGGGGTGGTGCAGTGACAAGAGGGGAGGACTTGACGGCAGGCGGTGACGGATTGGTATCAGACTCTTTGTTTTGTGAGTGGTACAGAGCGCAGACGGGACGCAACCCTGTGAACGTGTCGCCCAGGTCACTTCCCGTCCAATCCTTGGCGTGATGGAGCCTGCTGGGAGCAGGAGGTGCTTGGGGCGCAGTATGTGCGTTCGCTTTGATAATTGTAATGAGGAACGGAACGTACTGAGGTGGTGCACATAACAACAAGGGGTGCTCTCATCGACACGTTCATTGTTACACTGCCGGCTTTGGGTGTTCACGTTCCACTTGCCCACGTCTATCGCTCTTTGCCCAACAACTCTGAGGGAAGTGGCCGCAACGACTGTATCGTGGGCACCTTGCGTTGTTTGCGTACCTCTGTGATGCTATCTAGTGGTTGCTCGAAGCTGCACAGCACTCGCTTCGCAAATTCCCTTGGACCAGCTGTGGCACCTCCGACCAACTGAAGACAGACGCCCAACCATCACACCGCGTGCCTCAGTGGCACGAGCCAACAACATGCAAAAAACAAAAACGAAACGCACCGTGACGATAAGGCGGAAGAGGCATGCGCGCGGTCTGTACCCAGCGATCGTGAGCGTCTGCACGATACAGACGATCACGTCCTGGTCTTGGGCCCCCAGCACACCGATAACCCATTGCGCGCCCATATCCACAACGGAGTCCTTCAGGGTTAACTCCACGGATGCGCCAGGTTCACGGCGCGCTTCCGTGATTGTGACGAAGGACGAGCCCATATTTTCGACCCAACACGGGCGACCCTTCACATTTGCGAGCTGGGTTGACGAAACAGGAACCAGCACCAACCAGAACATCGTGACGGGTTCTGTGCAACGCCATCATCCAGCAACCCGCTCCCCTCCCCTAAACGCACATCCACCCGTTTTTGGAAACTTTGGCCCGTCAGTGGAAACCGTCGAAAGTCTGTCACACGCTGCACACGAACGCGTGGTGTCACTGTGGGCACCCGCATGGCTTGCGAGTCCCAAGTTGCGACATCGAGCGCGGCAACTCACATCAAATACCGTGGGCGTGGCTTGCCCCTTGACAACGAAGCGCACAGTGCCATGAAGCTCTCCTGGTAACACGGCCCCAATGCACAAAGCCAGTACAAACACCCCAACAAGAAAGGACGCAACAATGAGAGTCCAGTGCATGGTGCTGGTCGTGGGTTGCACGATCGGGTGTCGGGCGCTGGCATTCTCCAACATTGTCTCAAGTTGTATGGTCATTGAAATGACCATCATACACACAAAGTACAAACTGCCCAAGTGTCGGTGTTGCTTCTCCAACAGCGTTTAGCACCCCCGCAGGACACCTCCATCGCACCCGCTTTGCTTCGCATAGGCCCAAATCGGCAGCCATGGACGGTATGTACATGCGCATTCGGAATGTGTTGCCTTTCCGCCCTATGATCTCGCCGTTGAGCGCGTGTGGCGCCTGCGTGTCTGGTTGGGTTGTCACGCAGGTCTACTCGCGGCAGCTAGCAAGGCTGCCCGTGAAGCCGGTGTCGGTGGTGCGCCGCCACCTGGCGCATTTGGTGACACTGGAGTTCCTCCTGAGGTTATGAACCGCCAGGCGCAGCAGATCTGGAGCATGCTTGATGACATGGCGTCCAACGATCCCACGGTGTGTTGTGGTGTCGTATGTGCTGCGGTGTTGGTTGTCGGCGTGGCATGTGGCTCGCACTGCTGATATTCGGTTTGGTTTCGTGTACATCGTTTCTTGTCGTGACCTATGGTGTCACCAGGGGTACAACAAGTTCATCGCGAAGCAAAAGGAAGACGCAGACCTCGCAGATGAGCCACACATTTTTCCGAAACCGGGTTTCACCGCGAAAACGACATACTCGCCTCCACGAGAGCAGCCACTTCGCGTTTTCATCAATATATGCCACCATGTGGCGGTACGTGGCGCGTACACGCGGGCTGTGTTGTGTTGTATTGTGTTGTGCTTGTTGTGTTGTGCTTGTTGTGTTGTGCTTGTTGTGTTGTGCTTGTTGTGTTGTGTTGTGTGTTCCGGTCATCGCACCACGTCACCAGTCTCACACTTTGATTGGATTGCTTGCGCATCCCATAGGTCGGCGCACCTTTGTTGCCATCAGGCAAGTGCGTCCTCGATAGCAAGGGCGCCACTGTTGCAGAAGTTCCCGAGAACTTGGCTACAGCAGGTGTGTGGACACGTCTTGGCGGCACGGGTCGTTGTCGTCGAGCGCGTGTTCACCCCGTTTCCTGTTGTTGTTGTTCTCGTAGGGCTCACCACACCACTCATCGTGGGCGAGATTCGTGAGTTGAAGAAGGAAGGACGACAAGGAGCTACAGGTGAGAAAGCGCGGCGCGACGCCTGTTTGCATGTGTGCAGGCTTGTGCAGAAGCCTAACTAACGAAGCGTGTGGCTGGAAACGGCAGAGTGGGTTGTGGATGTCATTTTCCACCCGTGGGTGCTACTGCACACGTCCCAGGACAACTTCTTCAAGACATCGGTCACAGAGTTGGCTTTTGCGTGCATTGAGGAAGAACTAGGCATGGCTGTGAAGAAGGTGCGTATGGCGCCATCCGTTCCTTGCCTGCAACAGGAATGTGTGTGTCAGGTGTTGGACGACACATGACATGTATACGGGTCCTGCCGTGGTGGTGCTGTTCAGACCAAGTACAAGTTCCAGAAAGGGTACAAGGGGAAGATGCCTTCTGGTCGTGCAGCGGCGTACTTGTTGGCAACGGAGAAAAAGCGGAAAGCGCGTCGGGACAAAGGCATCAAACCGAAACCGCCCACCTCCAAGCATGCCCAGCAAACCGCACAGCAGGCTGAGGCGAAGCGAAAGGCCAAAGCGAAAGCCGTCATGGAAAAAATGAAAGCTGAGGGGTTTAACCCTGCCACTGCTTCGGTCGGTGCTCCAGCAGGAGGTGCGGCAGCAGGTGTTGGGGTGAGCGCAGGCGGCAGTGCGAAGGGTGTCAAGGTTCGTCAGCGAGCGCCGCCAAGGTGAAGGGTCGATGCTGTGCTAAACCCGGCGTCGCTGTGTGTTGCTTGTTGTCTTTGGCACTGTTGTTGTGGTGGCTGTTGTTGTGGTGGCTGGGCTGCACGACTGCTTGCCTGGGTATGCATGGTGCAGCCGGTTGACTTATCGACTCCCGCATCACTTCTCAAGTCCATGCATGAAGCAGCCGGGGGTGCTGGGATCACTGAGGTGAAGAGCAGCAAGAAAGTGACAAAAAAGCAGGCTGCAACAAACAAAGGGGCCAAGCAGGGTACCAGCGCAGCAAAGAAACAGGCAGTGCAGGAAAGGAAACGCTCAGATAATGAATCTGCACCATCCGCGGCGCCGAGTGCTCCAGCCCAAGTCGCCGCACCGGTCCCCAAATCCAAACCCGTTTCGCTCGTGGAAGAGGTGCTTCCAGTGAGTTGTGACGGTGTAGCCCTCTTGTGACACCGTGGCAGTGCACCTCACATTGTCACCACCCCTTTCGTTGTGTTGCAGACTCCAAAGACGACTGTCAAGGATGGAGTCACCAAGTCTGGCAAACCAGCGCTAGTTGTTGCTGTATTTTTGCCGGGCGTTGAGTGTGCGTGGAAATCCGTGTGCGAGGATGCTGCTCCTTTCTTGGGAACTCACAGTGTGGGTGCATGTTGTCGTCTGTACACCAGCCATTCAAGGCGTGGACCTGGATGTATCCATGCAAAAGGTGGCTCTTGTTGTTCCTGAACAATATCAACTTGACTTGCAGCTTCCCTGTGCAGTCGTACATGGAGAGTCTCGTGCCAAGTTTAGCGCGCGAAAGAGCAAACTGACCTTGACCATACCCAAGTCAGTGACGGCGTAGTTCACGTGCCGTAGGTACTGTGTTAACAAAGCAACTGTGTCATCACCACTGTCAGTTCTGCACGGCTGAGTTGCTAGAATGGTGCACAGTACACGTCATCACACATGGGTCGCCGGAGGCCTAGCCAACCTCAGTTGCCAATGCACCAGCTACCACGACCTTGCGCACATTGAACTCGTCATCCAACAGCACAAGGTCTGCACGGCGACCAACAACTAGCGCCCCTCTTTGAAGGCCGAGTCGTTTGGCTGGGTTTTCGCAACACATCCGCACCGTATCCATCAGCGAGCATCCATGGACGTCCATCAACCGCTTGAACACGAAGTCCAATCCACGGCACGACCCTGATGGCAAACAAATCGGTTGCGAAGCTTGAGACAGCGCGCTGACCAACACCACACAGAATAAGCTCACCAGCAACAATACCGGACTCCGACAGCACCACTTGTGATGCATCGTCGCTGACGCTCACTTGCCGGCCACAGTACGTGAACTGTCGACCGGAAAGAGGCACACTGATTGCATCGGACACGAACATGACGTCCTTTGATGAACGCGATTTCAAGACCAGATGGACGGCCTCCTCAGACACATGTTTCTGCAAAGCAAACACACCCACGCGCATGCACGAACAACACAACAGCACATTGTATGAAGCGCACAGGCTCAACAACGGTCCACCTCCCTCCGCGCGTACGTTGTCACCAATGAGCTCCACTGTTGGAGGCTCCAACCCCTTGTACCTTGGAACATTTGGAAACGACGGAAGCAGTGCCAGGTTTGCGAGTCCTGACACTCGATGGTGAAAGGCCATCACCTGGAGCCGCATGCTTCGTTACGCAACGCACAGTTGCTGACGAAGCAGTACTCAGCCACATACATTAAACATGTGTGTTACATGCACACGTCCGGGAAGCAAACGCATGGCCTGAATGATTTCGTCGCGCGTGGCACACTTGTCGTGGCCCAGCGCAACCGTGACGCTTGCTCGACTCACCAACTGAGGGATGTCCTTCCACTGCCACAGCCACAATCAAGCAAGAAACTCAGAACACAAGACCTGCACCTTCCCCCCCGCTGCTGTTCGTACCTCCCTCGAGGCCAACACATGCGGAGAGATGGTCAGCATTTTGAGGGCAGGGATGGTGTCGAGGAAAGTGCCAAACTGCTCAGACGTCATGTCCTGTGAGTGGCACGCAGCAGTACATGTTATGGGACCACCAATGACCTCGTCCACGGCGCCACAAAGAGGCATGGCCGGTACTGTGACATGCCTTGTATCCAGACGGTGGCAACCCGCCCAAGTCTGCCACGAGTGGTCCTTCTGCATGAACACCTTCCACGACGGCGCATCCAGGCCGCACTTGATGTACAGCATCCGCTAAGGCATGCAGCGCTGCTCGGGTGGCTGGGTCAGGGCTTTCAAAACTGCCAGGAAATGTGACAGTGGCCACCACTGATGTCACTCCCAACTGCACCACCTGCGCACACGTGTGGAATGGGTGTGACCAAAACGTTGTGACATCCTCGTGGCATGAGCCACTGCCGGTGCCGACGCCATGGTTGTGGATGTCCACAAGCCCTGCAGTGTGTGCGAACGGATGTCAACAGCCAACACATACACACACACACACACACACACACACACACACCCGCGCGCGCGCCACGCGTACACACAATCACGCGCACGCACACACAATCACACGCACACACCAGGAATCACGTAGGGGGAACAGGTAATGTCATCCTCCTCCACATCAGACGGCATCGACTCTGACACGCGTGAAATCGTGCCTTTTGGGTCGACACTCACGTATCCTGTGGAGTCCACGACAGTTACCAACCAGGCAGATCCGTGCACACTCACGCACACACACACACACACACACACACACACACATGCGCGCACGTTGCAATGTTGCATACCTGGTCGGAGCAGGCCTGTTGGGGTGACAACTACATCTCCACGGACGCATTTCACGAGTGGGTGTGCTGGTGCAGTGCTCTTCTGGGCCGCTGGCTCAGGTCTACCAACAGCGCCGGTGACATCAACACCTTCAAAAGCACCCGCGCCAACCCCAGCACCACCAGCGCCGCTGTGTGAGGTATCAACGACCACTGGCGGAGCCAAATGCTCCAGTCCCGCCGCCACGGCGCCAGAGTTCGCTGACATGCTGAAGATGTGTGAGACTCGAGTGCGGCCATGTTTTGGGGTATATTTCTGAACATTCGTCACATCACACGATTCACATCCAGTTGTGTGTTGGCTCTGCACACCCTCACACGATGGTTCGACATGGTCCACCGGTCGACCTGACATCAGGATCGCGGTTGGCTTATGCGTCGTCGTTCTTGACAGTGGTGACTACGGCACTGTTGGTGTGTTCTAGTGGCGCGTGGGTCTGCACGTCGTCATGCTCAAGTGCTGCATTGGTGTTGGGTTGCAGGTGGCCACCATAGTTCTGTATAGAGCAAAATCGTCAAGTTTTGATTGCTTTAGCAGCAAAAAGGTCGATGTCACTTGCATCGTCGCTGCTGTGCATGACACGAGCGATATATTTCCCGTCCAGATTGCAGAGAACGTGTTCGGTGCGTGGCTCTGGCTTGAGTTTGTATGTGTGAAGACAGGCTCTCTCACGGTGCTGAAACATCCACACACACCAGGATCCCTGGCTTCGTTCTCGTTGATCCCTGTTGTTTGGGTACGTGTGAAGTTGCTGAAGCGGTGCTGTCCGCAACACTTGCCTTTCACCTCTGCCATCACAGCTTCTTCACAGTTTGTACAGCGACGCCGGACATCGCTCCAACTTCATGCTGCCTGCCTTCGCAGCCGCTGCTGCCCTTCGTTTGCTGGAGTTGGTGTTTCGCGCTGGTGTTACCACTCAGACACGCCACATGATTGACGATTACTACTTTCAAGACCATGATGATCTGCGAGCGTTGTTGATTGCCTACGAGGTGTGTGCCGCGCCGTCGTCAAGTGCCGGCTTCGTGCTGACGAAGCGTTGTTTTTCCGCCCTTCTTCTTTCTTTCGTACATTCCTCTCCTTGCACTCATGTGGATGGTGATCCAGACGACGGAAAGTCAGGGATTGTGGCTCTGGGCACTCGACTACCTGTTCCTTGGCATTGGCTTAACTGCTGCATCGTTCACAGCCTACGACTACGGCCGACTTTCACGCACTTGGGCACATCTTGTTCGTTGCATCATTTGGTTTGGCACACTGAATGTTGCTTGGGTAGGTGCACGACTGACACTGTGGTTCGCTGTCTGCTCAGGGCGTGTTCACCGGCATCCTCTCCATCATCGTGTTTCTCTTGTCGTTTTTGCGTTTGACGAAGTGTGTACCGCTCTCGTGGACTGTTGTCGTGACGGTACCTTCGTGACGATGCTGGGACTTACTGCATCTTTGGTGTGGCGCATGCATGTGCAACGCAGCTACTCTCGCTTATTGACCGTTGCTGGTATCTTGGAAGGAGTCAGTGGCTTTGTGTTGCTCCCTCTTTGGTACGCAGTGGGGTACCTGGCGCTCGCTCGAAAACCACTCTCATCATGCATCTGCGTATCTGTTTGGATTGGTGAGATAGGATCGTGGGGCTTGGAGTGTCGTTGGCAAAGGCCAAGTACGACATGGACATGTAGGCGCAATCGAAACCACAAACCACAAGGGCGTGCCGCGTGGTTCGAAACGTTCAACGCGACACCCACTGCGTATTTGCTGGTGTGAGAGTGCTTGTGTCGGTGCGAGTGTCAATGTACATGTGAAGCGAAACACAGCAGGTTGATCAAGTTCCATTCACTAGCTGGTTCACAACACGGCCACGGTGGCCCTCGCAACAAAACTCATGTCAGTGCTGCAGTTGCCGGCCTCTCGAGTGGTGGGACGTGGGTGTGGATCCCATGATGCGTTCTCCCACGTAGCGACAGGCGTGATATGGGCTCGTCATACTACAGGCCAACAACGCTCGCCGATGTTTCATGCCATGCCGTGCCTCGCCATGCCAAGCGATGAAGGAGTTTACTTTCGGTGCATCAACTCAAGCAATGGTTGTTATCATCCCCACGCAACACCACAACGGCAACCACTCCGCACTGCCCCCCGCGCCTTGAAACACTTCGTTCGATTTCTTTCTTTCAACGCCCACACACCGAGCCACTCTCCAACAGCCGCAGCAAGTGCACCCACCGCCGCTCCTCGGTCGCAGTGGGAGGAAGCGATGACGACCGGGCTTGCTGGTGTCGTGACCGCAGCCAACTGGTCAACGCTGCCACCAGGGATCGAATCTTCGCTTTCAACCGTTGAACAAACGCCTTGGGCACACTTCGGCTGGGAAACATGGCCCGAAGCACTGTCGAAGCATCTGATAGGGACTGCTTGCGCACATCCTCAAGGTCAAAGCCATACACCATATCGCGAGAGGGGCACATAAGCATGTTCCACAGGCCCGAGTCGCCGCACCCCAGTACAAAGCGTAGCAATAGATGCTGGAACGTGGCGAGCCACATCGCGTCAGTAATGCTGTCAAACTGCGACTTGACCAACTCGGAACCTTGCTGCCACGCATCACTTGGGTGTCGCACTGCCACATATCCCACACCCGGACGCATTGCTGGACTACCCCTTGGAAGATGCCATTGGTAGTACACCACGTTTTGGCAACGCCTCGCGATACTGCCAGGCAGCACAGGAAACACCAAGTACTGGTACCCGGTTGCCTCATCTCGCTGTATCGATACCGGCACAGTTGTGGGTTCAGCACCCCAGGCAAGAAGTCGGGAGGTACGGTACTGGACCAATCGCACGGCACGGGACTCTACAGTGTACGGGCCTTTCACCACAAGTCTCCCCGTGATCTTGGTGGGTGGCTTGTGCTTCGAAGTGCAGCGTTGTGCCACAACAACAGACTTTCTATCACCCAACGTGGCGAGCAACGCTTCACTCACCACGCTCTTTGGAGCGTGCTCGGCGCGGAAAGCGGCCACAAACGTCTCCTCCGGGTAGCCAGGAGCCAATTTGATAGCTGATGCCACCATCTCCACAGGCACATTCTTGGTTGTCGCCTTGCTTGTTCCAGGGCACACAGCCCCAGCAGCTTTCAAAGCTGCAGCCAACGCCTCCTTCACAAGTGTCGGCCCGCGCGTCGTACGAACGAAGGGCGAGTCGTCAATCCGAATCTTGGAAGCTTTGGCACGCCGCGTGCCAGTACTCGTGTTATTTGCACAACCATCGACACGGTCAGCTCCGCGACACAACCTGCGACGCTTTCCGGAAACGGGTGACGAAGCTGCAGTGGGGGTGGAAGGAAGTGGCTCGAGTGTGGCGTTCTCAAGCAGGGTACCGTCTTCTCGAGACACGCGGTTCACGGCTGAGATAATACGAGCCAATGACGGGTGGTCGTCATGCTGTACCCACCCTGCATCCATAAAAACCTTCAAGCAGTTGTATGCTCTCAGAAGTTGCGAGACACGATGGGCTTCAGCAACAACTACAGTGCCTTCAGCTGCAAACTTTGTCAAGCTGCTGCCTGTTCGACGCCCGTGGTTGGTGTGAATGTCAAGCGCGAAACGCGGAGGTGGTGGCAAGAGTCTACACAACGACTGCTTTTCACCCGCTGTGGCAAGAGTTGCCGCACGTAGCACAGCTGTCACCTTTGCCTTGTACGCGGCATGCATACGGGCTGACGGCATCTGCTGGCCTGCATGTCGGCGTTCAAGTTTGATGATGGAAGCTCGATCCCATACTGCCATGAGAACTGCTTGGATGGCGTAGATCGGACACTCTTGATGTGTCATGCGTTTGGTCCAAGCTTCCAACACTGTCAACGCTTTCAGAATCACAGGTGGCAGTCGTAGCATGTTACGACTGGAGCGAACGGTGGCAATAATGTCCAAGTACACACGTTTAGCCGCAGTGGAAGTGAGTTTCTGATGTCGCAGGCAATCCACAAGGATCGTGCTGACCCGGCGCATGGCTTCAAAGCGCAGCCGCCACACAGGACTGGAGCTATCAACAGACACTTTCACCGATTCCCTGCCCTTCTTTCTCTCACTGCCCCCCCGGGCATCCCCACCAGCACCAGTACCAGTACCAGTACCAACACCAGCACCAGCACCAACACCAGCACCAGCACCACCAGCACCAGCACCAGAACCAGGACAACTGGAGGCACCTCTTTCACCCCTATGAGCCCCTCGAATATGCTCACCAAGTGCTTTGAATATGAGAGGAAGGGACCTTGGTGGAACGGTTGACGTAGGGAGCCCCAATCCTTGCAAGAGGGTACTCACAAACGCAAAGTAACGAGACGTTGGTACGACCGAGGAGGGACCCAAGCTTGGCTTGTAGTACGGCGGCAGAATCGCCGCCGTCTTGAAGTGAGACACCATTCGGCAATGTGGTGACATGGATATGAGATGAGCAGCATGGAGGAGGGGGACTAGCACCTTCACCGCCGTCGCTGTGTCGTATGCACCAACGTGCGAGACACGTGCTCCACGTTGCGCACTCACGGATTGTTGCACCAGGCGTTCCACCGCAGTGGAACACGACACCAACCCAATCCCCACATCTTCCACAGACATGACCACAAGGCGGTTACGGAGGTTGGTCAGGAGGGCCTTGTGTGTCGGCGTGTTGCCACCCAGTGCGGTCAAACCCCACGACAGCACTGCTTGTTGCGCAGCTTCTGACAACCCTCGCCGAGCGCTCTTTTGTAGCTGTGAAGACACCTCATCCTTGCGTCGTCCATTCAGAAGGATACATTGGGATGCGCGATGAATGACACGTGTGCCTGGTACCACCGGAACATGCTTTGGAGCAGGAGTGGTCATGGCGTTCAGGTGACAGTTGCTTCGTGTCGCAGTGGCTTTGTCGTGCAACAACAAGAAAGCTACAGCAATCAGCTTGTCGTTTACACTTTCCGTGATGCTGTAGAATGAAGAAACGAATGGACTGACAAACTGGAGCGCGTGTGTTGGAAGTGCTGTGGAATTGTATCTGCATCAACGCTGCAAGGCTGTGTTTGGCCCAACAATTGCAAGTGGGATCAAGCGGAACATTCCGGACGCCGCAGCCAATATGTTTAGAATTAATAACCAACATTTCCAGATCAGGCACCACCACCTTCAGCCACTTGGAGGGCAGCACTGGTGTGGAGGAGTGCCACAACTTCAATGTACGCACGCCAACCGTTCTCTCCAAGCTTGTGCGTGCCAGCCCCCCAAGAACATCACTCCGTTGGTCCTCCCATACATCGCCGTGCAAAGCTACGAAGACAAGACACCTGATGTGTGCCCGTCGTGTGGTGGAGCAGCCACGAACGGTGCGCATCGATTCATGCAGGCGCCTTGTCCGGACACTAGCCCAGTGAGTACAGTGTAGTAATGCCCAGGACATCGGTGAGAACGTTCATTGGTATGTTGCCAACAGAAACACGAAAACAAGACGCAACTCAGCGCTGGCTGAAGCGTGCCATCAAACCCATTCACGACATGCCACCACGCAAACGCAGCACCAGATGCAGGGTGCTCTCCTTCTGGATGTTGTAGTCCGACAGAGTGCGGCCATCCTCCAACTGCTTGCCAGCAAAGATC
>Ga0213833_1002070_pt1 | contig 13521 bp, 11 predicted proteins | sample SWATP21_FD_160575 | JGI IMG/M metagenome (GOLD analysis project Ga0213833, IMG submission 160575) | Coastal seawater microbial communities from Marineland, Florida, United States - SWA TP2 #1 | ecosystem: Environmental > Aquatic > Marine > Coastal | place: USA: Florida | collected 2016-08-14
CACACACACACACACACACACACACACACACACGCTTCAAACTGCGAGCGTACCAGCATGGCCATCTTGGACTCGGCCTCCACCGATTGTTGTACCTGCCGCAAGACAACGCACGAACAGTACAGTGAGTCACCCTCGCGCCGCGTACACCACACAACACCAACGGGGAAAATTCTTGCTTTCGGAGACTCAAGTCGAACACACACGACTAATGGACACTCCTCGGCACGCACCACAGATACCAAGGACGCCTGGTGAGCGCTTTGCCAATGGTCTACGGATCGGTTCATCGCACGGTGTTCCACGTAGACTTTGAACGCAGACCATCGAAACCACACCCGCATGAGCAGTGCACACAGTGAACTCGCAGCAACCATGGCAGGAGTGGACAGGGTGTCCATTTGAGCGCTGGCATGGCACATCGTCACCCAACCAACACAACACGACACGATACAACACAACCAGGTGAGTGCACACGGAAAGAAGCACGGTTGCCAACGCCACCATCCACCATCCACCATCACCGTGCACACAACCACCAACCCAACAACAAGTGGCAATCGTGCAACCATGCAACCAACTCCCCAATGCCACAGTCAAAAACGCAGCCTTCCCCGCCAACACAACGCACAGTTGGAAGCCGAGACCAAGGCAACTCAGACCCAGCGTGGCGAGCTTTAGGCGGTCGAAGTCCTTCATGCGCATGGACAACGCCGGGAACCCGAGTTCCAAGTCACACAGCGGCACGTCACGGTACTCCCGAAAGTATACGTTCACGCGAAACACCCGCTCCACGTTGTCCTCTGGACGTGCGTCGCTGGTCATAGCAGCGGCTTCCCGAGCCGCCAGCATGCCCCGCTTCAGCACAGGGTGCAGGCGTTGCCACACGGCACGTTGGTTGGGCGTGACGATGGACTCTCGCTGCCCCAGCGCCCGGAGGTCTTCCTCGCGACGTGTGTGGACGTCCGCGCGCACCACCGCACCCGGCACCGTCGGATACGTCCAGCGACGCGCAGAGGTACCCGCTTGCGCACCCGCACCCGCACCCGTATCCGCAGCCGGGTCGGACGTGGTAGTGGCATTGGCATGGCTGGCAGAGGAGGAGGCGAGTGGGGGGGAGTCTGAGGCTGAGGTGGGCGTGGAGGTGGAACGGCGACTGCGGTTGGATGCCACGCCCCGCCGTGTGTCTGGAAGTGCCGTGCCGCCGACAGCCGACTCCCACCACTCGCCCACCACGTCCTGCCCGAAGAGTGGGTCGCCTCGCACGGCGTGTCCCGTGTCGCTCTGTGCACGGTGTTGCTCCAGCACCCACCTGGTCAGGCCAATGCAAAACGCAGCGCAGCGCAACACATGCGATGCAAGAAAAAGGCAGGCGGGTAGGCAGACAAACAGACAGGCAGAGGGCACAGGCAGGTCAAACCATGTTCTAAGCGCTCCCAGAAAGGGACAACAAGCACACACCGTGGCCACAGCACCCCAGGCACGTGCAGAACCACAACAGAAAGAGTACAACAGACACACAGCACCGCAACCATAGTCGCCGCCGCAACCACTAGACACCGTGGTGGTGTGTGTGTGTTGGTGAACGCGCCCGGCACATGCAATGTGTGGCAGGCACAGCGGTACGTACACATCACCGCCAAAGCGAACGGCCACCCTATCCAACCAGTCCGCAACACTGAGCGTAACAGCCTCCGGAATGGTGGCGTTGGCACCCGCTGGGACATCCACCTTGTCACGAAGTCGTGTGGCCCATCGATGCACTGCAAAGCCGTACTTGGCGCCGGTGGTGCTGCCACCCACATTGGCGGAGGGATGACGTTCGTAGCGGCGGTAAATCATGGCAACGGAGCGAGCGGTGGGTTCCTGCGAGAGCGCAGAGTGTGCCCAACGATAACAGACACCAGGGCAGTGAAGGACAGGTGGTGAGTGGTTTGTGGTCAACACAATGCCTTGGGACGTGGCGTTGGGCATTATGTGTGTATGTGTATGTGAGTGTGGAGTGGTCCGGCACGCGAACACGAACCACGATGGAGACCCGCCCAAGGAGGTTACGCAGTGTCAGTGGCATGTCTTGCAGCGCCGCACGAGGGAGGTGTGCTGCATGGGGAAGGTACACCACACAAACAGGCATACACGCATGCACACACACATACATACACACACACAAGACAATGAGACGCACGCGAAGGCGGAATGAGCAAGACATGCCGCCGTACAAGGCCATTGCAAGTCGTCTCCAAACAGGCGACGGTGGAGGGACCTGTAAAAGATGGGAAGGGAGCACAAACAGCGGTCAGCTCCACAACGAAAAAGGAACTCTTTCATACAACGGCACCAAAGCCATCGTACTTGGGCACAAGTGAACGCAAAAGGAAGTCACGTGCTCGACCATACCTGATACCATGGCAAACACACACACACACACGGTGGGCAACTCACGCACAGGCGGTTACAGTGCCTGCAGCAAGCTCCAAACGAAAGCAAGCTGCAGATAAAAACAGCTACAACTACAACGACTGGCAACAACGCACAAGAGATCCATTTTTTCGCCGTAGAAAAAGCCACGAGTGTGGTGCACACCAATGCCTCGATAGAACAGTGACATCTGCGATGGATGGCAGGCAGCAGTGGGTGGCGCCACGTGAATGTTGAAACGTGGAGCACACATCCACGCACGCACGCGCAACGCGTGGCTCCAAATAGCATGAACGGGGGGGTCGCACCTTGTCAGCGAATGGTGGTGGGTCCAATCCGATTTCTTCATAGGGATCAGCAATGCTTCGCATGCCGTCTTCAACAAGGTTCCAATCCACGGACGTGGGGAGTGATAGGTTCGGCTGGATGGCTTCACACAACTGGTGACAGGCACACCACGCAACATACGATGTCTCACAACCGCTGCACATACAATACAAGCACGAGTTGTTGTCAACGGTGCGGTAGTCTCATCAGACGCACCACCTGCTCCTCGGCATTGATTACGCGGTACTGTGCTGTCATCAACGCCTCTGTGGCCATCGCCACAAGGCGCCGCTCGGCGGAAAACATGTCCACTTCTGCGCCGTCTCTGTGGTGGCCGGTGATGTCCGGGTTCACCAGCGCAAAGTCATCTACCATCTGCTCACTGACGTTCACATAGGAGTGGGCGCTGTGGGTGGGGGGGGGGAGTGTGGTGGGTGTGGGTGGGCGGGGGGGGGGAAGTGTGCCCAAAATCACCAGAGTGAAACACGTGCCACACATTCACGCAAGCACAAGCAACGTGGAGGGGCGCATCTTGTGCATGACACGACCACGGCCACGGCACGAAACACGTTGACACGGGCCACGAAGCTACGTACACCATCCTCTGGATCGCGACCAGCACGCTCGCTCGTGGGTCAGGCACCGTCTTGCACGTCAGTCCAGCCCGGTTGTCCATCCACGCCAACAATGCCTCCACCAGGTGACGAGCACTCATGGTAGACTCGGACAATGAACGAAAGTGGGGGTTGAACACATCCAGATGAGGCGAGTCGTCTTGCTCTGGTGTCGCCGCCGCCGTCGATGAAGCCTGGTCCCCGCCTTGCGACACTTGGCTGCCCACCATATCATCCCTGGATAGTGACGCTGTTGATGCCATCATGCGGCGATGTGCGGGGCCACACCAGAAGCCTGACCGCGCACGCAGTGGCCCGACATGTCGCGCCGCGACTGCTGTGCCAGACGGACGACAACACGCTGTCGCACGGGCGCCCCATAATCGTCTCCTCACGAGTGAGTGCGCGGCACGCCTCATCCTACTGCCCCCTGGTGAGGTTGGTAGGGGCACACGCAAGCGTGCCTCGCCACGACGTCACGTATGACGGGCACACGGCACTACCCGGTGGCGTGGTGTTGGTCACGCGGCGCCATGCGCTGCTGATAATGATTTCTGCATTTTATAAATAATGTTTTACAAAACAGAAATTGCTGTGAGTGCCGCGAGAGTTCAACGCGCAAGTCATCCAGGCCGCCGCGATTGCTGCCATGCTGTACTTGGATGGGCATGCACACGCGCATACGTCTGGCTAGGAACGAAACCACAAGCGAGCGGCACAGTGTCACACGCCTGAGTTTCAGGAAGCGCTGGTCGTGACGTGCGCGTCGGGCCGAGCATGTGCCGGTGAGCCACAACAACAAGGCTAGCATGGATGGCTCCGCTGCTGCCCGCACTGACGACCGCACGCGTGGCGCCCCGCGTGCAGCTGGGCCAGATTCTGATGTTGTTGCTACTGCTGCTACTGCCACTGGTTCTGCTGAGGAGCATGCGATGGCACTGCTCGCACCGACAGAGCGCACGGTGCGCATGCTGCGTGGTGTGCGGTGCACCACACTGGCGGGCGGTGTGGCCTCGGGTGATGCGCCTGGGCAAGTCAACGGCCAGCACCAGCACCAGCAGCAAGCAAGGCGCAACGCCAACAACCACAGGCAAGTGAAGAAGAAGAAGACAAAGAAGAAAAAGAAAAAGCCAGTGCCGGGACACAAGCAACGCCTGGCAGGCGGGCTGCACGGTTGGGGTGAGGAGCACGTTGCTGACGCCCACTTTCGTCACCCCCTCGGCGTCGCGTTCGATCCGCAGCGCGGTGCCGTGTACGTCGCAGATGGATCCAACCAGTGCATTCGACGCGTGGATGTGCGCACGGGCGTGGTGTCTGTGCTTGCCGGGGTGCCCGGCAAACGCGGCGTGCGTGATGGCTGGGGTAATCCGCGGGCTGCTCGTGCCAGTGGCGCCGCCAGCAGTGGTGGTGGTGGTGGTCGTCGTCGTCCTCGCGGCCGTGACCCACCACAGAATGAAGCAACACCACCTACAGCTGGGGCCAAGCAAAGTGAAGACGATGGCGCAGCAGCAGCAGCAGCAGCAGCAGCAGGAGCAGGAGGAGGAGGAGGTGGAGGATTGGCAGCAGCAGATGGAGGAGGGGCAGCAGGTCGTGTTGTGCCAGCCATGTTTGATGACCCGTGTGGCCTGCTTGTGGATGCGCCACGCCACCGGTTGCTGGTGACATGCACCGGGTCGGGCCAAGTGCGCGCCGTTGACTTGGCCACGCGTGGAACACCCGTCACCACCTTGGCGGGTGTCCCGTCGGGCCATGCCCACCCACCCAGCGCTCCTCCGGGTGCCATTCGCCACCGTGATGGACCGGCCATGACCGCGCTGTTCCACCACCCTGCTGGCCTCGCCATGGATGGCGCTGGCGACGTGTACATTGCCGACTGCGACAACCACTGCGTGCGGCGGCTGTGCTGTGAGAGCGGCTGCGTCACGACGGTCGCCGGAGTTGCGGGACAACCCGGGTGCCACAACGCGAGTGGTACGGACGCGCTGTTTTGCGAGCCATTTGACGTCGCAGTGACGCGTGATGGGTCCACCTTGTTCGTGTCCGACTACGGCAACCACACCATTCGACGTGTGGTGTTGCCCCCGACGTCCACACCTATCACGGCTGCAGCACCACCAGCAGCAGCAGCAGCAGCAGCAGCTGCTGCTGCTGGTGGTGGTGGTGGTGGTGGTAGTGATGGCGTCGACTCTCCCGCGTGTCGCCACCACCACGATGCGCATGCGTGGCGGTCGGGTCACGAGGGCTTCGATGAACGCGCGGCGGCGGTGGTGTTCACGCACTGCGGCTCGGGTGTGCCAGGTTGTGGCGACATCGGCGCCGCCCACGACGGTGGTGCGACCTTGGATTGCCCGTCGGGATTGGCGCTGGACGAGGCTGCCGGCGTGCTGTATGTGGCGCAGGAAGGGTGTGCGTTGAAGGGCGTGGCGGGGGCGGTGCGGGCGGTGCGTGTGTCGTCACAGTTGTCCCACCCGTTTGCGCGCACGCCGGCGGGTGTACGACGACTGTCCAGGGGCGGTCGGCGGCGTGGTGCAGAGCCCAGTTCGCCCGCCGTGACACCGCGTGTGCGTGGCGGTCATGGTCACGAGGATGGTGGCACAGGTGCTGCAAATGATGCTACTGCTACTGCTACTGCTACCGCTAATGCTAATGCTGGTGCTGATGCTGATGCCGCCACCACTGTCGCCAGTGGTGTCGTGATGGAGACGCCTCGAGGGGCTGTATCGACGTGGTACGGGCCGCATGTGGTCACAGTGGCTGGGCTTGTGGCTGCGCAGTCTGGTGACACGACCGGCCCTGGTGCTGATGCCGGCGTTGGTGCCGGTGCTGGTGCTGGTGCCGGTGTTAGTGTTGGTGTTAGTGTTGGTGTCAGTGGTGGTGACACTGGGAGCCCTGGCCTGGTGTCCAAGGATGGAGACGGGCTGCACTGCGTCCTCAACTCTGCGCGGGGATTGGCTGTTGTCACCACGGAGCTTGCGGAGGCATGGCAAACTGCGTGCCGTCACTGGGCCAGTGCGAGTGCCACACCCATCAGTGGCACCGACACCGTCGAACTACGTGCTGCCGAGACCTCGGCTGACACATGCGCCGACGTTGCTGCTGCGGCGGCGGCTGCTGCTGCCGCTGCGTGTTGTTGTGACGTGCAGCCGGGTTTGTTGTTTGTCACCGACGCGCACGCGGTGCGCACCATATCCGGCTTCCATCCACAAGACCACGGCACGGCAGAGCTGCTGGCCACACCCAGTCTTCGCAGGCGCCTGCCGCGTCGCCCCGGTGGCGACAGGGGCGACACCGCCGCCCACGCCGACGGTGTGGAGGGGGCACAAGCGGGACGTGGACGTGGACGTGGACGTGGACATGGACGTCGACGCGGAGGGGACAGCAGCGACGGCAGCGGCGACGGCGACGGCGACGGCGAGGAAGAGGAGGAGGGAGAGGAAGATGGCGCCGCAGTGTCATCATCGTCATCGTTGTCGGCGACGGCGGCGGTGGCGGCGGGACTGGATGTGGCAGTGATGGCATCGCCTGCCCCGGAAACCGCGCCCGCCAGGTTGTTGCAGCAGCAACGCGCCGCACACGCGCAACGCTGGGGGTCGCCGATGGTGCAGGGCGCGCTGCCTCGGGCAGGTCCCACTCCCCAAGAAGAAGGCGCTGCGATCGGGGTGGCCGCGCGCGTGGTGACGCTGGCTGGTGGGCCTGTGACGGTGGCGGACGCCGGAAGGTCGCCTCGTGCGACGTGCGCGTCGAGTCAGGTGGTGGAGGGTGTGTCCGGCGCACCACCACAGCAGCGGCAGCAGCAACAGCAGCAGCGGCAGCAGCAGCAGCAGCAGCAGCAACGCCAACATGCGTCGCACGATCGTGGCAGTGATGGTGGTGATGGTCGCAGCAGTGGTGGGCGTGCAGATGAAGAAGAAGATGCGCTGCAGCACCAGGCGGTGGCCACGCCGCTGCCGTCGTCGCAGCCACACCCGCCAGTCCATGTGGCGCTGTCCCTGCTGGCGTTGTCGTCCCCCACTGCCGTGGTGCTGGATGGCGCAACGGGTGTGGCGTTGGTCGCGGATCACGGCACGCGAGTGGTGGCAGTGCACCTACCCAGCGGTACTTGGACCACGCTGGCGGGATCACGTGTGCACGGCGGCTACCAAGACGGTGGCCACGCCGAGGCTCGGTTTTTGGGCATCGCAGGGCTGGCGTTGGACCCCTGGCGGCGTCGTGTCCTTGTGTGTGACGCTGGCAACCATCGCATCCGCGCTGTGACTCTGCCGTCCCTTTCCGCTGGTGCGGGTGCGGGTGCGGGTGCGGGTGCGGGTGCGGGTGCGGGTGCTGGGTATGGTGGTGGTGCGGGTGCTGGCGCGGGTGCGGGTGCGGGTGCAACATGGTCACAGGCGTGGACTGGCGGTCGTGTCACCACTGTGGCTGGGTCGGGTGCGACTGGTGCCACGGACGGACTTGCGCTGTCCCAAGCCTCGTTCGCGTCGCCTGTGGGTGTGGCTGTGGATGCGTGGGGGTGGTTGTACGTGGCGGATGCGTACGCCAATTGTGTGCGTCGAGTGCGCCCGCTTGCGCCTGGTGAGGTGGTCGCTGCGGCGGGGTCACACAATGACAGCGACAGTGATGGCAGCGATGGCAGTGATGGCGATGGGGGTGGAGGCATCGGCAACACGCTCGGGTTCAGTAGCGACAGCGACAGCGATAGCGATAGCGATAGCGACAGCAGTGACGGCGTTGACGGCGGTGACCATGGCAGCGTGACAGGTGGGAACGATTCCAACAGCAACCGTGACACCAGCGACGCCGCTGGTAGTGACGACAAGGCCGATGGTGGTGGCTCCGCGGACGAGGAGGAGGAGGAGGAGGAGGAGGAGTGTTGGGTCGTGGAAACGGTGGCAGGCGCGTCCGGCGACGCTGGCAACGATGACGGTGCCGGGGATGAGGCAAGCTTTGGGTGGCCTTCCGGCATCGCCGCCACGTCTGACGGCCGAGTGGTGTTCGTGTCCGACCGCATGAACAACACGCTTCGACGCCTCGTGTTTCCGCCCCATCCACCCCCAGTTGCCGCCGCCGCCGCGAACAACGACGACGACAACAACAACAAGCTGAACAGCAGCAGCAACAAGCTGAACAGCAGCAGCAACAAGCTGAACAGCAGCAGCAACAAGCTGAACAGCAGCGGCAACAGCAACAGCAACAGCAACGGCAACAGCAACAGCAACAGCAACAGCAACAGCAACAGCAACAGCAACAGAAACAGCAACAGCAACAGCAACAGCAACAGCAACGGCAACAGCAACAGCAACAGCAACAACAACAGCACTTTCCCGGGTGTCTCGTGTGCCACAGGGTGTGTGCAACCCAGTGCAGTGGTGCCCGGCGCAGCCTCCGTCCGCGTCGACACAGTGTTGGGCACGACGCGTGGCGGGTGTGAGGATGGACGTGGGACGCGTGCCAGTGTGTACGCGCCCCAGGCACTGGCCCTGGACGAATCCACGCGCTGCCTGTGGATGACGCAACTTGGCAGCGGCCTGCGTGTCGGCAGTGCCGTGCGCGTGGTACGCTTGGTGTCACCCACGACCAGCAAGGGGTTGCATGGCACCACGGGTGATGGGGGTGGCGATGGCCGTGGTGGGGGTGGTGGGGGTGGTGGGGGGGATGGTGTTGGGGGCGGCGAGGGTGCTGTGGCGCCGCATCAGTGGGCGGCGGATGCGGTGGGTGTCGCGGTGACTGTCGCAGGTCACGCCGCGGCGCAGCGGCGTGACCTGAAGGGCAAGCAGTTGGCTGCTCGGGATGGCGACACCGCTGCCGACGCCGTGTTGGTGTCGTGCATGGGCGTCGCGACGCTGGCGTGCCGTCAGCAACCGCGGTTGTTGCCAAGTGGCAGCGGCGGCGCGCATGGTGACGTGGGCGACGTGGGGCGCAGCTCCCATCACGACAGCAACGACGTTCCACGCGGTGTGGCCTTGTTTGCGGCGCCGACACTCCTGCTGGAGAGGGAGGGTGCCTTGGGTGCCTTGGGTGGATTGGGTGGGGACGCTCGTGGCAGCAGCGGCGACGAAGTGAGCGCGCGTGAGTCGCGTCGTCCGTTGTTGCAGCCACACCGACCTGCGCGGTTGGATTGCGGGTGTGCGTTGGTGGTGGACGCACATGCGTTGCGGCTGGTGCATGGCGCCATCCAGGCGGTGCATGGCGACGAAGCACCTGTGCCACGACGCCACCATGGCATCATCACCGGCGGGGAGGGAGGGGGTGCATCTCATCACCTTCCTCGCCGCTTGCAGCTGCAAGATGGTGCCTCCCCGCCGGGTGTGCGGCACGTGGTGCAACAGGCGAGTGCGACTGCTCCTACAACAACAGAGGTGCATCAACCCGCCACGCAGCCACAGCCACAGTCACACTCTCAGTCTCACGCTCTGTCACAGTCCCAGCCCGAAGTATCGACGTCGCAACCGCAGCCTCCACGGCAACCGCTCGAGCAGCATGAAGAGCGCAAAGTGGGGCAACCCAAAACGTCGTCGCAGCGCCAACTTCAACCGTCACCTTCACGTCGTGCGCCGGTACGCGCATGCGATGCACCCAACACGTGCCAGGGTTTCGATTTGTTTTTTGTTTTTTGTGTGGGATGTGAAACTTGTTTGTGTGTGTCCCCTCCCCTCTCTCACTTGGTTGCTGTTGGTGTGTGTTTGTTACTTGTTGTGTTGTTGTGTTGTTGTGTCGTTGTGTCGTTTGCATGTGCCCACAGAAGGTTCGATCGTCGCCGCGTGACTCCGCAATCGACCGTGCCCCAGCACCCTTCGCCCGTGCACTGTTCAGCACGAACAGCCACAACAACGACGACGACAACAACGCCACGCCAGCTGCAGCTACAGCTACAGCTACTGCTACAGCCTCGGCTACAACTGCAGCAGCAACCACAGAGTCGCCAGTCAAGCCGCCCCGGAACGTGTCGCAAGCACACAGCATGCACGCCTCCAGCAGTGCGCCTGCCCTCCACCGCTACACCCTGCCGGGAGAAGGCAATGGAGGGCCGCGTCGTGAAGCCCACCACGACCGCCCGCCTCGCCATCAAGCACCACAGCAGCAGCAAAGCGTGACGACGCCGTCGCACAGCCACAGCAGTTTAACCAGCGCCTGGCGAAAAGACATCGTGCTGCCGTCGTACATGCGTCCCGCGTTCTCGCGCACCGCGCTACCACCCATCCGACTGAATGCCGGCGGCCACTGGTCCGTGGGAGGCGGCTCAGCCGGTGTGCACCCACTCGGCGCAGCTGGCGGGGTTGGGGTTGGGTCAGACCACACCACAGGGGAAGCAGAGCATCCCAACAGTGCGCGGCGCTACGACGCTGCCTTTTCCCACCCCCACCCGCTTGCCATGCGCCGCATCGGCAGCGCCGGGCAACTGCAGCACTACGACGCCGCCAGCCTGCGGTCGCTCGCGGGCGCTTCGTCTGATGCAGGGAGCGAACCACCTGTCGGTGCCGGTGCCGGTGCCGCCGGCGCCGCCGGTGAGACGCAGACGCAGACCCTAAGCCAGATCCAGACCCTAACCCAGACCCAGACCATGCCGGTGTCCGTGCCCGTGTCGGTGCCGCACCGCACACCGCTACTACCAGGCTCAACGGTCGCGCCCGGTGACGCTGCACTGCCACTGTCCAGCGTGCGTGGGTCCGCGCGATCAGCCGTGTTGGACCACGGCGTGGGCGACAACGCCACGACTCGCCACGCGGCTGGTGGTGGTGACTCGAAGCAAGCTCTCGAACATGCGTTCTTAGGGTCCACGACAACTGATGCAAGAGCAGCAGCAGCAGCAGCAGCAGTACCAGTGAGTGCTGGTTCGGTGTCCGGTTCGGGTTTGGGTCCAGCACCAACAACACCGGTTGCACCACGCGCGCCGTCAATTGTACCCGCGCAGTGGCACGAGCGGGTGGTTGTGGTGGCATTGGCACACAACACGACGCAGCTCAAGCGCACGGCGTTGCAGGTGCTGGGCGAGTGGAGCCTGGGTCCACAGGTGGCAAACGATGTGGCGTGGACGCAAGGCTTTCGTGACGACGTGCTTGATTGCCATGGCATTCGTCTGGAGCGGCGCTTGATGCCACGCCAACCTCGGAGTGCGGAGGAGAGCAGCTCAACAGTTGGTGACCATCGGTCTGGTGCGCAGCAGGCGTGGCACAGCCATGCAGACTCGAGTCGCTATCCGCACCAGCACCGACACCACCATCGTCATCAGCGGCGCCACACCCCTTGGGCACGAATGTGGCATGCGGTGGCGCGTGCATTCGGATGTACCACCAAGCGCACAACGAACGACCGGCATGGCACACATCGGCACGCGGCACGAACGACCGCCCGCCGTTGGCGAGGTACAACCAATCGAGTGGCGCCTGCGAGTCGGAGTGCCGGTACACACAGGACAGACAGTTGGCGCGTGGCGAGTCGAAGCGATAGCGACGGTGGCAGCATCAGCAGCAGCGACAGTGGCAGCGACAGTGGCAGCGACAGTGACGATGACGATCGGGCTCCTGTGTTCGAGCTCTTGTTGGTGGGGGTGCCGCCGCACTGGAGACGGTACCTGGAGTCACAGGTTCGAGAGTTTGAAGCGGCAGCAAAGAAGGCGGGGTGTGAAGTCTCTGTGGCCGAGTCGTAGTGCTGACAGGCAAACATATGCTCGACAGTCGTGTGCATGGCATGGTTGTGTGTCTATCTCCGAGCCGTTTTCTCAAAGCGTTCGATGGATCGTCATGGCGGGGCTTGTGTCTTTGAGTTCGCCATGATGTACATCCGTGCTGAAGTAATAGACCTGCAGTGCGAGTGCATGCCGCTGGGTGAAAGAACAATGCACGCATCTATTCCTGCAGCTGTTGGTGGGAGTGTCAGTGAAGGCACAACAACTGGTGTTAGAGTTGGTGGTGCTGGTGGTGGTGCTGGCGCTGGTGCTGGTGGTGGTGGTGGTGGTGGTGGTGGTGGTGGTGCTGGTGGTGGTGCTGGTGCTGGCGCTGGCGCTGGCGCTGGTGCTGGCGCTGGCGCTGGTGCTGGCGCTGGCGCTGGTGCAGCTCCCTTGGGCGCGGATGTGGATACGGGTACGGGCATGGAGCACCACCTCCACTCCCCGCCCCACATTTCTGCTGCTGCCACCAGTAGGTCGCGTTCTCCACGATCCACGGTGCCTCCTTCGACTGACACACACGGCCACGGCCACCCGGTTCGGCCGTTGACACCGTCCAAGCGACGCGCACCATGGTGCATGGCGGAGGATGGCGGACCCAGCGACGTTGCTCGGGAGGATGCAAATAGTGCCCTTCCTCAGTGGAAGAGATGCTACGGCGTGAAAAGGCACGATCGACTGGATGATTTCGATGCACATGTGCGTTCGTGCTGTGGTGCTGGTGCGGGTGCCCGCTGTTGTGTGGGTAGTGCTTGTCTGATCTGACACACACACGGCACGACTTGCATCGATGCTGCAGTCTCGAGGTTCTTCCACGCCTGCGCCCACGTCGTCGCCTGGTTGGCGGGAGGTATGGATGGCGCGAACAGACGCCGCAGGCACTGAATCACGACGGCGGCCACTGCATCGCGGTGTTCGGCCGCTGCAAGTGCACAGCTTGGCGCCGGATGGCGCTGGTCCTCCCTTCTTCATCGTGAGCTCTGGATCGGTGGTGGAGTTTGTGGGCGGTGCCATCGTGAACGCAGCCAACTGTGGTACGTGCCACGGCTGGCTATTGATTGATGCACCCAGTGGCCCACGTTTTGGCTGTGGGTGCCATGGATCGGTCCTGTGGCCGCATGGACAGTGTGGTGTTTGTGTGCTGGCTGGCTCATGCTGCTGGGTCATTGTTGCGTTGCAATACTCAACACGCATGACCCACTGCATGGTGCCTACGCCACACACAAGGGGCGCATTGCTTGACTATGGCTCATGTGCCATGTGTGTTGGGGCACTGCAGGTGGCTTGGGCGGGGGTGGTGTTGACGGCGCCATTACGAGTGCTGGTGGCCGTCGCATGGCCAAGGCTCGAAGAGCGCTTCCCCGTGACCGCAAGGGACGGCGCATCCCCACAGGATCCGCCCGCGTAACCGTTGCGGGCGGTACGTCGTCCGTACAATAGATTCAACAAACTCGCTGGTGGTGCTGCGTTGGGTTGTGCCTGTTTTTTTTTTTTTTTTTTTTTTGT
>Ga0213833_1002072_pt1 | contig 13512 bp, 15 predicted proteins | sample SWATP21_FD_160575 | JGI IMG/M metagenome (GOLD analysis project Ga0213833, IMG submission 160575) | Coastal seawater microbial communities from Marineland, Florida, United States - SWA TP2 #1 | ecosystem: Environmental > Aquatic > Marine > Coastal | place: USA: Florida | collected 2016-08-14
CAATGCATCCACTTCAAAGTCGTAGTGCTTGCCCGTAGGGAAAATTACCGGGCCGCCGGGGAAGGCGCTGGTTGACGGGCCTTTCTGTGTTTCACGTAAATACGCTTCGGTGTAGTCGATATCGAATCCGTTGTGCAGGCGGGTGTGCTCGCCTACGTCACTGAAGAATATGGTTTGCAGGCCGGCGCTTTTCTGGCCGTTTTCCTCCAGCGGTGTGCCGGGCAGAAAGTGCTGCAAAAAAGCCATGTCGGTATAGCGCAGGTAGGGCGTTACTACAAAATGAGTATTTTGGCTGCCTTCCCGTTCCCAGCGGCTGTAAAAGCGGGCGCTGCTGGAATCCCTGTAGGCCTCGGGGTTCGGATTGGACTTTTTCAGCGAGCTGACTTTGTAAGCGTCGAGTCCCTGTACGAAGCCAGCCGTTTCCTGATTGAGGTTGCTGGCACTCAGAAGTGACTGGGCACTCCACACCGAACCGCTGTAGTCATAGCGCGCCTGCAGTTTTTGCTGGTCAAAGCCTGAATCGTCTTTGTAGCCGCCGTCATGCGTGCCGTTGGCGTTAATGCCGATTCGGTGGCTTGCGTTGCCCTGACTGTGTTGCAGCTTTACCCGGCTGTAGTCGTGCGGGCCGCCTTCCAGGTTGATGCGCGTGCTGGGGGTTTCTGTTGGTGCCCGGCTGATGACATTGATGACACCATTGAGAGCGTTGGAGCCGTGTACGGCGGTGCCTGGCCCGCGAATTACTTCAATACGTGCGGCCTGTTCGGTGTTGGCATCGAACAGTTGGTTGACGTTACAGAAGCCGGGTGCACGCAGGGGAATGCCGTCTTCGGCCATATAAAAAGCTCCACAGCTGCCGGGGCCGGTGAGTACGCCGGAGCGGATAGCCGTCAGGTGCTCCTGACCGTTGCCGCGTGAAACCCAGACACCGGGTGCACGATTTAACAATTCGTTTATATGGGTGGATGCAACGTGATTTATCTCGTCCCCGGATATTACAGACAGGCTGTTAAGAACCGGGCTGCGTTGCTCCAGTCGATTTGCCGACACAATCAGCGTCTCTATCTTGTCATCTGCGGCCTGCGGGGCGGGGCTGAGCAATAGGCTGGCCAGAATGGCTGGCACAGTAGTGGTACGTCGCATAATGTATTCCAGAATTTTTATTGAATTTGTGTTGGCCGCGTCTGCTTCGGCGGCGAAATGAAGTGTATCACTACCGGGCGCCGGGTTGGATTGGATTTGGGGCGCAGCCGGTATGTAGACCACGGTTCGTGGTGAGCCTGCCCGTTCGTGATGAGCCTGCCTGCACGTGATGAGCCTGCCCGTTCGTGATGAGCCTACCCGTTCGTGGTGAGCCTACCCGTTCGTGGTGAGCCTGTCGAACCACAGTTGCCCTTCGACAAGCTCAGGGCGAGCGGTTGGGAGCTTGCGGTGGTTGGTGGGGGCTTGCGGTGGTTGGTGGGGGAGGCCAGCCGAGGGGCTGTTCTGGCCCTGCGGGCATCGCGACTGGCAGCCGCTCGTATCAAATGGCTGTCGCAATTTGCCGAACCTCCGGTTCATCGTCCGGCCGGCGTGCTTTGGATCGGAAATGCTGTGAGCTTGATGCGATTTTTTGTCGATGGTACCAGAGGCCGGACTCGAACCGGCACGCTTTTAAGGGCGGGGGATTTTGAATCCCCTGTGTCTACCAATTTCACCACTCTGGCACTGCATGAAACAGCGCGCGATTATAGCAACCTGTTGATGGGGGTCAAAGGGTTTTGCCGTGAAACTGGAGGGAAGTTACGTTTTCCGGTAATCTGCGCGCCTGACACGACTCCCGCTTTTCAGATTCCGACAGTCACTGCAACCGTATTGCATGAAAACCAGCGATTTCCATTTTGATCTACCCGAAGAACTGATTGCCCGCTATCCGGCCGAACAGCGGGACCAGAGCCGTTTGCTGGTGTTGAATGGGCAATCCGGCGCGCTGCAGCATAAAGGGTTCAAAGATCTGGTGAGTTTCGTTGAAGCGGGTGACTTGCTGGTATTCAACAACACCCGGGTGATTCCCGGGCGTTTGTACGGCCGCAAGGAAAGCGGCGGCAAGCTGGAGCTGCTGATAGAGCGCGTGACCGGTGAAAGGACGGCGCTCGCCCATATTCGTGCGAGTAAATCTCCCAAGGCGGGAAGTCGCCTGCATTTGCTGCGAGCGCCGGGTGATGTACCCAGAGCGAGCTGTACCATGCGGGGCCGGCAGGGTGAGCTGTTTGAACTCGACTTTGATGAGCCGCTGTTGCCCTTGCTCGCGGCAATTGGCCATATGCCGCTGCCGCCTTATATCGACCGGGCCGATGAGGCGCTGGACGAAGAACGCTACCAAACCGTGTATGCCGATAAGCCCGGAGCCGTCGCCGCACCCACGGCAGGGCTGCACTTTACCCCGGAGATTTTGCAAAAGCTGGCAGATAAGGGGGTGAATACGGCCTATGTTACCTTGCATGTGGGGGCGGGCACTTTTCAACCTGTGCGGGTTGCAGATATTCGCGAGCATCATATGCACAGCGAGTATCTGGAGGTTGAAGAAAGTGTGTGCGATGCAATAAAGCAGACCCGCGAGCGGGGAGGGCGCGTAATTGCAGTGGGAACGACCTCTGTGCGCAGCCTTGAGACGGCCTCTCGCAGTGGCCAAATTGAGCCCTATGCCGGGGAGAGTGACATCTTTATTTATCCGGGCTACCGGTTTCGCAGTGTGGATATCCTGCTCACCAACTTTCACCTGCCTGAATCGACCTTGATAATGTTGGTGAGCGCTTTCGCCGGGCGCGACAATGTGCTCAAGGCCTACGCGCAGGCCATTGCCGAGCGCTATCGTTTTTTCAGTTACGGGGATGCCATGCTGGTTTTTCCTCACAATCAGGAGTCATAAGCGGTGTCGACACGCGAATGTGCCATGCAATTCTCGCTGGCGAGCACCGACGGCGAGGCCCGCCGCGGAGAATTGAGTTTTCCGCGCGGCAAGGTGCAAACACCTGCCTTTATGCCTGTGGGCACCTACGGCACGGTGAAGGGCATGCTGCCACGCGATATTCACGAAATCGGCGCTGAAATCATTCTGGGCAATACCTTCCATTTAATGCTGCGTCCCGGCACCGAGGTGGTGAAGGCCCATGGCGACCTGCACGATTTTTCCGGCTGGCAGGGGCCTATTCTGACGGACTCGGGCGGCTTTCAGGTCTGGAGTCTGGGCAAACTGCGCAAAATCACGGAAGAGGGGGTTCGGTTTCAGTCGCCGGTCGATGGCAGCCCGGTTTACCTTGACCCGGAAACCTCGATTGGCGTCCAGCACGACCTCGGTGCCGATATTGTCATGATCTTTGACGAATGTACGCCTTATCCGGCCACTGAGCAGCAAGCCCGCGAATCCATGGAGCTTTCACAGCGCTGGGCCGGGCGGAGCCGCGCGGCTCACGGCGATCATCCCTCGGCCTTGTTTGGCATAGTGCAGGGCGGTATGTACCCTGCATTGCGTACAGAATCGTTGAATGCTCTGGTGAATATCGGTTTTGACGGTTATGCCATCGGCGGTTTATCGGTGGGCGAGCCCAAGGACGATATGCTCAATGTGCTGGATCATCTTGCGAATACCATGCCAGCAGATAAGCCGCGCTATTTGATGGGGGTTGGCAAACCGGAAGATATTCTCGAGGCCGTGCGACGCGGTGTTGATATGTTTGACTGCGTGATGCCAACCCGCAATGCGCGTAACGGCCATCTGTTTACTTCAGGCGGCGTGATCAAGATTCGCAATGCCCGTCACCGTCACAGCACGGTGCCACTGGATGCCGAATGTGATTGTTATACCTGTCAGAACTTCAGTCGCAGCTACCTGCATCACCTTGATCGCTGCAAGGAAATTCTGGGCGCCCAACTCAATACCATTCACAACCTCCGTTATTACCAAAACCATATGGCAGCAATTCGGGAGGCTATTGAAGCCGGCAGGCTGGATGCCTTTGCCGATGATTTTTATGAGGCTCAAAAGCGGGAGGAGCAGTGTACAAACTGATTGTATTCGTACCGGAATCCCATACCGAGGCGGTGAAAACGGCACTTTTTGAGGCAGGTGCCGGTCGCCAGGGTGATTACGACAGCTGCGCCTGGCAGACCCCGGGCGTTGGTCAATTTCGGCCGTTGGCCGGCAGCAAGCCCTATCTCGGTCAGACCGGCGAAGTGGAGCGGGTCCAGGAATACCGCGTGGAAATGCTCTGCGAAGAAGGAGTGCTCAGCGCGGCGGTGAAGGCACTGCGAGTTGCGCACCCATACGAAGAACCCGCTTTCGAAGTCATGGCGCTGGTGCAGGTCGATGGCTGACGCTGCCGCAATCACGACTGTTCGCGAACGTATGCTGAGCTATCAGGCACAGACGGTTGCCGGCGACTATCCGGATGCTGCCGTTGTGGTGGCGCTGAGTAATGAGCCAGCCCCCGGTGTGCTCCTTACGCAACGGTCACCGCATTTGAGCCTGCATGCCGGCGAGATAGCCTTTCCGGGTGGCAAGCAGGACGAGAGTGACGAAAGCCTGTTGCACACCGCTGTGCGTGAGATGGAAGAAGAGGTGGGTATTTCAACGGCGCAGTTTGAGGCGCTCGGCGCGCTTCACCAGCGTATTACCCGCACCAAAATTCGGGTAACGCCTTTTATCGGTATTTTGCCCGCAGATGTGACGCTGAGGATTAATCATGATGAACTGGACAGCGCTTTTTATGTCCCTGTAGATCAACTCTGCAGCGGAGATTTATTTTCCGTGGTAAATGTGCTGGATAATGGTGTGACCAAGCGCGTGGCCCGCTTTCAGTTTGGTGATTATGATATTTGGGGTGTAACCGCTATGATTCTGGCTGATGCCATGAATACGCTACTGGGCGCCCGGCTACCCATTGATACACAACCCTTGGAGAACGCATGATTTTCAGTCTTGATGATCTGCAGGTAACGCGCCACGGCGACGACCAGTTTATTGCGCACAACGCCACCGTGATCGGCAATGTCACACTGAGCGAGTTGGTCAGCATCTGGTTCAATGTGGTGGTTCGTGGCGATGCCGAAAAAATTTCTATCGGTGCGCGCAGCAACATTCAGGATGCCTCCGTGTTGCATGCAGATCCCGGCTTTCCCCTGCAGATTGGCGAAGACGTTACCGTGGGGCATAAAGCCATGTTGCACGGCTGCACCATAGGTAACGGTTCACTGGTCGGAATTAACGCTGTGGTGCTTAACGGCGCAAAAATAGGTAAGGGCTGTTTGATCGGGGCAAATGCGCTGGTTACGGAAGGCACAGAAATTCCCGACGGTTCAATGGTGTTGGGTTCGCCAGCCAGGATCAAGCGTGCGCTCTCCGACGATGAACAGGCGGCACTGAAAATGTCGGCAGCACATTATGTGGAAAACGGTCAGCGCTTTCGCAGGGGTTTGAAGGCGGAGCCATGACGGAAATTGTCAAATCACCCTGTATTTCTGTCTGCGCGCTGGATCCAGACGATATCTGTACCGGTTGCTTTCGCTCGCTTAGAGAAATTGGCGACTGGTCTTCTTACTCCAACGATGAAAAACGCGAAGTGGTCACCGAGGCGCGACAGCGGATGCGGGATTACTTCCACTTAAGTACTACAAACTGATCTGACAGGTGCTGCGAAGCGGGGTGCAGGTTGTCAGTCGTCGGGTAAATTGAATGTGGCCCGCCCGCGTACGGGTTTGTCTTCAGCGGCCTTTTCCTGTTTTTCATCGTCAACCGGCATCAACTCGAGTTCCAGCTTGGAGCCCTTCAAAATTGTTTCAACGGCAGAGGTTGGAGGGGGTTCCGCCTTTTTCTCGGTCGTCGCTTCACTGTCGGAATCCTCTTCCAGCGGCACCAGTTCAAACACGGCATTTTTAATGGTTTTGAGGTAGTTGGAGGTTGCCACAGGCGCAGTGTTTGCCCTCTCTTCGGGCAGAAAGGCTTTGAAAAAACCGCGCATCTCGGCTAGCTGATCTTCCAGCAGCAGGGGCACCAATGTGGAGTACATATCCAGAAGGGTGATCGCGTTTTTGACCGAGTCGGAGCGCGTCGCCCCCTTTAGCCTGCTGGCGATAGCCTTGTTCATGATGGCCAGTTCGGCGTAGAGGTCGATCAGCCCCTGAAACTCGATGCGTCCTCCCTGGGCGCTGGTGCTGCGAAAGTACTGCCCCAGCAGATACATGCCGGTTACGCGAAAAATGTTTTCTTCCTCCGACGCGAGGGGCAAGTGGAAGCGGGCCAGGGGGCGCATGTGGTCGGTTTTGGGGCAGCCGCTCGCGGGGAGTATTAACTCAAGCATGGAAGCGGCCGCACGCTGCATGTCGGTTTTCTGGATAACCTTACGCTCTTCGGTAATGATTTCCATTTCCACTTCGTCTATGGAACTGGTGTCGTGAAAGCGTTCCACGAGGTCATGCAGCCTGATGGCGACCGGGCAATGGGGATGCTTGTCACTCGTTAGTGGACAGTGGGAGCATTTTTTGTAATCCAGCGCGGTCCATTCCGGCGGGTTTTCAGGCGCGGGGTTTTGCAGCGCGAAACTTACAGCATCGAGGTTAAAGTCGAACTGCTCGATTTTTTCGGGCAGGTTTATGTTGTAGGTGATTCTAACGGAATCCATAGGCGGTGGCCTGCGCGCGTCATTCATATGCATGTCACAAGTTTAATGTGCCGCAGTTTACCTGCTCTGCTGACGAAAGTAATGGCGGCAGATCGCATCTTTACGCATGCCGATAAGTTATAGGTTTGTAGCTTTTCGCGCTTGGCGAATGACGTCTACTTCTTTTTCTTTTTGGATTTTTTCTGGGGCAGGGTGCTAACGCTCTTGAGCAGGTTGTCTTTAATCTCTTCAATCTGGAAGGCGTACTTGCCGAGGCGCACGCAAACCAGTCCATCGGGGAATGATTCCAGATGTTCCAGCAGCAGCCCGTTTAATGTTTTAGGCCCGTCTGTCGGAAGCTCCCACGACAGGGAGCGGTTGATGTCGCGAATGGTCGCGGTGCCGTCAATAACATGACTGCCATCTTTTTGCTGAACGATATCCTGATTGTTGTCCTCGATCAGGTTGGAAGTGAACTCACCGACAATCTCCTCCAATAAATCTTCCAGTGTGACAATGCCTTGCACTACTCCGTATTCATCCACCACAACGCCCTGACGGTGTTTGTGCTTCTGGAAGTTGAATAGCTGGGTGTGCAAAGGCGTGCTTTCGGGAACAAAATAGGGGTCTTTTACCGCGTTCATTAACAGGTTCAGTTTTACCTGTCCGTGTTCGTCAATACTGGATATCACATCGCGTTGGTGGAGAATGCCAACAATATTATTGATGTCTTCCCGGTACACCGGCATGCGGGTGAATTCGGATTGTTGCAGCCTGCGCAAGATGGTTTGAACATCGTCGTCCAGATCAATGCCGTAAACCTCATTGCGCGGAATCATGATGTCATCCACGGTGACCTGCTCCAGGTCGAGGATATTCATCAGCATGCCCTGATGGCGTTTGGGGATCATGTGGCCCGCTTCACCAACGATGGTGCGCAGCTCGTCCATGCTTAGGTGTTCGGTACTGTTGTTGGCTTCAAAGCCGGTAAAGCGGAGGAAGAAATGAATTACCCGGTTTACCACCCAGATCACCGGGAACAGCACTGTTTTCAGGGGCAGCAAGACATAGCTGACTTTAAACGCCACGCCCTCGGAGTGATAGGCGGCCACGGTTTTGGGGATGATTTCGGCAAAGATCAGGAAAACCAGCGTCAGCAGGATTGAGGCCGGGACTACGGCGTTGTCGCCGTAGAGGCGAATGGCCAGCACCGTGGCGGTAGCCGCCGCGAGATTATTGACCAGATTATTGCCGATAAGAATGGTGCTGATCAGGCTTTCAGGCTCTTCCAGCAGCTTGGTGGCCTTGTTCGCGCCCTTATGCCCACTTTTCGCCAGATGACGCAGACGATAGCGATTGAGCGCCATCATGCCTGTTTCAGAACCAGAGAAAAACCCGGAGAGAAGAATTAGACAGCCTATCAGGCCGAAGAGAAAACCCAGCGGTGCCTCGTTCAAGAAGCCTCAAACCCCTGCAATGCGAAAAGAACGCGTATCTTGAAGAAAATTGACGGAACAGGCAAGGGGCAGGGGTTAACTGCGTTGCAACAACACTTCCAGAACAAATTTTGAGCCCAGATAACCGATCAACAACAGGGCAAAAGCGAGCAGCGTCCAGCGAATGGCTGTGCGGCTGCGCCACCCCAGTTGGTGCCTGCCTATAAGCAGTGTGCCGAAGCACAGCCAGGCGAGTATCGAAAAGACACTCTTGTGAACAAGATGCTGGGCAAATAAATCGTCCACATAGTAAACGCCGGTCCCGATCGATAGCGTCAGAAGCACGAAACCGATCAGCACCAGCTCGAACAGCATGTCTTCCATGGTGACCAGGGGCGGCAGCACCCTGAGAATGCCGCGTAATTGATGGTGTTTGAGGCGATATTCCTGAATGGCCAGTGTGACCGCCTGAATGGCAGCAATAGTCAGTACGCTATAGCTCAGCAATGACAGCACAATATGACTAAGCACGCCGCCGGGATGTTCAATCAGTTTGGGCGGAGAACCGGCGAGCAGGTTAATGAGCAGTAGCGCGGCGGTGAAAGGGAAAATCGCAACCAGAATGCTGAGCAGTGGGCGAATGATGCCGCTGAGCAGGGTGAGGGTGACCACAAACCAGCTGATCAGGATGCTGACCTGAGACAGGCTGATATTCATGCCGGTAGCGGTAATCAGGCCGGTATAACTGGCGGCCCCGTGACTAAGTGCAGCCAGTACACCCAGCCACAGTGCAACCTTGTAGCGCGGATGGCCCTGCCGGATTTCCTGCCAGAGCAGGCCGGTTGCCACGGTATACAGTGCAATTGCCAGCAGACTGCTTGCAGTGTTCATGGGTGGCCGTGGTGTCCTTGTTCAGTATTCGCGCTTTCGGTTTGCTCGCCAGCGCAGTATGCAATGCTTTACGGTGGGGATGTTGGCATTAGTTCGTTATAATGCCGCCCTGATTTTATTGGTCACGATTGTAAGCGTGTTGGCAATGCCCTGTCGACAGCTCCTCATCGTGCGAATTACGGCAAGAGAGCTGATTGCATGTTTGAAAATCTTACCGATCGATTATCGTCCACCCTGCGCGCGGTAACAGGCCAGGCGCGCCTGACCGACGACAATATAAAAGACACCATGCGCGAAGTGCGCAAGGCCTTGCTTGAGGCGGATGTGGCCCTGCCTGTGGTCAAGGATTTCGTTGAGGTCGTGCGTGAGCGCGCCGTGGGGCAGGATGTCAGTAAAAGCCTCAGCCCGGGCCAGATGTTTGTCAAAATCGTCCAGCAGGAGCTGGAGCGCATTATGGGCTCCCAGGCCGAGGGCCTGAATTTTGCTACCCAGCCGCCGGCGGTCATCCTGATGGCGGGCCTGCAGGGTGCCGGTAAGACCACCTCGGTTGCGAAGCTGGCAAGGTACTTAAAAGAGAAAGAAAAGAAAAAGGTCATGGTGGTCAGTGCTGACGTTTATCGCCCGGCGGCGATCAAGCAGCTTGAGACACTGGCCGCGGACGTGGGCGCCACCTTTTTTAACAGCTCCACTGATCAAAAGCCTGTGGATATTGCCAATGCGGCGCTGGCGGAGGCAAAGCTCAAGTTTCACGACGTGCTGATTGTTGATACTGCAGGCCGGCTGGCTGTCGATGAAGCCATGATGGCAGAGATTCAGCAGTTGCACGCGGCTATCAAGCCCATAGAAACCCTGTTCGTGGTTGACGCCATGACCGGTCAGGATGCGGCGAACACCGCCAAGGCCTTTAGCGACGCCCTGCCACTGACGGGCGTGGTGCTGACCAAGTCAGACGCCGATTCGCGCGGTGGTGCGGCGCTCTCGGTTAAACATATCACGGGTAAACCCATCAAATTTCTGGGGGTGGGCGAGAAAACTGACGCGCTGGAAACCTTTCACCCGGACCGGATTGCCTCGCGCATACTCGGCATGGGCGATGTGCTCTCGCTGATTGAAGAGGCCGAACAGAAGCTGGACAAAGGCAAGGCCGAGAAGCTGGCGGCGAAGCTCAAGAAGGGCAAGAAGTTCGACTTGAGCGACCTGAAAGACCAGCTCCAGCAGATGCAGAACATGGGCGGCATTACCGGCATGCTCGACAAACTGCCCGGCATGGGGCAAATGGCCCAGGCCGCACAGGCGCAGGTTGATACCAAAATGTTCAAACGCATGGAGGCGATTATCGATTCCATGACACCCGCCGAGCGACGTAATCCCGATCTGCTCAACGGCTCACGCAAACGTCGTATCACGCTGGGTTCGGGCACGGAGTTGCAGGATTTGAATCGCCTGCTCAAGCAGCACAAGCAAATGCAGAAAATGATGAAGAAAATGGGCAAGAAAGGCGGTATGGCCAATATGATGCGCGGAATGGGGGGCATGATGCCGCCCGGTGGTCCGGGGGGGCGCTTTCCCGGCATGTGAGGGACACTATCGAGCCTCCCCGGACACTCACGGGCAGGGCTTTCTGGCGTTTGATGTGAAAGACGCGCTGAGTGGCAGGGTCTCGGGGATTTGAGCGCTGATTTGCCCCTCAGCGATGCCGGGCAGGGGCGCTTTTCATGCCTTTTGGGCCGGACGCCCTACATCCGGCGTCAGGCCTGTCGCGAAGCGGCAAAAAACCGTTTCATTTTCAAGCGCTTTCCCTTAGAATGTCGCGCCTTTGAAGGCCTCTCATATGTCGCGGGGCTGCAAGACTGATTTAAATACCGGCCGGGTCTTTGTGGGTTCGGCTGAAAACTGTAGGAAATTCAATAGCATGGTAACAATTCGTTTGTCGCGTGGCGGCTCCAAAAAGCGCCCGTTCTACCACCTGACTGTCACTGACAGCCGCAACTCGCGCGATGGCCGTTTCATTGAGCGTGTTGGTTTTTTTAACCCGGTAGCACGTGGTCAGGAAGAGCGTTTGCGCGTTGACCAGGCTCGTGTTGAGCATTGGGTTGCTCAAGGTGCCCAGCTGTCTGACCGCGTGGCCAAGCTGGTGTCTGAAGCGTCAGCAGCGTAATTACACCCACTCCGGTGGCGCAAGCGTCCGAAGAGCTGATCGTCGTTGGCAAAGTGTCAACGGTGTATGGTGTAAAAGGCTGGGTGAAGCTGTATTCCTTCACTGAGCCGATGAGTAATTTGCTCGACTACTCCGGATTACACATCAAGAGAGGAGAGCAGTGGCAGCCCGTCACGATTACCGAGGGGCGGCTGCATGGAAAGTCGCTGGTTGCCGCACTTGAGGGTGTGGATGACCGGGAGCAGGCCAGAGCCCTGGCGGGCTGCGAGTTGGCGATAAGCCAGTCCGAGTTGGCCAGTTTGCCAGAAGATGAGTTTTACTGGCATCAGCTCGAAGGATTGCAGGTGCTGACCGACGTTGATCGGCAATTGCTGGGCGTAGTGGACCATATGATGGCAACGGGTGCCAACGATGTCATGGTCGTAAGTCCCTGCGAAGGCAGCATCGATCAGACTGAACGCCTGGTGCCTTACGTGCCGGATATTTACGTTACAGCGGTCAATCTGGACGAAGGTACGATTTTGGTTGATTGGGATCCGGCGTTTTAATCGCCTGTTGCTAACGGGTCCGGGAGGGAGCGGTGAAGATAGGCTTTATCACACTGTTCCCCGAAATGATTTCTGCAATCACCGATTACGGTGTCAGCGGGCGGGCCATCAAAAACGGCCTTTTGTCCGTAAGCTGCTGGAATCCGAGAGATTTTACCAGCGACCGTCATCAGACGGTCGATGATCGTCCCTACGGGGGCGGCCCCGGCATGGTCATGAAGACCGAGCCCCTGAGTTTGGCGATCAATGCCGCCAAAGCAGAGTTGCCGGAAGCGCGAGTTGCCTACCTGTCGCCACAAGGGCGGAGGCTGGATCAGGCAGCGTTGGCGGGGTTGGCACAACGCGACTCGCTGATATTGCTCGCCGGACGCTACGAAGGCGTGGACGAGCGCCTGCTGCAGCAGCAGGTTGATGAAGAATGGTCAATTGGCGATTATGTTCTCAGCGGCGGTGAGCTGGCTGGAATGGTAATCGCAGATGGAGTGGCGCGGCTTCTGCCCGGTGTACTGGGGCATGAAATGTCGGCGGTAGAAGACTCCTTTGTGGATGGGCTGCTCGATTGCCCCCACTACACCCGCCCTGAGGTCTTTGAGGGTGAGCAGGTGCCAGAGGTGCTGCTCAGCGGTGATCACGAACGAATTCGACGCTGGCGGCTCAAACAGTCGCTGGCCAGAACTTGGGAGCGGCGTCCCGACCTGTTGGAAGGGGTGACGCTTAACGATGAACAAGAAGCCTTGTTGGCGGACTATCTACGCGAACGGGATTAGCCAATAGCTGTGAAGCTATGAATTTATTGAGGAGCAGGCCATGAGCAGCAACAAAATTATCGCCGAACTGAACGCGGAGCAGACCGGCAAAGAGCTGCCGGAATTTAGCCCCGGTGACACCATTGTGGTTCAGGTTAAAGTGAAGGAAGGCACCCGCGAGCGTCTTCAGGCTTTCGAAGGTGTTGTTCTGGGTAAGCGCAATCGCGGCATAAATTCTGCCTTTACCGTGCGTAAAATTTCTCATGGTGTTGGTGTAGAGCGTACTTTCCAGACTTACAGCCCGCTGGTTGACAGCATCACGGTTAAGCGTCGCGGCGACGTTCGTCAGGCGAAGCTGTACTACTTGCGCGAGCTGAGCGGTCGTGCAGCGCGCATCAAGGAAAAGCTGGGCGGCAAATAAGCTGTTCCCGCTACCAACAAAAAGGCAGCCTCGGCTGCCTTTTTGCATTTTAGCGTCAGGTGCAAGACGTCCGGCACTTTCAGGCGTTACGCCATGTTAAACTCCCGCCATGACCTACATTCCAGCCCCTGTTATCGATCAGTTTCTCGACGCCGTCTGGCTGGAAAAAGGCTTGAGCGATAACACGCTCAGCTCCTACCGGCGTGATCTTGGCCTGTACGACAAATGGTTGCAGGCGCGTGGCGGAACGCTGCTGGGTGCGCAAAAGTCAGAGGTGTTGGCGTGGCTGGGCGAGCTGGCCACGCGCGGGCAGTCTGCCCGCAGTTCTGCGCGCATGCTGTCCTGTTTGCGCGGTTTCTATCGCTATTTGCTGCGTGAAAATCGTATTTCCGTTGACCCGACCCTGAACATTGATTCACCCCGCCTGGGGCGGTCGCTCCCAAAATCGCTCAGCGAAGATGATGTTGATCAACTGCTCTCACAACCGGATACCACGCTGCCGCTGGAACTGCGGGACAAGGCCATGCTGGAGCTGCTCTACGCTTCAGGGTTGAGGGTCTCGGAACTGATTGGCCTGCGTCTTCATCAATTGAGCCTGAATCAGGGTGTTATCAAGGTGTTGGGCAAGGGCAGCAAGGAACGGCTTGTGCCCATGGGCGAGGAAGCCTTGTACTGGTTGC
>Ga0213833_1002074_pt1 | contig 13507 bp, 3 predicted proteins | sample SWATP21_FD_160575 | JGI IMG/M metagenome (GOLD analysis project Ga0213833, IMG submission 160575) | Coastal seawater microbial communities from Marineland, Florida, United States - SWA TP2 #1 | ecosystem: Environmental > Aquatic > Marine > Coastal | place: USA: Florida | collected 2016-08-14
GTATGTGTATGTATGTGTGTGTGTGTGTGTGTGTGTGTGTGTGTGGTGCCGAGTGGTTGTGGTGTGGCGCAGTTGCCTGTAGCCCTTTCGGGATGCGCCTTGTCTTGTATGGAAGGTTGGTGATACTCACCGCCGGTGGCGACATGTTCTGAACAATGCACAGGCTGATGAACGGCGGTGTCGGTATCACGGAGTCCCTGTACAACCGCGGTCGCCTCACCAGTTTCGACAACCTGCACGCGCTGCTGTTTATGAAGGTTCGTTCGTCCAGGCCAAGCCCTGCTGCCCTCAAGTGGTGCTGAATGGTAATGGTACTCACGTGTAGCGACCACCACATGTCATCCCACTACGGATGTTCAGCCTGTGTCTTTGATCCAGGCTCTCCCACCCACATCACGGTTCCGATCGGTCATGACGCGCCCAGAGTTCCTGTACATGCTGCGGCACTGCTTCGAGCCGACTGCCGACTTGACCATGAACCGCCGGGGTACATCCGTTTTTACACCACGTCTCCTGCAGGCTGCGCCGTCGAGCGCTGTTGAAACGGGCCCAAGTCAAGACAGTGCCACGGCACACCAAGCGGCCACCACCACCACACAACACACACCGTCGCAAAAGGTCCCGCCTTCGACCTTGCGTGACGGTGCGAACACCACCACCACCCGTGATGCAGCTGGTGGTGGCGGCGACGACAGTGGTGATGCTTTGCACTCAACCGTCGATCCATCCACCCCGGAACGCACGCGCCGCACTGCAGCTGGTGTCGCTGAGGCGGGCGCGAGTGCGAGTGCGAGCCCGACGGGTGAGAAGGGTCAGGAGGAAGAGCACATGCCGCAGCCGTTCCTTGTCCATGCTGGATCGCCCTACGAGCGAACAAGCGTGCGCCTGGACTCAGTCCCCGAGGCTGTTGCTGCCGCCGCACAAGCAGCAGCACCGTCACCGGCACCAACGCCGGCGCCTGTTCGTGTGCCAGCACTGGCGCGTGTAGGCGATGATGAAGATGACGTTGAATCGTCCTCTCCGCTGCCGCCTGTGAAAGCGTCCACCCCCTCCCGCCACGTGTCGCCACTCAAGTCCGCTGCGACACCAACAGAGGCACCCGAGGATGGACACGGTGTGACCGAAACGCCTCGGTTGGTGGAGGTTTTTCCTACCTCCCCTCGCCCCGCTTCTCCGTCGCGCCGTGACAACCATCATCATCATGACGACGAGGCGCAGCAACACATCAGCAGCCATGGCGACGATGTGCCTGCCGATGGGCGTGGTCGTGGCAACGGTGCCAGCACTGGCCAGGGTGTTGCCAACGCACAAGGGGGCACTGGCCAGGGTGGAACCAACGCGCAAGGGATGCCTTTATCACCCGGTATGACTCCTGGCAGCGGCAGAAGCAGCCACAGCAGCACCTCCCGCCTTGCCGAGTTGCGCCAGCGGAACCCCAGCCACCACCGACGCGTGGCCGACTTGTTGGACGCCCCATCTCACAGCCCACGCACCACACCGCTACACTCAGACCCCTTGCGCACGCCATCCCGCGGAACGACTCGAACTCGAACACAAACTCGAGGTGCTGGATCTGTTGGTGCTGGATCTCGTGGTGACAGTGCCGCCGACAGGCACGACACAAGCAACAGCGCCGGTGGTGCTGCCACCACCGACGCTCGCCCACGTGCCCCACCCCACCCGCGGTCTTCGCCGTTGGCGGCGCTGTCACATCGACGCAGTGTGCGCGGCTCACCGTTGACGTCGGACACGGAGACCATGGTGCGACGACTGAGTGCCAAGGGCGCAGCGGCAACCCCCCCTCGTCGGCATTCGTCACGGTCGAACAGGTCCAAGGCCCGGCGACGGCGGCAGTCACAGCAACAGCAACAGCAACAGCAAGAGCACCAGGGGTCACAAGATGGCGCGGGGAGCAGACCGGGGAGTGAACACTCCACTCGTTCCGCGGCAAGTCGTGTGTTGAACCCGTCCATGTGGTTGAGGTGGCGCAAGACGCCCAAAACTGCCGGGACCCACTCGGCGAAACCCAGGTGTGGCGCCGTGTCGGTGTGATGTGCACGTGTGTGCATGCGTGCGTGCGTGTACGAGCGCGCTGTGTGCTGACTTGTTTGTTCACCACCCCCAGCCCCACACCCACAGAAACACCCGAGACTGGCGAGCGGCAGCCTTGGGAAACTGCGTTTCACAAGTACGTGCTTCGTGGCTTGTGGGCATTATTGGTCGAAGGAAGCACGTCTCACCTCGTCATCGTTTTGGTGTTGCTGATGCTGTGTGTGGATTGCAGGAACACGTTCGTTGGCCGCAGAGGCACTGCTGTGCTGTTGTGGTGTGGCAGCACAGGTCGTGGTTGTGTGTGACGTATGTTGTGGTGGCGTGTCGCAGGTACTTCGTCAACGAGCTTGCAGATGTAAACGTTGGACATTGCGATGAGACTGTACGCAGTGTGGTTGACAATGTTCTTTCCTGATGCCACCTGAGGGTCTTGCTCACATGCATGTGTCGTTGATGTTGTCATCTGACGTCCAGCTCTCTGTCTTTGAAGGGTACCTGGCTGATTTCACAGCGGATAACGATCCCACGGTGGCTGCCACGTTTCAGGCAGACAATGGATGCACCACCGTGTTGCAAGCAGGAAGATACAGTGGTACGGGCCATGGGTGTCCAGTGACAGCCACCGATGCGTTGTTCGACCACACTTGTCTGACCAGTGCTTCTGTCCTGGGCGCACCATCACACTGGCAACGTTGTTCCCGTCACAGGGTTGCTTCGCTCGAGACTGGAGCTGTCTCTCCTACCTGCTCGCCTCGAGCGTGCCGCCAACAAAGAGCTGCGACGGTACAACCAGTACGTTGGTGACGTGACACTGCCAGATGCCACGCGTTCCATCAAGCTCTTCCGAACGCAAACCGTTGTGCATGCGGCTGCCACGGCTGAAGCGCCTTGCATGTTGTAAGAGCGAGGTGCTTCGGCCCTTGGCATGAAGGAGGGGTGGCAGGGCATCTGATTGCTAGTATTGATTTTGAAACAACACAGACACACTGACACAGACTGACACGCCATGACATGACATGACATGACATGACATGACATGGTCAAGGCAGCCATTGCGCTGTGTTAGGCTCCTCCCACATGCACAACAGGGGTCCACAATGTCAGAGGTGTAGGCGCCCATCGATGCGTTTGATTTTGAAACTGTTTGTAAAGGATGGGCGAGGAATGCAAGCGTCACCAACCCGCTGCTCTACGCCATCAAGAACGACCCGATGCCATACGTGGACGCAGCGATCAAGCGCTGCCTCATGATTTCGTCCGATGAGTACGCTGGCAGCTCGATCTGCACCCACCACCACCACCACCCACAGCAAAGAACACAACCCATGAGCACCCAAACCGTCCATCCCTGTGCACCTCTATGCACCTCTGTGCACCTCTGTGCACCTCTGTGCACCTCTTATGCACCACCAGCATACACACCCACACAATGCCTCACCTGGAAAAAGCACGTGTGGGCCAGCGGCAGAATGTCATCTCCGCCCGTCTTCTTGGTGAGTTTGAAGGGCCGATCCCAGTTGTCAGACTTGGGCAGGCGCGACCGACCCCACGCAAACCTGATGAACTTGCTGCGTTCCTTGTCCGTCATGGCTCGGAACACGCGCCAAAAGCGCTTCACCGTGGTGCAGGAGGCGTTAAAGCCCGCGCCGTGGTACGTGGTGTGCGCCTTGAGCACGTCCACGTCGATGCGGGGATCGCCGCACACCAACATCTCCAGGGCTTGCCACGTGCACAGTTTCAACGCACGCTCAGGCACGACACCAGCCATACCACGCCGAATGGCGGTCAACTGAAGGCGCGCACACGGACACGCACAACACGCACAACACGCACAACAACACACACACACACATGAGCAACCCACATGTACACATACACGTACACATACACATATGAGACATGTGCACACACGCCCAATACCACCACGTCGCAAGCCGTTTTGTGTGTGTGTTGTTGTTTTTTCTTTGTTTGTTTCCGGGCGCGCGCGCGTACCTGGCGGTCAAACTCATGCAGGCGGTAGTCCATGGCAAGCTTGGCCCAGGTGTCCTTGTTTTCCATGTCCACCTTGGCTTCCTGTGCACCTGGCACCAGGTCCACCTCCTTGCCGTCACTGCCTGGCACCGTGAACACACGCTCATTGCCGAACTGTGTCAGGAACGCGTCCTGTGTGGTGATGCCACGCGTGTGACACTTGCGGATGCCCTCAATCAGCTCGTACGACGTCTCATCAACGTCACGGATGTCCATGGGCTGAAGTGTCCAACACATGCGCCAACCAGGGTTAGCATGGCGTGAGACAGCGAACAAGCATAAGACAGACACAAGCAACAACAGCACACACACACACACACACACACACACACACACACACATACATACACACACACGCAGCGCCAGCCGGTGCACACCAGCATGCCGCACACCAACATGCCGCACACCACGCACCGTCAGCGGCTGCCCCACGAGCTGCTTCCATACCACGGACGGCAGCTCAAACGGGAGGTACAGCTTGTGGCGCATGCTCACGCCCATGATCTTGCCCAGGAACTCAAACATCTCAATGGTGCGGGGCGACGTGTGCTGCGGGTTGGGCACGTACTTGTCCGTGTTCACGCCGTTGTTGGCACGGGCGTTGGGGCACGGCAGCAGCAGGTTGAAGTGGTCCGAGAAGCAGTCCTCCACCATGCGCGTCATCGCGTCCCGGAACAGGCCGCCCCAATCCACGCCCTCCTCGCCACGAAACTTGACCTGGAACAGCCGCGCCTTGTGGTCCAGCTTGCACCGCAGCTTCGCCGCCGGCTTGTGGTGCAGCTGCGTGAAGGTCTGCACGAACAGGCACTTGGACACCGCGGGGTCCACCTTGTGGGCGTCCATGCTCGCGAACGCGGCCTGGTTGTCCAACGTCACGTGCGATCCGCACGTTCCCGGCGCCCAGGTCTTGTCGATCGCGGCCTGCACCAGCGACGTCTTGGTGTCGCCGAAGATGACGTGGCCCAGCGCCCGCAACCGGTAGCCGATGCTCCACGCGTGCTGCGTGTTGCTCGTGTCCAGCAGCTGGATGCACTCGGCGAGGGAGCGGTTGAACATGCGCAGCACCGCGAAGCGCACGCGCCGCGACACGGCTGTCTTGCGCGCGATGACGGGGAACGACACCTCGTCGCGGGACGTCATGGTCAGGGACGAGTCGCAGGCGAGGTTGGACAGGGACACCGAGGTGCGGGACGCCACCGTCTGCGCCCACTCGATGAGCTCCTCGTCATCCGCCTGATCCCACTCGGCGTTGCAGGCCACCACCTCGGCAAGGCGCTTGGGGTCCAGGCGTGCAGGGTCGACGCTGGCACGCGCCAACCCGGCGAGCTGCATGTGCACCGCGCACGTGATGGCGTCCGGCAGGCGGGACTGCAGCACCAGGGACTCGGCCAGGGCGAACACCAGGTTCAGGTGGTCCATGGTCGTGAACGACGCCTCCGGCGCCATCACGGAGCGCTCCACCGGCACCACCAGGTGCTTCTTGACACGCCCCAGCCCCATGAACCCCTGCGTGGTGCGGAACGCCGTGGCAGGGTCGAAGCGCGTCGGCGGCGGGCGGCGCGCGCGAATGTCATCCTCGGCGCGCCGCGTGACGACGCACAGCTCCACCAGCTGCTGCAGGCGCTGCGGCATGAACAGGCCCGACGACGACCCGGAGCCCTGGCGGCGCTGCACGTCGGCCATCACCGTGGTCTGCAGCCCCTCGCGCACCGCCGCAAAGTCGGGCAGGTTGCGGGGGTCAAACAAGTGGGGCGACCGCAGGAGCTGGATGAGCAGCGAGATCACGCGCTCCTTGTAGGGGCAGCCGGGCGTGCGCAGGTACTGTAGCAGGGCGTCAAACAGCTGGCGGCTGTGCAGCACGCCGCGACCCAGGCACGACGCGCCCTCCGACAGCAGGAAGTCCAGCAGCCAGCACGCCCACTCCAGCGACGGGTCACTGAGGACCTGCGGCTCGTGCAGCCACTGCAGGCCACGCATGGGCGCGACGCGGAAGTGGTAGCCCCACATGGAGGCGTCCACGCCGGAGCCGGACTTGAAGTGGAACGTGCAGGTGTCGGCGTGGATGGCGAAGGGCTGGAAGCCCTCGGTGCCGCCGTCGCCGCCGCCGCGGCCGCCACACGTGCGCGACCGGCGGCGCTTGCCGTCATGAAACTCAAACCGCAGCACGGCGGCGCCGCCGAGGTTGCAGCGCGGGTCGAACTTGACCATCAAAGCCTTGGCGCCGGGGAAGGAGACGGTGCCGCGGTAGTCGCAGTTCTTGAAGATAGGGTGCAGTGACTCGTGGTCCTGCTTCTCGCTGGCGTCGCCGGCGGTGGTGCTCTCCACCACGTTCCACGTGCAGTCCCGCACCAGCACCGCCGACAGCGACTCCTCCAGCCGCGCACGCGCCTCGCGTGAAAACGACGACTGCGTCGCGGGGCGTTCCGATTGACACATCTCGCACGCGTTGACGGCAAACGGGTTGCGGAACGTGCACATGGCGCAGCTCCAGAACGCCGCATCGCCACCACCACCACCACCACCACCACCACCACCTGCGGCACCACCACCTGCGGCACCACCACCCACAGCAGCACTCGAGCTGGCAGGTCGTGCGCGAGCACGGCTGCGGCGGCTGCCGCGACGACCACCACCACCACCACCACCACCACCACTGGCGTCGCCGCTGCGTTCGTTGTTCAAAAACCACGTCAGCTTGGACCGCAGCACGTTGGTGAGCGGCGAAAACCCGGCGCCGGCGGCGGCGGCGCCCGCGTCAAACACGTGCTCCGACGACGCCACGAACTTGGACATGTTCACCAGCTGCGCCGCGCCGCCCAAGATGCGCAGCGTCAGCGGCAGCGAGTCCGGCCACGTGAGGAGCAAGGAAAGTACGGCACGCCGCGCCGCGTGGGTGGCGAGCGCCATCTCGCTGGCCACGGCGAGGGAGCGGATCATGGAGGTGCTGGTGATGCGCTGGCCGTACAGGGTGGTGACCAGGCGCACCTGGTCCAAGGACACCACGGCGTTGAACACGCGCCCGGTTTCCAGGTCCAACAGCCGCAGGGAGACCTGGTTGCCGGTTGCGCTGCCCGCCACCATCGCCCCCATGCGCCCGGCTTCACTTAGGCGCCCCACCTCGCCGGTGCGAGAGCTGACGCACAACACCGTGCCGCCATGCAGGCCCGCACCAGGCAGCATGCCCGCGCCAGAGTTCACCAGCTGCAACAGCGCCTCCGGTCCATTGGACGCGCCATGCCCACCATGCCCACCTTGCCTGCCGCTCCCACCACCCCGCGTTTCCTCCTCTTTTCCACCACCACCACCACCGCCGCCGCCGTCACCACCACCACCGCCGCCGCCGCCATACCCACTGTTGCGGCGCAGACGCCTGCCGAAGCCACCATACCCCCCGAACATGCGCCGACCGCCGTCGTCGTCGTCGCCACGCCCACCACCACCGGCGTCCGCTGCACCGTCGTCCAGCCCCTCCAACACCGCGGCATCAGTCACCGCCTTGGCCACGCCGGCGGCCGATGCAAACGGGTCCGCGTCGACACCGGCGCTGTCGCCGTCGCCGCCCACTGCCATCTTGTCGGCGTAAAACGCGCCGTTGTCCATGAGGAAGCCGGTGGCGCGGTTGGTGTCGTCGCCCTCCATCTCGAGCGCGTGGTAGCACAGCTTCGGCGGCATGCCGATGACGAGTCCCAGCTGCCGCGCCGCAGCCCATCGCGGCGTCGCGTCGCCCACGTCCTCGTCCAAGCCGCCGCCCTTGACGAACACGTCCACCGAGTTGCCCATCAACCAGTTGGCGGCGCGGTCCGGGTTGTCGTTGTGCAGCACCAACGCCTTCATGCACAGCTTAAATTCGTACCCAAACGCCGCCAACTCCCGGGCCTTCACCACCCGCGCCCGATCCGCCGGCGTCATCTCGCCGTCCTCCCCGCCATTGCCCAACCCAAACCGCAGGCCTTGCGACCGCGCCAACAGCCGCGTGCGCAGCACCGACGCGCGGCGTTGCAGCGCCGTCAGCGCCACAAAGTTGGGCAGCGCCACCGGCACCAGCGCCTCGTTCAGCAGCCGCGCCAGGTGCTCCCCGCGCAGCACCGCACTCGCCGTGGGCTTGTGCTGCACCAGGTGCAGAATGGCCTCCAGCGCCCGCGCCGCCACCTCCGCCTTCCACACCTCCACCGCCGGCGTGCCATGCCCCGAAGCCGCCGCCTTGGCAGCCACACTGCTGCTGCTGCTGCTGCCGGAGCCCGCGTGACCACCAACACCACCACCACCACCACCACCACGGGACGCGGCGGCGGGTGTCTTTGTCGCGGCACCGGCGAGGGACGGCTGGAGGGACACGAGGTTGAACAGCACATCCAGCAGCGCCTCGTTGAGCAGCACGGCGTCTGGCGCAGCCGGCACACGGGCCACGGGCACCAGCTGCGCGACGGGGAGTGCCTGGATGTCCACCACCCCCGCCGTGCCGGAGAACAGCACGTGCGCCGTGTCCCGGTGCGGCAGGTGTTGAATCACGGTGCCGTCCCACGCGTGCTGCAGCAACGCCTGGTTCAGCGCGTCCGCGGTCGCAGCTGCGCCGGCATGGTTGGCCAACGCCACCTTCGCGCCGGGGCGCAGCGTCTCGATGTTGCCCCCCAGCACACACAGCGCCGCGCAGGCCATGGACATGGCCGTCCGACTGCGCAGGGTGCCGTGGATGATGACTGTGCCGCCGCCACCGCCGCCGCCACGACCGCTGTGGACCACCGCCGCCACATCCATCAAGGCGTCGGCCACCACGGCAGTGACGGCGGAGGACCACGCTGGGGCACTGGCCATGCGGCGCAGCAGGCCCACGGTGTCCGCGGACGCGGCCAACACCAGGTGGCCATAGCCGGGCGCGCACGGGGGCTGCGACAAGGCCGCGGCTTCGTGACCCACGTGCGGCGGCATGGTGGCAGAGGACGGCGGTGTGACGCACGTGCTGCGCGCCACGCGCTGCAGCAACTGCACCACGATGTCGCGGGGGGACCGGCAGGTGCTGTCCGACAGCGCGGTCACCACCTGGGCCGTGGCGGCAGGAGACAGGGCGGGCAACGCGACTTGCAGCACGTGGGTGGCGGCGCGTTGCACGCGTGGTGAGCCGAAGCGCAGGAGGCGCAGGCACAGCACGCACGTGGCGGGGCGCGTGACGAACGACATGCCCGTCGCGGTGTTGGTGGCAGAAAACACAAACGTCAGGTGCTGGAACGCAGCGCTCTCCACCTGCAACGCCACACGCGACGTGTTGCCGTCTGCAGCAGCGGCAGCAGCGGCAGCAGCGGCAGCGGCAGCGGCAGCGCCCGAATGCACGCCTGCCAAGCGCTCGAGGTACGCCGCCGCAAACTGCAGCTCGTACATTCGCACCGCCAATGCCATGTCGGACAAGCGCGTGGTGAACGGCGACGACGAGGTGGCAGCCAACGCCGCGTCAGCAGCAGCAGCAGCAGCAGCGGCCGCCGCCGCAGCAGCAGCATCGGTGTCCGCCACATCGTCGTCACCCGCACCCTTGTGGTGGCGCGACACACCCGATGCCAACACCGTGAGGAGGTCAAACAGCGCCAGGGCCGTGGTGCGAATGTGCAAGTGTTCACTGCTCAGGCCAGACCGGACATCGACCATGACGTCGCCGTCATAGGACCCATGGGCACTCGCACTCGCACTCGCACTCGCAGAGGCTGGCGTTGGGGCTTCTTCGGCTTCGGCACGCGCGCCGAGGGGGCGCATCACCACACCCGGGCGCCACAGCGACGCGTCCACACCACCAACACGGCGCGTGTGCGACGTGTCCGTCGTGGGCGACAGCACATCCACCACCTGCAGGTCGGAAAAGTAGTCCGTGACAAACCGTTGGAAGGTCGCGGCCAGGACGTCCACGTCCACCACGCGTGCCGCCGCCGCGGCGTCGCCCATCAAGTGGGCCTCCCGCCAAAACGTGGACGGCACGCGACCTGCTGCAGGCGCCGCCTTCATGTGCAGCACCAGGTCCGTGCGCGTGATGGCGCCCGAGTGCAGGCAGTGCAACACCGATCGGGGGTTCCACGGGAGCCACGATGGCGCCGCCGGTGGTCCTGCTGCCATGCCGCCAGTGCCAGTGCCAGTGCCAGTGCTGGCGCTGGCACTGGTGGGGGCATTGCGCAGCGTGATCATGCGATGCAGGGACGGCACCAACCCGACACGGAGCAGGAACTCGTGGTCTTGCGGCTCAAAGTCGAGCCCCCAGTTCCACATGATGACGTGCGCCATGCCAGGATCACCCGCCTCGTACGCCTGCAGCAGCACGTCGCCCAGCTGTGTGAACAGCGCCACAAACGCGGCCTGTACCGCGTCGGTGAGGTCCGAGGAACAGGCGGCGAGGCCCTTCATGTAGTGGTGCCGAATGCCGGCGGTGTCAACCTGCCGCTGCCCCGTCTCCGCCTCCAGGTCCTCCATGAACTGCACGCGGCCGCGCATGGCAGGTCGCAACGCCAGCAACGAGTCCACCACTGCCGAGGAGAAGGTGAGGGCGCCCAAAAAGGCGCGCTGCGCCTGGAGGCCAAACACGCGCTGCTGGGCACGAATGCGGCGGCGCTCCGCGAGGGTGGCGACCACGCACGGCGGCACCGCGATCTCCATGAGCACGTAGTGGGACAGGAGGCCGCACACCTCCGACACCTCTGACACCGTCACGGGCGCGTCGGTGCGGTCCGTGTCCACGCCACCCACACCGACACCAGCACCACCGACACCAGCACCAGCACCACCGGCACCACCCACGCCGAGCGCGCCCCCGCCGGTCGGTGGCTCGTCGATGCCACCTGTGGACCGCCAGCGGGCCAACAGCGGCCGCATGACCGGGGCAGGGAGCAGCGACCCCCATGTTTGCTTCGCAGACGTGCGGTGCTGCAGGCAGGGTCGGAAGGACAGCATGAGCTCCGCGCGCTCCCACATTTGCAGCCGGAACGCGGTGAATGTGCGGGGGTACTCCACCGGCACGCGACGGCGTTGCTTGGCGTTGCGGCTCGCGCTGCGTGTGGTGCCCACATGCATGCCAGCACCCGCACCCGCACCGGCACCCGCACCGGCACCCGCACGCGCACCCGCACCCGCACCGGCACCGGCACCAGCACCGGCACCAGCACCAGCACCCGCACCCGCACCCGCACCCGCACCCGCACCCGCACCGGCAACTGAAGGCTCCGATACGGCGGGAGGGGTGGCGTCATCCTGCTTGGTGTCGCTCTCCACCACAACCGCGCCGTCGGCGCCCTTGGTTTCCTCGGCGCCGTCCGCAGCTGTAGCACCTGCGGCGGCCAGGGAGTCGGTGCGGTACTCAGGCGGGATGAACCCTGGGTTGTCGGCGTAGGCCTCCTTCTTGCGCACCAGCTCGGTGCGGAACCGCGTCACCGACCGCCACAGCGCCACCATGCTGGCACTGGCATTGGGCGCCGCCGCCACGTTGCCGTCTGTCGCCTCCATGGCAGCGACCGCGCGCGCGGCTTCCGACCACAGCCCCGTGTGCTTCAACGCCACCGCGGCCGCCAGCAACTCCAAGCTCTTGACCTTCTTGCCGCGGCCCTTGTCCGCGTGCTGCAGCCACTTCCACAGCAGCGCACCGCGGGGCGTGACGTGGAAGCGCCGCGCGGCCGGGTCAAACGGCTCCACGATGTCGCGCAGGAACACGGAGCACGCGTCGTCGTCGTCGTCGCGCCAGCATCGAGGCGCGGGCCACGACGCCGTGGCGCCCGACCGCGTCGCGGCCGACCCACCGTCCGACCCGCGCCCAGACCCGGACGACGACACCCCAGACCCGGACGACGACACCCCAGACCCAGACCCAGATGCAGGTACAGGTACAGGTACAGATGCAGGTGCCGATGCAGAGGAGGCGCCGCGGGGCGGCACTGGTGGAGGAGCGACGGCCGTCCGTCGGCCGGGTGGAGGGGGTGGGCGTGGCGCAGTGCCGGCTGGCGAAGCACCCGCCAGTGCGACGTCATACGACGGCGGCGCAGCGGGAGGGGCCGTGCCGGTGCCGCTGCCGGTGCCGCTCGCGGTCGCGGACGTGGACGTGGATGCACTTGCTGTGGCTGGGGCCGGCCACGCGGGGTGAACACCAACACCACCACCTCCACCTCCACCTCCACCTCCACCTCCACCTCCACCACCCCCGCCACCACTGCCACCGCCGCCGCCCTGTGCACCCGCACCCACACCCGCACCCGCACCACCTGCGCTGGTGACGACGTACGCCCTGCGCACCGCCTCCTCCCACGACGGCACGGCGCCGGCGTCTGGGTCGTGGAAGGCGCGGTTCACCAACGCAGCCTGCGCCGGGGAGTGCCGGCGCGGCAGGCCCGGTCGGAAGGGCGCCGCGAGGCCGCCTTGGAAGATGGTGGACTTCAGCCACCCGTCCAGGCGCTCCTCCTCGTCCATTTCCGGCACCCCCGACACCAGCGAGGCCGCGAGGCGACCGCCGGCACAGGCCAGCGTCTTGAGCACGTCCAGCAGGGGGTGGAGTGGGTTGGTGAGGGTGGAGACGCGCATGACACGCGCCGCCGCTTGGTCGGCGTCGGCCTGCTGCATGCGCTGCACGGCCTCCTCCGACCGCAGCCCCGACTCCGCCTGCAGCACGGAGGGCAGCGAGGAGCACACGACGTCCAACTTGCGGGTGACGTGCAGCAGTATCGGCAGCAGCGCCTGCGCCAGCCAGATGCGACGCTCAAACAGGCACAGGGCCGCGCCAAAGACGGGCAGGAGGGTGACCACGATGGACGACTGCAGGGTCGCATCGATGGCCAGTGGCGACGCCGCGCCGGTGTGCACGGCGTGCAGCGCGCCGTCCAGCACGGAGCAGCACCGGCGGCACAACTCCTCGGCGTACCGCATCAGGAGCTTCGACGAAGGCTCGCCGGGGTGGCCGGCCAACGCGGCCGCGCTCAACAAGTGGCGCTGGTACCCGCCCAGCACCTTGCGTGCCGCGCCCAGCAACTCGCCGCGGGTGGGCTGGGACTGGGACTGGGACTGGGAGTGGGGAGTGGCGGACATGGCGGCCATGGTGGCCTCGTTGGTGAGGCGGAAGCAGTGCGCCAACACCTGGAGCACCGCCTGGCGCTGCTGCGTGGTGCCCACACCGGCGCCACCACCGCCACCTCCACCCCCACCACCTCCCGACACACGGTCGCTGCCGAGCGACACTGCCTGGGCCACACCCACGGCGGCAAACTGGCGCAGGAGCGCGGCGAGGACGTGGTAGTAGGAAGACGTGGGGGCAAATGGCGCGGCGGCGTACTGGCGCAGCAGGGTGGCAAGCAGCTCCAGGCGCGCCACCGCCGAGGGGTAGAACAGCTCCAGCTGGTCCACCAGCATGGCGGTCGCCGTGGACACCGTGGCGGCGCCGAGCTCCTCCTCCATGCGGAACAGCGCGTCAAAACTG
>Ga0213833_1002075_pt1 | contig 13507 bp, 18 predicted proteins | sample SWATP21_FD_160575 | JGI IMG/M metagenome (GOLD analysis project Ga0213833, IMG submission 160575) | Coastal seawater microbial communities from Marineland, Florida, United States - SWA TP2 #1 | ecosystem: Environmental > Aquatic > Marine > Coastal | place: USA: Florida | collected 2016-08-14
CATGTATGATGAGACACCATGGACATGGAGCCGAGCACTCGGCGAAAAGACTAGACGTACCGATAGCACGGGATGCCTCGTCCGTACTGGTGAACTCCACGATACCCCAACCGCGTGAGCGCCCGTCGTCCCCTGCCGCGACCTTGGCAAACGAAACGTCACCCCACTGCCTGAAAGTGTCTTTGAGCTCACCCCACGTCACATTCCAAGAGAGCTGTTCACACACCCAAGTGAGTTGCTGGTCAGGTCCAAGTACCAGCGCTGTGCCACACAACGTACGTTGCCAACATAGACACGGTTCGTCTTGGCAGTGACAGTAACTGGCGCATCGGAAGGTGTGGGAGCAGATGCGCCCTCTGCAGCATCCACAAACACGCGCCTCCGAGACTTCGGCTTGGAACGGCGGTCGAATCGCACCGTGACCACACGACCATCCATGTCCTTGCCATTGAACATTTCTGCGGGGCACCGGGTATTACGGTGAAGAATCCAGTGCAATTGTCAGTACCGGTTGCGGCTACGAACCGATGGCTCGCTCAGCATCCTTCATGGTGGCCATTTCCACAATCCCGAATCCCTTGGAGCGACCATCGTAGCCAGTGATGACGTTCGCCTCGGTAACGTCGCCTGATGAACAAGACTGGAGTAAGTGCGGTCAAAGCGCCAGCCGCTGCCAGACATTGCTCACCTGCTTCAGTGAAAGCCTCCATCAGATGACGTGATTCCACCCGCCAGTTGAGCTGACAACAACAGTCGACATTCCGCTTGTTAGCCTGTGCTTTCAATTGACCAACAACCACACGTACGTTGCCAATGAACAGGCGCACAGCACCCTCGCCAAAGCCCTCAAACGAAGGGGCAACAACAGCAGAAGCGACCGCGTGAGCTCGACGACTTGCAGGATCCCGATCCTGCAACAAGGGAAGTCCATGTGTGAAGGGAAAGAAAGAAGAAGAAAACCACTTGGAACCAGCCCACACCTCTCGGACAACAATCTCACGCCCGTCAAGCGTCGTGCCATTCAGCTGGCTGATCGCTTCCCTGGCGGTGTCCGAGTCCACAAACTCAACAAGCCTGGCACAAGCGTGTTAGGCACTGCAACTGACTCCCAATGCACCAATCACCCAGGGTCCCCCCACGAACAGCCTGTCTCCGTACCCAAAGCCCTGCAACGTGGATGCCATGTCAGCTTCACACCCGCAGCAGCAATGCAAACGACAGCACCAACCTTAGAACGGCCATCAGCATTCGTCATGACGTCTGCTCGGACAACAGGACCCGCTTTCCGCATGTGGTCCTTCAACACTTGCCATGACGTGCTGTATGCCAGGTTCCCGACAAACACCTTCGCACCGACCGCGGGCAGTCCTGCCACTGCGTCGTCCAAGCTCGTTTCAAGTTTCTCCTCAGCCATGGTTCAGTTCACAGATGTCAAACTTCGCAAATGGGCAGTGAGGACGAACGTGGGGCGAGCGTGCGGCGTGTGTTGTCGCCAAGCTTTGACGCGCGGAAATTTGCATGATGATGCTTCGGATCAGATCATCCAAGTGTATCCTGGCAGCCAAAATCCAGTTTTTCAAAGCCCGACAATGCTGGCGCGCGCGATGGACGGTGACAGTTTGTTGTCTGTATGTTCACAACCGCCTCATGAAGACGAGGGGGGTGCTAATGAACCTCCACGACGCACACGGATCAGGGCGTCCAGCACCGCCTTGTGCGCTGGCACTGACGCTGTTGGACCACCTCCGCGGAGCCACTAGCCGTTCTGGATCCGGATTGGGGGCGGAGACGACACATTGGACCTAATTGTTGCGTGTGTGCCTCACGACGCACGAATCGTGGCCTAGCGTGTGCACGCGCCGGGCAGGTGAACGTGCCGCGTGCTGCGGGGCCACGACCAGAGACATTTGCAGAACATGTGTGTGAAGTTGGCGTGATGTTACTTGCGAGCCCGGCGGCCGCGCCCGATTCGCAGTGCCGAAGCGCCTTCCCTCAGTGTGCCTCACTCAGCAGCAGCAAGCTCGAAATCGCGTTCGTCCTCGCGCACGTACATGCGGCGTCCATCCATGTAGATGCCATTGGCATGGTCTGGGACACAACAGCAGGAAGCGTGACGAGAGACATGAAACAAGCTTCTCTACAAGCAGGGACTCACCGATTGCACGAGCGGCGTCCTCCTTGTTGGTGTATTCCACGATACCCCAACCACGTGAACGCCCGTTGTCCTCAGTTGCAACCTTGGCAAACGCAACTTCGCCCCATTGCCTGAAAGTATCCTTGAGCTCACCCCATGTCACCTTCCAAGAGAGCTGTGATGACACACCAAGTCAGTGAAGTTTGATCAGCGCTGAGCCACCAGCAACGTACGTTGCCAACGTAGACGCGGTTCGTCTTGGAGGTCACAGTAGTAGGCGCGGTGGAACGCCTGGCGGCAGAGGCACCACCAGCGCCGGCTCCAGCACCCCCCGCTCCTTGACCACTGCTGGCACCGGTGTCCTGCGAACCCAACTCACAGCGAGTGACACCACAGAGAGTATTGAAGCAACACCACTCCCCCACGGACCTCGCTCACAAACATAACGCGGCCTTTCAAGAACGAGTCGTTCAAGCGCTCGATTGCAGCTTGAGCATCATGCTCATTCGCAAACTCAACGAGACCACAGCCCTGCAAGCATTCTACTGTCAAACAGCTCCGCAACGTTTTGTCGCAACACCTCGTACCTTTGATCGCGTGCCATCCTTGAACACCGTGGCGTGTGTCACGTTACCAGCAGCGCGGAAGTGATCCTTCAGATCCATCCAAGTCACAGAGTACGAGAGATTCCCAACAAACACGCGGTTGCTGGATGCGGTGGCCTTGGAACGGCGGTCAAAACGCACCTGCACCACGCGGCCATCCATGTCCTTGCCGTTGTACATGTCTGGGGTAGCGCGCGTGCAAACATTGGAGGAAGCAGTACACAAGCACCTGTAATAATGCTGACCACGTACCGATAGCTCGCTGGGCATCTTTCGCGTTGGCCATTTCGACAATCCCGAATCCCTTCGAGCGACCATCCTGGCCGGTGATCACGTTCGCGTACGTCACCTCGCCTGATGGATCATGTGATGTTAGTGCTGTCAGACAGCCTGCCACGAACCGCTCCAGCGTACCCGCTTCAGCAAAGGCATCCTTCAAGTTAAACCACTGAACGCGCCAATCGAGCTGAACAACGGTAGATGTGCTTCGTTAGGCCGTCGCGCAAACATGCAGCGAACTGACAGCCAAACGTACGTTGCCCACGAACAGGCGCACTGGGCCCTTGGCAAAGCCCCCAAACGAAAGAGGAGCAACCGCGGCAGAACGAGCTGGGCGCGCTGCACGTGGTGCCATTTTCGGCTTGGCTTTCGAAGCATCTCGATCCTGCAACAAGAGTATCCATGTGTTAGATCGTCGCAGCGCATGCCACGATTACTCCAGCCCCGAACCTCGCGGACAACAATGTCACGCCCATCCAGCGTTGTGCCATTCAACTGGCTGATTGCTTTTCGCGCGGCGTTGGCATTAGCAAACTCAACAATCCTGGCGCACAGACACGCATCACAACCTGCAGCGATTGACCCACCCACCCTGCCACCACCATTCGTACCCAAAGCCCTGCACGGCGTTGCCACCACACGTGTCAACCTCGTTGTACCAGCATCAACTACAACTACAAGCAGCACAATACCAACCTTCGAACGGCCATCGGCATTCTCCATGATGTCTACGCGAACGACAGGGCCCACTTTGCGCATGTGGTCCTTCAACGCCTGCCACGATGTACTGAAAGCCAGGTTCCCGACATACAGCTTGGCACCTGCACAACACGCTCGAGTCAGTGCAAGGAAAGACCATCCATCTCTCCGCTTCATACCTGAGCCGGAGCCTGCGCCACCTCGCTGGCCGTAAGGAGAGGACTTGTTGCGGCGGGAAGCACGGCTGTGGGCACCAAACATGAACCAACGACCACAGCAGGCACTGGCTGAGCTCCGCCTACCTGGCCTTAACGTGTGGGCTGGGGCCCGAGCGGCGCCTGGCGACAATCTCGTCCAAATCCATATCAAGCTTTTCCTCAGCCATCGTTCAATGTGAAGGTACGCAGCGGACAGGTTGTGAAAGCAAAGCGTGAGGTGCTCACACGGTTTGGCGCGCGGCGGAATCGGAAATTTGTTTTTTGTTCTGGAATTTTCATATTTGCTGGTACACCCAACTCCCGTGCGCACTGCCGCCATGTCCATGCGTGCAGCGTAATTATGAAGGCGTTATTTCTCTGATTGACGAAGTTGTTTGTGGCTTGTGGCTTTTGGCTTGTGGCCAAGTTGTCTAAGTTGTCACAGCTGGTTGTGGCTTGTTGCCTGTTGCTCACACACACGTAGACAGTGTCTGCTAGACACGTGTGTGTAGCCCAGCCAGCCAACAACATGAAGACGGTACCCGTGCGAAGCACAGCAAGGCGTGTATGAACGCCACGGAGTGGCCACGGTGACCTGCACTCGGTGCACGAACCGAGGCAACTGTGGCGTCCCTACTCAAGATTCCACGCCGGCGTACGCCGGCGTCATCATCAAACGCTGCTTGGCCATCATGGGCGACTGCACTTGCAGCGGCCAACAGCTGCACATGAAGGTGGCACCCGTCACACCACAGTTACACGTGCAACTTCGCAAAAACCACAGTGCCACACACACACAACGTGCGTGGAGCCTGAAAGCGTGCAACCACGTCCAGCACACACGCCTGCCGCGCCCTTGCCTGCTCCCGTGCCAGAGGTGGACGCCCCTGTCCCTGTCCCTGTCCCTGGCCCTGCTGCACCCACAGCTGGGCGCGCCGTGTACACGCGCGTCGCTGAGCTAGCGGCTCGACCGCTCGACGTCTGCACCGGTCGAGCGGTGACGGCGGCCGCAATGCCACCCGTGGCATGTGGCGACGCGGCATAGGCGGCGGCTGCGCGTTGCATGGGGTCCACGCCGCCCGACACCCAGCCTGTGCGTGGCACGCCTCGTTTGCCGGCTCGGGTGCCTGGGCTAGTGGCGCCCGCGACGCCACCGGCCTCGCCACCAACACGGCCGGTACCGGCACGGCGAGATATCCGACGTGGCTGGCGGCCGTCGCGCGCGCGGGCGTGCTGGCGGTCGAGCTTCTTGCGAGCGGCGGCGGCGGCGGCGGAGGCAGCTGCCTTGGACGGCGGCAGGGACTGCACGGGTTGCTGGATGGCGGAGGGTTGGGTCGACGGTGGCGACGGTGGCGACGGCGGCTGCTCGCCACGGTCAGCTGCGACGGCGGCTGCTCGCCACGGTCAGCTGCGACGGCGGCTGCTCGCCACGGTCAGCTGCGACGGCGGCCTCGCCCTTTTTTGACCCACGCAGGGAAGCGGCCGGCGGCGCGTGTCCACACGCCTGGTTGACGTGTTGCTCGAGGTAGCGGGAGAGGGCTCTTGGGTCGGCCAGCTTCAGAGAACACAGGATAGTGGCCTCCTTCCTTCGGCGGGTTGAAGCTTGGTGTTTTTTGTAAACGCAACCTCCACTCAGTATCATCAACTTTGCACTCAACCCCAACTACACAGCCACAGGCCTGCTCAAACTAGCCTACGATGGCGGGGCTCCTGCAGAGGACTGGCTCTCCACGGTCTTCTTCAGCACCTCTACGGCTTCTAAAATTTGCTCCATTCGCTGTTCTACCTTTCGTTGCTGATCACTTTGTTGCTTCAACGTTTGCTGAGGAGCACAAACATGAGACGAGACACCCTACCACAAGCAACACGTTTTCACGCACCTTCAGATCAGCAATCTCCTTTCGCGTTTTGGGGGTGAAACCAGCTTCACTGCGACCCATCCTGGCAAATTATTGTTATACGGCACATGAACAAACGACCAAGCTGGGGCACACACGCAACCTTAACGAACCGTGACCTCCTCGACTTTTGTGAGCTGCGGGTTGCAGTTCTACCGCGTGAAGACGAGGGCTGTCAAGCAAGACCACCACCACGACAATGTCAGCATATCGTCGCTTCATCGACAGCGCGCAGCATCATGCTGAGGCGACAAGTGTCACTCACCGTGGCGCGTGCGCCGTGTGCTTTCTGCAACATCCGTTTTCCTGCTCGTGACAGCGATGTTGGAGACCTGGAGGCAGTGGCTGGTGCCGCCGCTGCTGAAGCACCAGTAGCCGGGCGGTACACAGGCTGTCCAGGGTGGATGAGCTGGTGAATGTCTCCTTCCTTGGGCATCCGGCGCACATAATTCTTCGAACCAAACCTTTGGTCTTGCTCGTGGGAGTGACGCACGTAATCTTTCCAGTTGAGGTCCTGCATGCAGGAGTCACAAGTCAGCAAAAGTTCGGGCCTGCAGATGGCCCGCACGCGACAACACTCCACACGGCGAGCACACAGTGCGCGACGTACGTGGTTCCAGGGTGTGTCGGCGGAAGGGCCGGGGTAAAACTTCGGGCCCTCTCCCCACTTCACGCCAGAGGCGATCAAGAACCTCGAACCATCAGGCCAAGCCATGTTGCTTGCTGAGCCAAAGTCACGGACGAGCACACGGCCTGCACTCGCTGGGTGTGTGGAGATGTGGGAAGGAACAACCTGGTGTGTGAGCAGGCGCGCCAACCGACCCGCCTTTCCGTTGCTCGCAATGTTCTCCCACAAATCAAATCAATCAAAGACACCAACATTTCATGAATGCCAATTCGCCGCTGCTGCACGGTCGTTGGGCCACCGGCGCTGTTCGGCCGCCAGAATGGCCACCGCAGCGCACCCAACGCCTGGTCCTGATGACGTGTATGAGTATGAGTCGTCGGAGACGGGCTCAGATGATGATATGTCTGACTTCGACTGGCAGGATTTTGAGGATCAGGAAAACGTCATGGGTGCCGACTTCAAGCTGTCGGGCATGTACGGCCGAGTTGGCATGCTGGTGTCTGGAATAGTGATGTTCCTGGAGTGTGCAATGGTGATAATTCACGCACTTCTGTACGTGGAAGTGTGGGCAGCACGTGCGTCCGTTCTCATCAACAACACTGACCAACACTGTCGACTGCTGCTCCAGCTTCAACATGGCCGGCCGGCTTATGGTCACCATCGCGATTGGTTTGCCCTTGGTACTCGCCAACGGCGTCCAAACGTACACGTCGTAAGTCATGCACTCGGTGCACTCTGCTGGTTCAACCTGGCTCACAAGCATTGTGCTTCGCTTGCTCCCTTTGTTCGTCTTGCAGGTATCACCGTGGCGTGGAGATAGTCCCGCTCATCTTGTACCCGACGCAACTCCACTACGTCGCCCACACCATTGGGGGTCTTGAAATTGGACAGCAAACCCTACGGTTCACGGGGATCCGAAACATTTTGGTGTCACTGCAGTCGGCCCCGGTGTCCATCATCCTCTGGCTTTTGCTCTTGGACATTGACATCAATGGAGAGCCCGGCCGGGGCGAAGTGGGCATTTATAACCAAATCGGAGAGGCGATGCTGTTGTTCACCTTGGCCTTGTGCGTTGCCAATCTTACCATGGTACTCGTCGGCGATATGAAGCCAAAGAAGACGCGGAGCAGTCGCCTGAAACCCGTTGACACGTTCCTCGTCAGTGTGAAGGAGCGCTCCACAGTGTTCGTGTACACTGTGTCAGAATTGTTGTCATCGACAGCATTCCTGGCGCTTGTTATACATGTGAAAGGGGCCATCGGCTATGGCATTGTTGGAGGTTTCTACGCATTGCTTGTTCTGTCTTGGCGCTGGTGGGCCAAGCGCATGAAGAACCGCGAAATGGTCGTTATGTTTGCGTTGCTGTTTTCCATACCCAACCTCCTGGGCACCATGTTCACCGCAGGTAAGAAGGGAACCGTCATACCCACCGACATGGACTGGGTGGCCCTTCTTCATTCTTTTTGCTTTCTGTGGACTCACTTGAGAGACTGTGTGTGCAGGCGATGGGGAGATCAACTTCGTGTACTCATGTCACCGAGCGCTTACGTTTACTGACACTGAGTTCATGCGAAGCGGGGTTTGGATGCCGGACTTTTTCGGCTTGCATGGTTTGCGCATGGCGTTCATGCTGACTGTGATATGCATCCCGTTGCGTGATACATTCGCCGCAGCAGTGGGTGGCACAGGGTCGGATGCTCCATGGGCCAGCGCTCTCGCGCTGCTTGTCATCAGTTGCTTGTGCATTCAGAATGCGACCGTAGCGCTACACTTTTTCTTGCGACGCAAGGGCTTCTTGGTTTGGGGTCGCCCAGCGCAGAGCCGACTGCGGCACCGACATCGTATGGATGATCGCAAGGCTGAACACAAGCGACGGTTCGGTGAGAAGCTGGGGAGTTCGTCGGATAGCGACGATAGCGAGGGTGAACTGGAGCGGAGGAAGCGTGCTCGCCAGCGCTTGGCACGACGCTCCTTCCGCAAGAAGCCGATGGCGTACCGCATGTGTGTGCTTTGCATCCGTGGATGCACAGACTGTGTTACGTGCGCTTGGGTACGGCATTGGTGGGCCCGGCAGATCAAAAAGTGGAAACGATGGCAGCGGCAGAGGGACAAGCGGAAGAGAAAAGCCCGACAAGAGGCGACCAAGAAGAGGAAGAAGAAGGGAAAGAAGCAAAAGAAGGATGATAGTGACGACGACGACGAAGTTCAAGTTCATGTTGTCACTGTCTCGCCAGCTGACGAAGGGTCTCCGAGCTCAAAGAAGGGGCGCTTCAATTGCGGCTGCTGCCGACGCCGCCGCGCACCTGCACACGTGTCAAACAGCAATAGCAGCCCATCACCGAGGGGCGACGGCGGTCGTGGGAGATGGTGCTGTTGTTGCCGTCGAAGCGCCACACAGGTGTCCCCGTCAATTCGCGAGGGTGGAAAACGCGGTGACGCCGCCACCACCCCAACTGGCAGTGAAGCCTTACCTGACATGGATGCGGGTGCCGAGAGCAAGGGCTCGCACTCAGCGGCAATGTCGCCAGACCAGGCAACACCACCACCCAGCGATGATGGCGAATCCACGTCGAATGGAGCGTCCACGCAATCACAAGCAAGTATGCGTTCTAAACGGGGGTCTAGTAGATCAAAGAGAAACGTGGAGGTGTGACGCTGTTGTAGGGACGTGCGAAAATGACGTGACACAAAAAGAACAGTTCCGCACTGCAGTGCTTGTGTATCCACAGCCGTGCTGCGGTTAGCCTCGCAACACACGCTGTGCTGCTCTGAACTTTGCTGTACTTGTGAAAGTCACCGCATGAGACAGTTGTTTGCTGGCTGGGACACGTAGGAGACCAGGGTGACTGCAGGTTCACTCACCCACGGTTGGAACTCCGCGTTGATCGCCGTTGACCGATGGCGACGCCAACAATCAAGAAGTCTGCTCGCCCTGTGGAGTTGAACAAGACCCAACTCGCGGAGTACCGGGAAGCCTTCACATACTTTGACACGAATCATGATGGCAAGATTAACGCCGTCCAGTTTTCGCATGTTCGTGCCTCGAGGCGTGGCGGGTCTGGCGGCTGTGGGACTAATCGAACTGCTTGCTGCAGGTGATTCGTTCTCTGGGATGCAACCCCACAGAGAGAGAACTCCGGGTTATGCATCGCACAATCGAGCACTCATACCGTGGGTTGATCACGTTTGCCAATTTTGTGGATCTCATGTGCACCTTGGTGCTGCCCAACACGAAGGAGCCGTACGCGTACAACAAGTTCATCAAGAAAGCATTCAAGGTGCAGTGAGCGCTGGCAGCGTGAGCGTTCATACCTGTCTGCATAGCGTACTGTGCATAAACTGTTTTGGGTCTTCTCCTTTGCTTTGTCAACAGACATTCAACGACTTGTGCCGAGATGGTGACGATGGCTCCTTCTCCTTGGAGGACCTACGTATGGTCATGATGGACTATGGTAGGTCGTTCCACCTTCAAAGTTTCACAGCTTGGTCGCAGTAGCATCGCACCGTAGGTGATTGTGACGCGTATGTATGTTCTTGTTCTTGTAGGGGACTCATTGTCAGGCCCCATGATGGACGAAATGTTGCGAATGGCGAAGGTGGATGAAGAGCACGGACTTGTTGCCTACAACGACCTTGTTGACACGGTTGTTGGAAAGCCGCCCCGCTCGCGCCTTGTGCGTGCACGAACAGGCCTTGGGGTATCAAATCGCCAGGTGAACAGGCCCAAGTAGTGCTCGTGCTAGTGCTGGTTTCGAGAGTAGTTGAGCGTGTCGAGGGTCGCTCTCCATTGCGATTTCGTGGCATGGTATTTTGCACAAAAGCAAGCACAACGTGTGTTCATTGGCAACCACTCTTGAACGAGGACGGATGCGTGTTGTCGCCCCACGTTTGCATCTTCATGACCCAGCATGTCTTCAGGCTGTTGTGTCACCAGTTTCTGGGGCGGGGTCAATGTTGCGTTCGCTCCGTACAGGAAAAGACTCCGTGCTGTGCGCAACAACCCCAGCCCCAGCGCCAGCGCCAGCACCAGCACCGGCGCCAGCTCCAGCTCCAGCGTCAACCCCGGTACCCGCCACTTCCTCACTCGTGCCTGTCGGTGCTTGGGGTTGCCGGGACGTGAGAACCAACTTCCGTCGAGCGACCTTCCGCACTTTCACCACCCAGTTTGACTCATCATACCAACCGTCCACCACCTCCGCACACCGAACATGACCGAGAAGCCTCTCAAGTTCTCCCCGCCGATACACATGGCAGTATCTGTTGAACACTACCACCCCTCGCTTTTCATCCACTTCGCCTTTGCCAGCAGCAATGACTTCGTCTGTGACAAATCTCTTGTTGAGACACCACGGCACCTGTTTGTAACACACCAGGTACACGTATCAGTCATGCACCGCACCCCGCTACCCCTGCCGTCATACCATCACATCCGGCTTATCAAAGTGGCGCTTCGATCCTGGAAGCTGCTCGAGTGCCCACACCTGTGGTAGCAGCCCCAACACGCTTGTTCATACGCCCGGTCGTCATCGACGGCAACATCAACCCCGACTGCCACATACCGATACGAGGAGGTGGCCACCTGCTCGGACGACACGCATGAGCTCACGCAGTGCCGCGACGCGGCGCTGCTCGGTGGAGATGTGATGGAGAACCGCAATCGACAGGACGGCATCTGCAGATCCAGACCGCAGAGGAATGGCAAGCGTGTCCGCGAGACCAACCTGGACACCATGGCCAGGGTAAGGTTCGCGTGTTGATATCCACTGCCCAAGACACCATGCTTTCGCACCTCAAAACCACGCTTGTTCGCAATTGATGCCAGGCCGATGCTACGATCGAGTCCAATCACCACACTTCGCTTGTTCACGCCCATGTACTTGCCGTTTCCACAGCCTGCACCCACGCCCCTTGTCAGAAGAAATGTACGGCCGTGGGCCACACTGCACCGACCACACCTATATCGGCTATGATGGATCCCACGGGTTGTTCGCGCACGAAAGCTTCGATCTTCGGCCAAGGCTTGTACCTCGTCTGGCTAAAGTGCGGTGCGATGCTGTCTGTGAGGCGGACGCACGCGGAACAAAACGAGTTGCACCCAATGCATCAGTGCAGATATGCAGCGTGAGACTCAGGAAACACTGTCGGTGACAGTGCACATCGTTGCTGATGCACACATCATTGCTGTGATGCACATCGTTGCTGTGATGCACTGTCGTCTGCACCGTGCCCACAGTGCAAGCTCACCGTAGAGACTGTGGACGTGCTGCGTTTCAAGCTCGGGCGGCGCCTTGCTTTCTAAAGTGGACACGTGCTCCGGAGCGAGCTGCGAGTCACACTGCTCTGGAAACGAGCAAGTGCATGTTTGTGTGGGCGGCATGACCGTGCGAAAGGTTGCGGATAACCGCGTGCCACGGCGAACAAGCTTGCCGTTGACGACGTCCGTCTTGCGGCAGCAGATGCCATGAGTCCAAAGGAACCGGGCCTCGCCGGACATCACCAGCATGGAACGGCGTGGAAGCCAGACATGCTTCACCAAACCGTTCGACGGGTGCCGAAAGGACATGACGATTCCAGCACCGAGGGTCAAGGACTGAATGGCGGGACCAAACGCCGAGTGTGTGTCCACATGCGGAGCGATGCCTTGCCCCGGCTCGTACTGGTTCACAGTCAGCTGGTCAGGCCTGGCCCTGTCCGCATCGGAATCGACTCCAGCCCCCACCATTTCACCGGCAATGCGATCACAAAGCACCCTTACGCCAGGTGTCAGAGGAGACACGACGTCTGCAGCGGCATCACCAGGCGGGGCCTCGCCAGGTTGGTCACATCGGCGCGTCTTGTAGTTGAAGCGGAAACCGAAGTGGCGCACACGTCGCGCAATAAGCCGCTCCCAGGGCCCTTGTCCGAGCTCTTCCATCAAATTTGCTTCCTCCTCTTCCGTGACAAAGTTTGGGAACAGCAACATTCCCGGAACGACAACATCGTCCGTGGTGGTGACATCTGCGATGCCGCTGCGGCGTGCCAGTGCCTCCTCTGGTGACAAGCACTCCACAAACGCGGCGTACAACGTGGCATTGAACATGCTGGCTTGGCGCTTCTGATGCAGTCCTTCCAGTACGAGGCGCGCGTCTGCCTCGCAGTTGAGAGTGACGTACGCACAGCACTTGCCCCTTGTGGTGAGGTTGACATTCACGACGCGGCCTGCCAGTGCCTGCCCAAGCTCTTCCTCGATGACGCCACGAATGTGACTTTCGTTGACCCCTTTCTTCCGTAGGGACTTGGCATAGCGCAGGCTCACAATACACGAAGCCTTCCCGGCCGGCACGGGGACGTACTTTTTCGGTGCAGCCATTGCGCAGCGGGTGAGACTCGCGCCAAAAGCCAGCAGACACGTCAGGCCCAAGACAACATGACGAATACACATACATCGACATTCAACCTGTGACCGCCTGGCTTCCGTGACACACCGATCGGTCAGCGGCGAGTGTTTGCGGTGTGAGTGCTGGAGCCATGGCGTTCTGTCGCCATGTCCGTATATACCTCTGGAAGAATGCCATTGAGAAAAAGTGCGTGCGCAAGCCGTGCGAGCTGGGTGTGACTCTTCCTAACTCTCCCGTGTGTTGTGGTGCAACAGGCACACATGGCTGGGGTCTTTGTGCGAGATCCTGTGCCCATTGCTGCTGGTGGGGCTGATGGTGTTGTTGTACTCTGTGAACCACGTACGTCTGTGATAGCCTGTGGTGTCTTGCTTGTTATAGGCGCGTGGATGTGCATGCGTGTGCTGCAGCCGCTGGCGTCACCTCCGTATCCGGGGTGTGCGGTGTGGGTTCCGAATTGGCAGAGGGAAAACAACCCGATCGAGACATACGCAAGTGACTTGGAAACCATTGCGCCGCTCCCCACACTGCTCAAGCAGCTCGAAATCAGCGACCAGTACATTGCTTTGGCACCAGCAGGGGATGTTGTTAACGTCATTCTGGAGCGTGCAGGCACCTGGTTCGTTGCTGGACGTTGTTAGTTTTCTTTTCTTGTTTGCCACTCGGTCATTTTTGTTGCCCCCCCCCCCCCCC
>Ga0213833_1002076_pt1 | contig 13494 bp, 21 predicted proteins | sample SWATP21_FD_160575 | JGI IMG/M metagenome (GOLD analysis project Ga0213833, IMG submission 160575) | Coastal seawater microbial communities from Marineland, Florida, United States - SWA TP2 #1 | ecosystem: Environmental > Aquatic > Marine > Coastal | place: USA: Florida | collected 2016-08-14
TGGGGGGGGGGGGGGGGGCGCTGGCTCGGCGTTTGTGTGTAGTGTGTGTTGCAGTGCTTTGTTTGACTGACCGTGGTTGTGGTGGTGGTGGTTACGTGTGCGCCCGCGCCCACCAGCCAAGCAAGCCGTTTCACAAGCTTTGTCCACTGAAGACGGTGACCCCATCCCCATTAGCATCTTGAAGGGTGTGTTTTGGACGCGGTGTGGCAACCACGTGATGTGATTGATGGTGGCTGGTGACTGGCGCACCTGCGCGTGGCATGTGGTGTTTCTTTTTTGTTTTGTTTGTTTTGTTTGTTTCTCACGTGGACAGACGCTGCCGATCCAGTGTACAAGCCCGAAGGCGAGTACCCATCGTGGCTCTTTGACCTTGTGGTGCGTGGCCTTGGCCGAGCTGTGTGGTGGTGGTTGTTGATTCACGTGTGGGTGCACCTTTCCTGTCTGGTCATATCATCAGGATGAGGAAAAGTTGACGCCAGCAGAATTGGCGATGAAGGGACCCGAGGGCATGACAGAGCGCGAAGCAAAGCGCTTCTTGCGACAGCTGAACAAGCAAAGTATCAAGGAGTACAACCAGTTGCACAAGAAGCACAAATAGAGCGGCTGACTTCGTTGCACGAGGATAATAGGTTACATTGTTTCAACACACCACCCAATACCACACTGTCATGCAGCTGCTATGTGCAACATAACATGGTTATCAACGCAAGCTGGGTGGAGAGATGACATCATACTCGATCAACAAGCTCAGGGCAACAAATACGATGTACAGCATGAACATCGTGAAGCCCAGCCTCTTGGTCATCTTCCAACCGCTTGCAGCAATTGTCACAACAACAACAAAGAGCATGATCACAAGGATCATGACTGAAAACACCAGACTGTCCGATTGTACCTGCGGGTTTGAGCGCACACAACATTACAGACGTGTGCGTGTGAGCGCGTACCACAACCACAACCCACCACCAACAGCGAACTGCAAGAAGAAAAAAAAAACACACGCACGGAGACTGCCTCGCCAAACACAATGTTGGAAGCCAACCACGGCAGTGGTAAGCCGACCAGAATGTCAAAGATGTTGGAACCGATACTGGAGGACACCGCCATGTCCCCAGCACCTTGGCGAGCGACGATCACACTGCTCAACAAGTCCGGGATGCTCGTGCCAGCAGCGAGGAGCGTCAACCCCATGACAGGGTCCGGGATGTGCATCACCACGCCGGCCAGTGTAGCCCACCAAACCTGGACGTGCAACACACGCAGGCCAACACACGCAGGCCAACACACGCAGGCCAACACATGCAAGCGGGGTGAGCGTAAGAGCAACCCCCCGATGGCACACACCCACGCGCACGTGACGACGGACCCACACCACTCACCATAAAGTAGGAGAAGATGCCGATCCAAGTAATGGAGGCAATGAACGAAACCGGGTACCAGTTCTCCCAGCGAGCCTTGCGCACGTCTGGGATGGTGAGCCACATGGAGTAGGACAGAGGCGCGAGCAAAATGTAGAGCACCTTCTCGCGCAATGTCCCGTCTGACGGCCAATGCACATCCAACGCCTCATCGTCTGCCTCGTCCAACTCTTCGCTCTCGTCACCCAGCGCACCCAGCGCGTCCTCCACAGTGTGTTCACGGGAACTGCGCCCAGAATCCGCACCACCCGCGCCCGCACCACCCGCGCCCGCACCTGCACTTGCGCCCGTCACCATTCCCGCAGGATGCACCTGGCGAGAGGAGCGAGAGCGATTGGAAGGTGCGGCGGCGATGCCTGCACCTCCGGCAGCTGCGCTGTCGGTGCCGTCACGGAAGGCGACCACCGGTGATTGCGTGGCCACCACGGGGTCCAGGCGCAACGGCGACGGCACCGGTGCCGACGTGATGGTATTGGCGGCGACAGTTGGCTTGTCTGACACTAACGTGCCGGCGGAAACGCCGACTTGCACACCACGGCTGGGCGACGCGATGCTGCCACCGTTCGAGCCGGCGATGGTGACGATGGAGCGCGACTTGGCATGGTCGGCGGCGTGGTGCAGCATGGCACGGCGGAGGCGCACGTTTTCACGCACCAGCTGCTGCACGCGTTGGAACCGTTTGTCTTTGTGCGCGTGGGGGCCCTTTCCTTTGGGATCCACGTGCGCGAGCAGTTGGTGCATCACGCCGACACGGAAGGTGTGCGGCACACGCAGCAGGTTGATGACGCCGGACTCCACCTCCTTCACGCGGATGGTGGAGCCGGAGCGCGTCATCACCGTCCTGCCCTTGGGCGAAGTGACTGAGTCCGCGGCGACCTTGGTGCCGGTGCGTTTGGATTCCACCCACGCGTACAGGCGCACATTGAACGCCATGAGGATGACGTAGCCACCGTACAGCGCAAACAGCAGCGCGGCCTCCCACCACTTGATCTGCTGGTCCCAAAAGCAGGCCACAAGAATGACCAAGGAGAAGAGGTAGTACGTCGCATCTCGGAACAGGGGCCACCACGTGAGTGCCAGCAACTCCTTGCTGAACACAGCGCACATGCCGATCACGAACAGCACGTTGAACACTGCAGAGCCCACGATTGTGCCAAACCCCACGTCGCTCTTGGACACGAACGTGCCGATGAAGGAAGTGAACAACTCAGGGGCACTGCCGCCCGCCGCCATGAAGGTGGCGCCAGCTACGTCATCGGACACGTTCACACGGTCCGTGATGACTTCCAACGCCGGCACGAAATACTCGTCACACACAATCGCAAGCCCCAAGAACATGTAAATCACCCCGAGGATGTGCAACGCAATGGCACCATTGCTGCGTTGCTCCTCCGTGAACAGATCGGGCGGGTAGTTGCCATTGTCCTCCAGCAGCTGACGGCGCAGGTGGTGGGGAGGTGTGGGCTCGCCGCCGGCAGCCGCATCAGCCGGATTGACGACCGCCGCCTCCCCCGCCGGCTCCCAGCCCTGCACCACCGCTTCGTAGCAAGCAAAGCCCAGCAACAGCAACATAAACGCGGCCACACGCCAGACCAGGCGGGCGCCCATGCGGCGTGGAGGTCTGGCCGCCTTCATCATCGGGACGGTGACACGAGGTGGGTCACACGCTGACTGGCAGGTGCACTCACACGCGGCGCGTGCACACGCACACACGCACACGCACACAGGGCGCGGAATGTGGCGCACTGGCACACTTGACCAGGCCCGGGACCGAGAGGAACAACACGCAGCCGCTACCGGCTTGGACCGTGCTTGTGTTTTTGCCAACGTGTACTAGTACGTACGGCCGGCTGCAACAGCTGAGGAAATCAATCAACGGCCAGACGTCTTTGTGGACACACGACTCGCAGAGTGTGCCACGCGCACTGGGCACTCCAAGCACGACCGACCGGCTCCACAGAAAAGCAGCGATGCTTGCCACAGGGGCAGGGGTACACTGCACAGACGTTGGTCCTGCCGTGCTGGTTGCAAGCTCACACGAAGCACACGAAGCGACGACAAAACGGCCAGCTGTCTTCAAATTTTGGGGAGATCTTTTCGGTTTTTGGTGATTTTCATTTTTGGGGCCACCTGGCGTCGTGCGATCGCGATGACGCCAACCATGGCTGACTGGTGCCGCGGTAGCACCAATGCTGCGTCGTGCAATGTGGTGGTGTCACTTTGGAGTAGTGTTGGCCAGGTCCCTTGGAAAGGAAAAACGAAAACGGGTGGTGGGCGTGGGGTGGAGCATGTCAGTTTGTCAGGTGCTCCGCTGATGGCGACTCGAAAGAGGCTGCGTGTGCGAGCGAAGCGCTCTTGTGTGCCGCGTGTTGGGTGGGCGCAATCGCGGCGCGCAAGAGGCATTACAAGTCAACCACACAGTGCCAACGCAAACATGCGCTTCGGAGCACCATCATCAAGGTAGACAGGACCACGCAAGAAGGGCACATAGCAGCGATGGAAGACGCAGTGGACTCTTCATCTTCAGTGCGAAAGCCAGTCAGCAACACGCCAACCACTGCATGCTCACATACTCGTCCACAAAAAGTCCCACAGCAGCAACAACGGGCCCGTGGGCTCACTCAAAGCACACGGGATCAAAGGCGAATTGAAGCACCACACAACAGAACCAGCGGAGGGCACAGAATACTGTGCAACGAAATCGAACGTCGTCACGGCACCGTTTACAGCGGAATCTCAGGCAACGACGGCAGGTACAGGCCGAATCGCTTCTTCACGGTGACGCGGTGGCGAGAGAACTTGTCGTCGGGAGAGAATCGGGCTGTCAGAGTTGAACAAGCAGCAGAGGTAAGCACAAGGACCTCGGCCATGACACGAACACTACGCCCGGTGCATGACGCAAGCATGTATGATTCTGCATGTCCTAACGTACCAGGGTGGGCAGACACGGTCGGCTTGCCATCTGGTGCGACTTTCTGCTTGCACAAAACACCCACCGGTGAACAACACCCCTCAACAAGACCCAACGTGGACCACAACCACACCCGGCGGTTGACAGACACACAGAAACGGCGCACCTTCAGCGTGTACACACGCTTTCCATCGTCTGCAAGGTAGTACATGAGATGCATTGTGTCGGTGTGACGTAGGGAGTTCGACAAACAACAAGAAGCAACAGGCAGCGCGGTGAGTGGGTGGCACACCTGGCTGGGAGAAATATGCATGTGTGTGTATTTGTCATTTTCGCGCACTGCTCTCGCAGCTGGTGTGTTCTTCAACCTCCGGTATTCAACTCCCGACGCCATGGCGCCCGACTGGGACCCTAATTCTTTGGCATCGGACCTATGGACGTTTCTAGAGCGTCATGGATTCGCTGTGCTTGCTGTCATGCTGCTTGTGCTGCTGGTTAAGCCGCGTGTTGATGCTTGGAGAGAGCAGCGACACGCAAACGCAGTGATGGCCCGCGCAACCGGTGCGTGGACGTACTGGCACTTCCACGTCACCCCCTTCCCTTCGCGCTGACTGACAGCGTACCTGGCAATTTCGTTGTGGATTGTGGCTCGTGCATTGTGCATGTTTGGATTGTGGACCATGGCGTGTGCCTGTGCATTTGTGCGCCTTGGTGACAGATCCCGTGCGCCACCAACAAACTCGTGAAGAAATGCGTCGTGCCCGGGAGCGCATGCAAGAGGAGTACACACGCAAGGCGCAAGAGTCGGCGCGCGAACTTGAGGCCAAGAAGCGTGCGCGCAAGCGAAAGGACGGGAAGGAGGCGCGCAAACGTAACCCGAAGCAGCTCACCCCAACTCCCGGTGCGTTCCGTGTCGTCATGCCGCGGTGGGCTGCCTCCTTTGTCTGTCCGCTTGTTTGTGGTGGTGGGGAGGATACTCACCGAAGCCTCGTTGTGCAGGTGGCCCGCTGGACTTTCGTGGCTCAGGCCCAAGCCGCATCATCGGCGGACCATCGGCGCGCTACGGCCGCCGCGGTGGTGGATGACGTTAAGCCACGCGGCTTGCCTTGTGCGCACCAGGTTCGGCGCTTTCCCTTTCCCTTGCCCTGTCGCTGGCGCGGATGTGCAAGCCGTCGTTGGTAGGCGCCTTTGCCTTTGTGCAGGCGCTGTCCTCGTGATGACTTTTCTTTTTGTGCTTCGCTTCTCTTTTCGTCGATATCGAAGCCCACCGTGCCTCGGGGAGCGTGTGTTATGACGCCACAGTCGTCAACCGCATATTGCGGCCGAACTGTGTGCTGATACGGCTTCCCCCACGGCTTCGTTTCAGTTTGTTGGTTTGTTGGTGCTTGTGGTGCTGCATTCTTGAAGCGTGTAGCGTAAACAACAACCCCCACCGAACGTATTCCTACACCGCCCGGCTGTGCTGCTGCAGTTGCGTGAGCTCAATCACACTTTGACACACCACACCACTTCAACCGCACCCCCCTTTCGTTTCTTTTTTCTTTTTTTTCCTTTCCTGGTGCCGTCGCCCTGTTCACACTGTGCTCGCTTGTGCTATCGCCCCGCGCCATTCGTGGGCCCAACGGCAACACCTTCGAGTTGCACAACAGGCTGCGCGTGCTGGACGAAGCGCCGGTCACTGATGGAGAGCTCAGGCCCAAGTGGACCCTTCACACGCGACCGCACACCACGCGTCGGAAACGAGGGGAGGGCCGTGGCTGCGGGAGATGCCGCACCATGCGCTTCACGTTGGTGGCATGGACGCACGCCGGCCCCGCTCGCGAGGTTGGCAGGATCCACGGGCGGGGCCATCAGTATCTTGGGCAGAGCACGGGCAGGGGATGATGGCGCGCGGGCACGCAGGCTGGGTGAAGCCGGCGGTGAGACGATGGAGGAAGCGATGGGTCGCACTGCAGAGGTTGGCGATGGCCCGTCACTCTTGGGGCATGTTGTTGTCTTGGTCGACGGGTGGGCAGCAACGTGCAACGACCCCAGCGCAAGCGGCACTGCGGCCGCTGGTGCGCCAGCCACACCCAGGCGTGTTGCGTGTTGCTGGTGGTGCCGCGGGCGGCGACGAGGTCGTCCACCAGCCTTGGCCATGCGCCTCCCGGCTGTAGCCTTCGCGAGACGTGGGGCGGTCTTGGGCTTCGGCTTCGGCTTCGGCTTCGGCTTCGGCTTCGGCTTGGAGGATCGCGTCGACCCGGACCGCCGTTCACTTGGAGGGGTGGGGGGCGGGGGCTCCCGGCTGCTTTTTTTCGTTGGGCCGCGGGTTGACGCGCCGCCTGCTGCCCCAGCTCCTCCGCCCGCCTCGGTCGGCTCCTCCACGTCCACTCGGATGAGGATGGCGGGTGTGCTTGCACTGCTGTCGCGGTGACCACCAGTCGTGTTGGTGTGCCCAGTGCCACCCGTGTCGGCGCCGTCAGCGCGGCCCGAGGCACCCGCGTCACTTTCGACGCTCAGCCGGGGTGGACATTGGCGGGCCGCACTCGGCAGCAACTCCGTCTCCATCGTGTCCACAGAAGCGCCGGGTGCACTTGCGCCCGTTTCATCGTCCCAAGGCGTGATCGCCTTGACGTCCAGGCGCCGTCCAGAACGCTTGGTACGATGGCGTTGCGCACGAGACCGGCTGCGGCGGGGTCTGGACTGGGACGCGTGCGGTACGTCGCCCAATGCGGCCACTTGCACAACGCCAGAGCTCATGGATGACGCAGAACTTCGGCGTGATGTGCTGAGCTGTGCACTCCAGCGCCGTTCCACATGGTCGCCGCCGTGCATTCCGAAACCAGAGCCTATCGTGGTGTTCGCGCGCCGTCCGTGGAACCTCCTGCGCCAGTCGCGATGCAAGTCGGGTGCTGATGCGGTGTGGCGAGAACTGGACGAGGTAGTTGCGCGTGGAGGCAGGCGCTGGGCGCCGGAGCGATGAGGCTGCCAGCGATGCTCGACGTGTTGTCGTAGGTTGTGATGTGAAATGAAATCCATCTTCTTTCTGAACCGAGTCAACCGACGACAAGAGGGAGCTCCCCACACGTGTGAGAAACGCAAACCAAAACACACGTCACACCAGGACACCGGCAATCGACAACACAACCAGGTGCGCTCGACATCAAGCACGTACGTGGCGCGGATGGGTGAAGGCGGTGCGACGGGGAGGACAGACGGCTGGCCCACCCAGACTCGCTGCGACCGGTTCCCTGTCCCCGTTGAATGCGTCCTGGTAGACCCTCGACCCGATACCCGAGACAAGGATCGTGTTGATGGCTGCGGTTCCTGGCCGTACAGCAAGTCGCGGCCGAGCTTGGTGGACGATATCTTGTCCAGAGCTGGGACATGCCGTTGCAGATGCTCCACGCGCTGGCGACGCGCACTGGCTCGTTTGACTTCCTGTTGTGTGGGCACGCACGGCAACATATGGATACGCGGACGAAGGATGACATGAGTACGTGCGACCCACGCTGCGGTGCCGATGCCAAAGAAACATGCCACGACAAACCGCGCCAGCCAACATTGCGGCCGCTGGACAGCTCGCCGACAGCGTCGCACCACCACCACACCTGCGCACAGACCTGCTGGGAGATCATCTCCAAGTACACTTCTCCACCCTGTGGGGGCGACACCAAAACGTGTGGTGCAACCGCGGCTGGCTGTTCCGGTGCTGGTGACGCGGGAGCTTCAGACGGCTGCACCAAGGTGTGCGGGGATGGCAAACGTGACTGGTGCACCGGGGTATGGAACAACAAACATGGAAAGGACGATGCTGGGGCTTGGAAGCAACGCTTCCAGACCCACCACGTCTGTGCGACTTACGCGCACAGAATGGCGACACACACCACAGAAACACTGGCTAGCGCACACGCACAACTCACGCACCACATGGTCTTCCTTGTGCGCTGTCGCGGCTAACTCTTGTCTTGGTGACACACGCCTTCGTTGGTGGTGAACCCCACTTTGTGCAACGACAGTGGACTCCACATCTGACACGTCTCCATCCTCCACGGCCACAGATGATGACATGGTGCGGGGAGTCGCGCAGACGACTGGGACGGACACTGCGGCGGGAAGTGGAACGGACCCCGTGATTGGAACTGAGCCTGTGGCTGGGTTTACACCGTGACCCACGCCCGGTGCTCCGAAGTGGTGAGGTGACATGGGCGGCGACGGGACTGCGCCAGACAACACGGCAGGGTGGTGTGGGTCATGCGATGGGACACCGTTGCGGTGGCGGGTGTGGGGTGGCATTTGTGGCATGGCAGGCGCCGCGTGGTTAGGGCCCTGGTGGGGTTGGGGGAGCACATTGGGGAACATGCCCAGTGGTCGGGTACTGGTCTCCATGGGTGGTGGCGGCACTACGACACCTTCAGCGGGGGGTTGGGAGGCGACCTGGAGAGAGGCAGTGCGCAAACGTGAGACAACAGTGTGAGTGCTTGCATGTCTGTGTGTTCGTGCGGGCGGAGCTTGGGCTACGAACCAAACGCGTGCGCTGCTTGCGAACAACTGCCAGACGCTTTGTCTTGAATCCACGACGACGCCTGTTTGGGATGGTGCAGGAACAACACACAGCATTGGCTGCGGCGCCCACACACCCTAAACTGCACCGCACAGCACAACGTACGCCGGCGCATGCACTGGCGCAAAAATCGTGGCTGGTTGCCTCGAGAAAGAGTAGTACAGGTCGGCAGGCGACACCTCTGGAAGTTGCCACTCCCCCCCTTGCTCATGAACACACTCTTCAGCGTCCGAGCGGGCCAAGCTGTCCATGCCACTGCCATCAGCGATGTCGCCCTCGCCTTCTCCTTCACCCGCTTGATTCTTCATGCTGCCGGAAGTACTTGAAGTTTGGTCAGGGTTGCCGTCCATGGCGTGATCCACAACACCTTCCGCGCGCACGAATGCGCTGCGGGTGTCTTCGGGATTGTGGTGGGGTCGTTCCTTCATGGGCGCAGGCCCACGTGCTTTGTGTGTGGCTGATCGGCTCCGTTGGCGGGAGCGCCGCTGCTTGTCCAATCGTATCCGCTCATCCTGCGCCAATCGGTACCTGGCTTGTTGCTCCTCCAATGCGCTTCCGTCCCTCCAACCAGTCATGACGCCACTCATCCTCGAATCAGAGCGTGGCGTCGCCATGGTGGCCGGATACTCCACGGCACTCAGATCAGCACGTCGCCACGCGTCTTCTTGGCAACCATGCTCCGCTTGACGCTACTCACGTGGGGCGGCTCATGCAACGAGGTGTGTACGGTATGTTCAGCGTCTGCTACAACCACTGGTACGCGTGGCGCGTTCACACATGCAATGCAGCTGCCACAAGAAGCTGCGCCGCGCTGCACTTCGAGCGTGCGCAAACTTACACCGGAACATCCGTCCCTGGCCAATCAATCAATCAAGTCTGACACTCTGGGCCGGCACAATGGTCGTCGTGGCCCATGTCCCATTACTACACAGGTACACCTCAGGGTGTTGTGATGTGCACGCGCCAAGAAACTCGATGATGCTACGAGCAGGCTACAGTGCGCGTAGCTAGCAGTTATCTATGTGCGAACAGCCAACCGGCAACGTGCCTCGACGATGCTACGAGCAGGCTACAGTGCGCGTAGCTAGCAGTTATCTATGTGCGAACAGCCAACCGGCAACGTGCCCCACCTGCCCGCGAGTCACGCACCATGTAAATGTGCGGGGGAACTTCACATGAAGTGACCGATGCTCGTGCTTGTGCCGCCCGCGAACTGCCCGTACTCGTGTGCTCAGTGTGTAGAGATTGACATGAACCCAAGTACACGCTGTCGTAGAGTCCGGTAACAGCAGTAAATCCACACAATCAATGGAGTTGGTTTTATTGAGTTTGTGAAACTTGTCAGTGCGCGCACGTGTAACATTCTGCGCTACGACATATTGCACCTAGCATGGCGTGATGCGGTCACAATGTGCAGCTTGCATAACGCTGTGTGGTATCGTCGACACATCCTTCATCACGTCTGGCTCATCCACAAATGCATCATTGGTCATGAAGTCAAGCATCCCTTTCCACAGCTTCGTTTTGTGTAGAGGGCGCTCAACATGCAAAGTATCACAAGTTCTGCGACATGTGCACACACACAACAACAAGTCATGAAGACAGGCACAAGCGCACAACACAACGCACTTTCTGGAGCATGTTTTGGACCTAGCAACATTGCGGTGGGCAAGGGCCTTGGTTTGCATGCACACTTCCTGACCCGGTTTGTGAGCAGCAACTTCGTCGACAGTCTCTGAGTGTTCCCTGTGCAAACCCCAGGTTGTTGCCCAGCACACGCTCTGTGGCCCGCAGAGTGGCATCAGAATTTGCGCTCAGGGACTCCCAGCATCAGTGTTAATGCACTGGCAATGCAACTGCACTTGCATTGTTCAATGGGCACTGCTGCACTGCGTCACGTCAACTCCAACTTGACTGTCGATGACGCCGTGCCGTGGACCACGACTCATGGTTTCCAAGACCGCTACTGCTAACCAAAACACTTGGGACTGCAGTCACTGCACTGCAGCCAGCCGCGGTCGCAGAGTGGTACGCTTTGTCGCATCAGCCCAACTCTGGTGCGGCACATCACGGAGCCGACCTGGCCGAAACGGGATTGGCCCCATTCGAGGCCGACACCTATGGATCCGCATGTTTTGAGTGGCATGGAGTACACGGCATGTACACGACTTCAAGCTGAGGCTGCAGCCCGCAGCTGGGTGGACGGTGTTGGCGGCAAGGTGCCCACTAATGGTGACGGTGTTGTTTCAGATTGTGATGCCAGCGTGCGGTCCAGCCAGGCCGTTTGGCGACTGACCGTCGGCGAGCACGCATTTCCGCACCCCTCCGTGCTCTTGAGTTGCCTGGGGTTCTTCGAGGGATACCAGGTATCCGATACCCATACAACGGCCTTCTCACGGAGTGTGCACTGATCTTTCTGCAGCTTCCGTCAGTTCGTCCAATGGAGACGCGTGATTATGTGTGAGTCGCACAGCTGTCGAGAACCATGTTCCGGTCGACTTGAATCGAGAGGCAAACTTGCATATTGGCGTTGCTGTGCTTTGATGTGGTGACGCTGACTATGTCTGCACAACGACACAAACAGCACAGAAACAGGGTGTACCTATCAGTCTCTAATGCCCCGGGTACGACTGGCTTCCAGTTGTGGCGCTGGCAACCGCCATGGTGGCCAGGTTGAGCGACCCGGAGAGTGGAAGTGTGTTATATGTACTCAGGCAGCGTGTATTCGCGACTGATGATTGGTGTCACGTTGTTGTTTTTGACGAAACGAAGACACACTGACACACACAATGACAAAAATCAGCCTCGCAGAACCGTTCACTCAGTTATGCCACGGGTGGGCAGCCCACCACGTCAGAGCCCACGAGTACGGCGAACATGCTGCTGGGGACCACAAAACATGGTCTTGATGACAGAGTATGAGGTTCGGGATTCATCGCATCCACTGTGTTTATCGCGCGTGTGGGGTGCGATTGATACCAAGCGAGCACACCAACAGATATACTTCACCACGGACGAAGCACGCGCCATGGAATGCTGTTCAGCTGACCCGCACATTTTGCGAGCCGCCAGTTGCCTGTGAGCGCGCTTGACCACATTTGTTTCCGCTTGAATTGTAAGCATGGCAAGTGAAGAGGCAAAGGGTGTGGAGTGCTGGGAGACAGCTGCTTTCACCGAGCTGACGGCAGAAGCTGAGGCGACGTCCAAGCTGCATTTGCGTGAACTGATGGAGGTGCGAGCGCGTGCCGCGCCAACGGGAAGAACCCTGGCACTGTTGACACCGCTGACCACAGGATGCCGATCGCTGTGCCTCTATGCAAGTGGAAGCTGATGGCATTGTGCTGGATTTTTCCCGGCAACGTGCCACGCAAGACACAATGGTGCGTCAACCAGTGGGAATGATGCTTCAAGCACACTGACCTCTGCTCCCGACCGAACCCCGTCTGTGCGCACCACTCCGCCACAGACCAAGCTGTTTGCACTGGCCAAAGAGACAGGTGTGACGGACAAGATCGCTGCCATGGCCTCGGGTGAGCACATCAACATCACTGAAGACCGGGCAGTGATGCACACGGCACTGCGAGCCCCTCGCGGCACGGTGCGTGCTGGCAGCTGAGGACGCACTGGTGTTCAGCCATGGTGTGCTGACCTGACCCCTGCGTTTTGGTTTGCGTGCTCGGCCTTGCACTGCACTGCACTGCAGGTTGCGAACGTGGATGGGCGCAATGTCGTGGAGGACGTCCACGGCGTGCTGGACCGCATCAAGGATTTTTCTGCGCGTGTGCGGTCTGGAGGTTGGAAGGTACGCTCGCTCGCCCCGCCTGTGCCCCCTTCTGCACGACGCACGCTTGTTTGACTTTCTTGACTTGATTCAGGGTGCTACCGGCAAACCGTTGACGGATGTCGTGTCGATCGGCATTGGCGGGAGCTACCTTGGGCCCGAGTTTGTGTTCGAGGCTCTTCGTCACGGTGGGTTGGCGTTTTGTTGTTTTTGTTTTGGTGTTGTTGTTGTCTTCCCACCCTCGTGGTGTGGGCCGTCGTGCTGTGTGTTTACTTGCGTATGCCTCTCTGTGTGCATGTGTGTTTGTGTATGTGTGTGTTGTTAGATGCCACGGCCAATGAGGCCGCCGGCGATCGTCGCCTTCGGTTCCTGGCCAACGTCGACCCCGTTGACGTGCGCCGTGCATTGGAGAACTTCGACACGGAATCGACGTTGGTACGACACCCCACACGCTGCTCGGCTGAGTAATACGGGACATGGAAGGTCGCGTTGACATGGTGCGGCGTTGTTTGTCTGCAATGTCCCTGGCGCGTTTCCTAGGTTGTTATCATCTCCAAGACCTTCACCACCGCGGAGACGATGCTTAATGCGCGGACAGTGCGATCGGTGTTGGTCGAGCAGTTGAAAAAGCGTGGCGCGTCTGAGGCCGACATCGTCAGCAAGCATATGATTGCTTGCAGTGCCAACGTGGAGGGCGCCACCGCGTTTGGGATCAACCCGGACAACGTGTTTGGGTTTTGGAACTGGGTTGGCGGACGCTACAGGTGAGCGCCACGTTTGCTTGCCCCACGACGCTTCCTGCTCGACTTGCGTTGACTGGGTGTTGTTTGTTTTGTTTGGC
>Ga0213833_1002077_pt1 | contig 13481 bp, 9 predicted proteins | sample SWATP21_FD_160575 | JGI IMG/M metagenome (GOLD analysis project Ga0213833, IMG submission 160575) | Coastal seawater microbial communities from Marineland, Florida, United States - SWA TP2 #1 | ecosystem: Environmental > Aquatic > Marine > Coastal | place: USA: Florida | collected 2016-08-14
TAAACCCATCATGATTGCATATTGGATTGATAATCCACTTGAACCAACAAGTGGTTTTCCAGATGTACCTGTAATCTCATTAATGGTTTGACGTACTGAAGATAAATGAGTATTTGTTGCTTCACTTGAACGTATCGCACTTTCACCAACGAACACTTTAAGTGCAAGTATACAATTCGATGGAGTCATTGCTATCGATTCTCTTCGTCGTACATGTTGGATTTCAGAAATATAGTTTTGACTATCATCACTGTTCACTACGATGATACTTCCTAGAACGTCGTATAGAGAAACGACAAAATCAGCAGATGTACTTGAAGAAAATACATCTTTAATTTCTCTTGTAGTGATCAAAATGGTACTACCCTCAAAATCAGCATTTACGGATTCATTTGTAATTTCAAAATTATATCCATATAATCGTTTGATTACTTCGGGATCAAAGCCATCAGGCAATTTATCTTCATAAATAATTTGTGTTTTCTGACCTTTAAAATGGTTAGCACGAAGTACCGCCAAGACAGGCATTGTCTGTGAAGAAAAACTAATCACAGAAAGAGGGTCTACGTTGATTTGTTCAGCAATTGCCCATTCTAACACGCACGATAGAGGATGACCTAAACGAATGTAGTCATAAGCAGTTGGTAATTCTTCCAAAGTAGATGTGGTTATATTTCCATTTTTAACCACCTCTTCGAAATGCTGTAAAAATTCAATTTTTGCTAGAGGTTCATTGTAAATATCAAGCCTATGGGTTGTAAGATTCAACCAATCAGTAGGCATATTTTCTAGAACGTTTTTTATATAATCTGTCATAGTAAATTCGTATTCAAATCGGCGGCAATGTACAAGGAAAAATTAGGTAAATAAAAAAGGTGCCGCAGCATTTACATTGCAATAACAATGCAAATTTGATATTGTTATATGACTAGATGAATTTTAGAAAACTATGAAGAATTATAGATTGCATTAAGTTACTAGCTATAGTTTCACAAACCTCCCACTATGTATCTCATTGCCATTATGTATCTTGATAGAGTATATCCCAGAAGGTAAATCGCTTACATTGAGGGATTGATTGCTAAGTTGATTTTTAGAAATGATGACACTCCCGCTTTCATCGTATACAGTAATCAATGCATCAGCAGAAAAATCTCCTTCAATTAATATATGATCAACTGTCGGGTTTGGAAATATTGTAATAGAATTAATTTTCGAATCTACGATTGATGTAGAATTATCTGAATTAAAATAATAAATCCTTCCATCAATATACCATTCAGATGTAAAATCATTGAATTCATAAAAAATGTACGATGTTAACTTTCCATTTTCGTCATAAGTAAATCTATTTCCATTTGCACCTTGAAAATGGTCTTCATCCCAGAAAAATTTAAGTTCAGAAATAAGATTCCCGCTATCGTTGTAAATAAATTCATGCTTTTTCTCATTTATAAAAATGGTATCATAACCCCAATAAGTACTGTAAGTTTTTGTATGAATATTGCCCCCTATGCTTGTTATATTTCTGTGAGTAAAAACCAATTCCTGATTCTTTTCATGAAATATATCTTCATGAATTATTTTTCCATTATCAAAGTAAGAATAAATATGTTTTTTGCTTATTTTCCATATTGAAGAATCTCTATCGTATGTATAAAACTGCTTAGATAGAAGAATATCATTTTCAATTGTTTCTTCTTCCTTCCTGTTCATATACCAATCATTTATTTCATCATCCCATTTTAGGGTAACTATAGAATTATCCTCATTGTCATAAGTATATTTAAATATTGGATCCCAAACATTATGGTTTGTGTCGTATTGATGTTTTGTATACGATATCAATTCTAAACCATCATATTCATAGGAATAACTATCATAAGGTACATATTCATCATAGTATCTATAACTTACAACTGATTTAAGATTATGATCTTCATTATAAGTTGATTCACGTTTAGAATCCAATTTGAACGCAAAATCTTGATGATCTAAAAAATAATTAGTAATAATTTCTTTAGTAGCTCCATCCTCTTCAACATAATCAAAATAAGCTTTGTATGCTTTAATGGAATCATTAGGAGTAGTATAAGTAAAACCAACCAGAGAATCTATTTTAGCAATATCACCTTGAAAATTAGAGCTCATACCTAATAAAAGATCTTGGCTAAAATGTCCTTTACCAATTTTAATATTTTCTTGAATAGGATCTATCTGAGAATTTCCTGATAAAGATAAAATTAATAGATATGTGACGAGTAAAGTTCTGAACATGGAATTGGATTAAATAGGTTTAAAAATTGATTTACAAGGTTAAGATAGAAAATGTGACTAGACATTCCAATTTAATACTCAAACAAAATATTTAAATTCGAAAGTATTTCGTAATCCAATTACCCTTTCAAAAATTTACCACTGAACAATTTATCGTCTTCTTGAATGATGTAGAAGTATAGGCCAGTCTTTAAATGTCCAACAGAAATCTCTTCTTCCTCACTCATATTCTTACTTAAAATTAATATTCCTTGTGAGTCATAGATCGTTATTTTTAATATTGCATTCGAACCATTCTTAAAAAATAGGTAGTCCATCGCTGGATTCGGATAAACACTAACACTTATTCCTGATATATTATTAACAGATAATATATGCTTGCTGTAAAAATAATATTTTATTTTATCCTCCTCCCAAGTAGAATCTATGGCGTCATACTTATAAATTAAGTTTGTCAATTGATTACCATCCACATCATAAGTATTAGTTTCATAAAAGTCTGGCACCCATGCAACTTTCTCTACATCCCATTCGAACAACTCATAAGACAAATATTTGTTTATTGAGTATAATTCAGCCTGTATTTTTTTGTGTTTAAGCCATGTATTATCTTCATAGAAATACAACGTGGATGTATAAAAATCACCATCATAAATGTTTTCTGTTTTTGAAAAGTATATCCATTGGTCAGTAATCTTATTATATTCAGAAAATGTTTCTAAAAAGCTATTAGGGCCATATTCATACTCGTATAAATCTTTAATCTCCCAAATTTCAGTTTCTTTATTCCAATCATAATTCGTAGATGTTATTAAGGTATCGTTAATTACAACACTTTCGTTCAATCTACTTAAAACGAATTCTTGCAATTGTTCATTCCAAAGAGATAGTTTTTCTATCATTAATGAGTCTACCATCTGATAAGTAAAGAATGTAGATAAAACAAAATCTTCATCTTCGGAACTGTATTCATAATGCCGAGATTCTATTTTCAATCCATCTTCATAATCATTTTCACGTCTTAAAAACGGCCTAAACTCTTCAAATACAGGCCAATTCCTATGCCACTCTCCACCAATAATATTTCCATCCTCATCGAATTCAGTGATGAAGCGATCGACAGGAAGCCAACTTAATGTTCCAGAATCATAATAACTATCATCTTGCATAACTTTTGGATAGTCTTCATCTCCATAATACGTAAATATTGATCTTACCAACTTAACAGAGTCCGATTCATTCAAATATCGAAAAGTTAGCGTAGAGTCTAATCGTAATTTATAGTCTGTGTTAAAGGAAGTATGCAAGTCCATTGACTCTTCTAATCTACTTAATTCTTCTTTTTCAAAATTTTGTGACAATTGATTTATTTGGCTTATTCCTGCACTTGAAATGCTTATGGCAATCAATATAAATATAAAATGCTTTATCATATTATGGTTTACTTTTAATCTAACGTATAGCAAAGTGTGTAATATACAAAATATCAGGATGCAATACTTTTAAGAATTAATTATAATAGTAACATTTTATTATATTACAGTGAAAAATCAACTTGTTAAATCAAAAGTTGAAATTGAAACTAATTATATTTTTAAACTATCAATACTAAAAACATTACTATGAATTATTCAGAAACTCTTGATGACAATTATTCTACTGATTTTAAAATCAAAGATGAGATAAAATCTTATTTAAGAGAATCAGCAAAATGGGCGAAATTTCTGGCAATCCTTGGATTTATTGCCTCAGCATTTTTAATTCTTGGTGCATTATCAGCTGGCTTTTTTATGAGTGCTGCTTTTTCCGAACTAGATAATTCAGCAATACCCTTTTCTAGTGGTTTGATTTCAGTCTTTTATCTGCTAATTGCAGGTATTTATTTTATGCCAGTTTTGTATCTATATCGTTTCGCAACAAATACTCAAGCTGCGTTAAACTCAAATGATCAAATTGCGCTTACGACAGCGTTTAAAAACATGAAATCATTATACAAATTCATGGGTATTGCGGCAATACTATTTCTTGGTTTTTATGGTTTAATAATCGTATTAACTCTGCTAGGTGGAATGGGTTCAATGTTGTTTTAACAAGAAAGAAATAATAAAAGGGAGTTCAGAGAATTTATTGAACTCCCTTTTATTTTTATATTATAGAATTTAATTCAATATTCCAATTACTGCTTTATAAATTTACCGCTGTAAACTTTATTTTCTTGCTTGATGGTATAAAAGTAGATACTTGATACTAAATGATCAACAGAAATGTTGTCTCCAGAATTTAATTCCTTTTGCATAACTAAACTTCCATATGTATCATAGATAGTTATTTCTGAAGCTTGATTATACTCGCTTACAAAATTAAGGTAGTTCGCAGTTGGATTAGGGAATAGCTTTAAATCTGATTCTAAAATCGATGTCACAGACGAAATATCAGAGTAATAATAATACTCCTTATTATTAATTACCCAAACTCCCATACTTTCATCATATAAATAATATAAATCTAGCGTGGAATTGCCTTCAGAGTCTCTTTCAAACACCTCTAAATCAAACTCAACCCAAATACTATCAGTTTTATTCCATCCATATCTAGTGATTCTGCTAAAAAGGTAATCATCTCGCTCATCCACTTCCCTTGTTTGTAATTCCCATTCCAAAATATTTGGATTCCATGTACTTGTTGTGATGATAATAAAATCCTCCTCTGATACATCGAATTCAGATTTTTCTTGCCAAACCCAATCATTAAGTGAAGGATCCCATTGATAAATATAGACTACATCATTCTCGCTCATTTCATCTTCTTCTGAACCATATTTCAATACTGGGGTATAGCTATTTGTAATAGTTGACCATATATAAAAATAAATTTCTATTGTTATATCATTATCTTCAACATAGACATATTTAGAAGATGGTCTCCAATCCAATTCTTCCTCTTCCCATGTAAAATATTCTTCAACATCCTCACTAGAACCATAAGTATACTCTGTTTTACCAGTAAAGTTCCACTCCGTCGAGAGATAATCATATCTTAATGTAGAGTCTCTTTTTATAGTATCATTTTCGTAAGAATACAAAGTCTTAGAAAACGGAATATATTCATTAGCAAACTCTAAGAAAGAACTTGAAGATCTTTCCAAAATATTTTCATTTTCATCATAGATGGTTTTGAAAACTGTAATTTCATCCCATGCATTAATAGTTGGGTCAAAATTGTATATTGACGTGTATTCAATAATGTTATTTCCATCCATTTCATAATTATAAATCCTTTTCCGCACCGGGATTGAATCTATAGGATGATTAAAGTCAAACTCCACAATCGAGTCAAGTTCATAATTTTGATTGAACGGTTTATTACCTAGTTCATCGTCAGATTTGTTTACATATTCATTCTTAAATTTTTCAATAATTCCTTGTGATGTATTGTTTTGAGCTAAAACAAAAGTGGAAATTGATAAAAACGTAATTAATAGTATGATACGATTCATAATAATTGATTTTAATTGATTTAATAAATTGGCTAACTCTGGTAAATATAACAAACATATCCGATTTCTTATAAGCTCTCAACTGAATTTTAAAGTACTATTATCCTCCAAAGTAGACGTCTATTTTTTAACCACACCTTCAGTTCATTGATAAAAACCACCCCTTCGTCGAAAAAACAAACACAACCTAAGTTCTAATTTTTGCATCTGTTAAATAATGCATAATATTAATACGTTATTCACTGAGATATAGAAATAAGCTGTTTCTTTAAATTCTATTTTGGTGGTAAAAAAGATGACTTTTTTTATATCTCTTACTCAAACTTTAAGATTAATGAAAAATCAACTACTCCTGTTCATTTTGTTATTCGTAGGAATTTCCGTCAATGCACAGAAAAGTTATAAGGTCGAAGGGATGGCCTATGATACATTGAATACTCCCTTAGTATCCGCAACGGTAATGCTTTTGGATAAACAAGATTCAACCATGCTTGAATTTACAACCACAGGAATTGATGGTTTTTTTGAATTTAAGAAGATTCCTGCTGGTGAGCATTTAGTGAAAGTGACCTATGTTGGATATATTCCCTTGACGCTAGATGCTACATCAACAGATGGTAGTGATATTAATTACGGGAAAGTTGAGTTGAAAGAAATCGCAGAAGAATTAATGGAAGTGGTGATTAAAGCTGCCAAAGCGCCTATCGTTATGCGTGGTGACACCATAGAATATGACGCAACGACATTTATTGTTCCTGAAGGTTCATCCGTAGAAGATTTGCTTCGCCAACTACCTGGTGTAGAAGTTGACCAAGATGGTTCTATTATGTCTGAAGGTAAGGATGTCACAAAAGTAACTGTCGATGGCAAGTCTTTCTTTGGTCAAGATCCGAAAGCTGCAACTAAAAATTTACCCGCTGAAGGTATTTCAAAAGTCCAAGTTTTTGACCGCAAGTCTGAAGAAGAAGAAATTACAGGAATAACAGGCGACTCCAAAGAAAAGGAAATGAATCTTCAGTTGAAAGACGAATTCAAAAAAGGTGGTTTTGGTAAGGTTGTAGGAGGATTAGGAACAGAATCAAGAGCCGAGCTTAAAGGGAATTACAACAAGTTTAATAAAAAGATGCAATTTTCAATTGTAGGTGTTGGTAACAATACGGGAAGGAATGGACTTTCTTGGGATGATTACCAAGATTTTATGGGATCTAATTCCTTCAATTTTGGTGGAGATGGAGACTATGGATTTGGTGGTGGAGGAAGAGGTTATTCCATTACTTTTGGAGGTAATGACGATGATATCGAATCGAGTATTCAAAGTGTGTTTTTCAGTGGGGGCAACAATGGTGGTTTTCCAGAAAATTATAATGGAGGTTTGAACTACAACTATGATGATAATGGCAATAAATTGAGTTCTGTATACTATTACAATCAAGCAGGTATTACTCGAGAATCAAGTACGAGAAGACAAAGTTTTTTTGATAATTACACTATAGAAAACGATAACAATACCTCGACTGATAATATTTCAAGAGGTCATCGGGGTGAATTCAATTTTGAAAAGGAAATAGATAGCTTAAATACTGTAAAAATCAATTTGAATCTTGCAGCAATGGACAAAAACAACTTTAGTTCAGGAACTACAAGGTTATCCAGAGATCAAGTACTCTCAACATTAAGTGATTTCAGCAATCAAGCAAATTCGTTCGGGTACTTAATTAATGCACAAGGAATCTGGAGAAAGAAATTTAAAAAGAAAGGCCGAAGACTAGGATTCAATGCATCATTTCTAAATACATCTTTAGATGAAGATGGAAGCAACTCATCAACCAATGATTTCTACAACTCCGCTGGAGAAGTGGATAGCGTATCCGTTGTGGATCAAATCTCGGAAAGCACTGCTGTTAAAAATGAAATAAAGGCCAATGCAATTTTTGTAGAACCCTTGTCTAGTCGATTTTTCTTTCAAACATTTTACAACTTCAGTAATAGAAATCAAGATGGCGATCGTGATGTGTTAAACGTTGAACAAGAAATGCAGACCTTGGATGAATTCTTGAGTAGAACTTATGAAAACACGGTAATGACTAATCGAATAGGTGCGCAAATACGATATTCATTTAAAGGTTTCAATATTTCAGCTGGAGCAGCATATCAAGCATTTAACCTGGATGGTCAATATACCGGTAAAGGAAATGCAGGGATTGAAGGAACTGTTGATAAGACATTTACAAATTGGATTCCGAACTTTAATATTGATTATCCCATTTCAAGAACAAGCTATCTTAGCGGTAACTACTCTGTAAGTACTCAAACACCAAGTATAAGTAATCTCCAACCGATTGTAGACAATAGAAATCCACTATTTATTAGTGAAGGAAATCCTGACCTGATCCCTTCTGTTTCACATAGCGGCTCTATTCGATACAATATACGTAAGCCAGCTTCTTCTTTCCGATTTAGTACGAGTTTGAGCTACAGCTACAATGTCAATGAAATTATCAGAGAAGAAACGGTTGATGATAATTTAGTAACCTACTCTACCCTAACGAATTTCACTGGTGGTCAAAGTGCTAATATTTGGAGTAACTTGAGTTTACCTTTGCTAAAGAATAAGATTACCTTACGTATGGGGTATTCATTCAACAATAGAAGAAGTTATGCTATTGTCAATGATATTGAAAACGAAACAACGACCATTTCGCATAGCCCATCTTTCAGATTGAATATAACACCAAACCAAGATTACTCTATTTATGCAAATGCTAGATTTGGGTGGAATGATACAAAATATAACATCAACACCTCACAAGATCAGCAAACAACAAATAACCGATATGGTCTTGAATTAAATGCGAAAACAGTTGCAGGTATATTCTTTAATTCAGACTTTTCCTACAGCCAAAACATCAATGAAAGATTTGGTGTAGATCAGACGATTCCGATTATGAATTTATCGATGTATAGAAGGTTCTTAAAAGGTGATCAATTGGAAGCGAGACTTTCTCTATACGATGCATTTAATAGAAATACAGATATTGGTAACTATGCAAGTGGCAATTCCGTTACTACTTCGCAGACACTGTCTTTAGGAAGATATTTTATGTTCTCCCTATCGTATAATATTAGAGGATTCAAATCAGATGTCCGTAGAGACGGATGGTGGTAAACTAAAAAGGAAATTAAACAATGAAGTATATATTTACTGCAATGATGATGTGGAGTGCATTCTTTACCAATGCACAAGAATTTAATGGCATCATCGAATATGAAAGAGAGCAAGATTGGATTGAAATCATGTCGAATCTTCCCTTTATGACGCAAGAAGAAATAGACCGTAGAAGACTAACTTGGGGAAATCGAGAACGCCGATCTACCACTTATGAATTGTACATTACCAACAATAAAAGTGTGTACAAAGAAAAAGAAGAGGAAGATGGTTCTGGTTACTCATGGCGAAAGGCTCCTTATTTGGTTATTCGCGATTATGGAGAAAAGACCATACACGATCAAGTAGACCTTCTGGAGAAAACCTACGTCATCGAAGAAGATGCACCACGTATCAAATGGAAAATTTTAAACGAGATTAAGGAAGTTGCAGGCTACATCTGCATGAAAGCTGAAACCATCGATCCTGTGGGTAATAAGGTCGTTCATGCGTGGTTTACCGATAAAATTCCGGTTTTTGGAGGCCCTGAAGGATATTATGGACTGCCAGGAATGATCCTCGCTTTAGAATTTAACAATGGAGAAGCATCCGTCATTGCCACTAAGGTCACTGCAATGGAAGAACCTGTAGAATTGCCTATTCCTGATAAAATCAAGGGTAAAGAAATCACTTTAGAAGAATACCAAGAGAAGTGCATCACGTACTATGAAGAAAGTATTGAAGGGAGGAAATATCCGTATAGAGGATTGAGATACTAGATTCAATTACGAATTACGAATGACGAAGGAGGAATTGATTTGTGTGCGTGCCTGAAATAAGTTGACAAGAAAAAGTAACTTAAAAATGGCAGAGACAACAAACAAGCTTTATTTATCGCCAAATTACAACAGGACATTTAGCGAAGAATTTAGAAAGCAAAAAGTTCGAGATTTAGAGAAAGGAATAATTACGAAGAAGCAGCTTTGTGAATTATATTCTATTAGTAGAACAACAGTATATAAATGGATATATTTATATTCTAAAGTAGAAAAAGGAATAAAGACTGTTGTACAAATGGAAAGTGAAGAACAAAGGACGAAATTAGTCTTGCAGCGGAATGCTGAATTAGAACGCATAATAGGGCAGAAACAAATACAGATTGACTATTTGGAACAGGTACTTAAAATAGCAGGAGAAGAGCTTGGGTATGATATAAAAAAAAAGTACGGACCAGCGTCTTAGAATATTTCAGGCTTCAAAAAGAATATAAGATGCAAGATCTATATTTAGTATCAGGAATTAGTCGGCAAGGACATTTACAAGCAGTCCAAAGAGAAGAAAATCAGCTAAAAAAGTTTCAATGTTATATAGGTTTTATAGAGGAGGTACGTCAAGCACATCCTGGCATGGGATTAAGAAAGATATATGAACAATTTGATCCAGAGGGAATAGGTAGAGATGCCTTTATTTCTCTTGGACTTCAAGCCGGATATCGATTAATATATCAACCAAATTCGATAAAAACAACCTATAGTGTAAAAAACAGAAGGTATAGAAATTTACTATCACAAAGAAGGTTTACAGATGTAAACCAGATATGGGTAAGTGATATAACATATTACAGTTTTGGAGGGATCTTTTATTATATCGTTTTGATAATGGATGTATACTCAAGAAAGATTGTCGGATATAATATAGCAGATAATATGCGAGCAGAACAGAACTTAAAAGCACTAGAGCAAGCATTAATATTAAGAGGAAAAGATAGTTATAATAACAATTTAATCCATCATTCAGATAGAGGCTCACAATATATAAGTGATGATTACACAAACTTGTTAGAAGAATACGAAATACAAATAAGCATGTGTGATTCGGTGTATGAAAACACACATTGTGAACGGGTTAATGGAACAATAAAAAATGAATACCTGAATAGATGGGATGCAAAAACGCCAAGACAGCTATATAAAAACATGGACAAAGCCGTACTTAATTATAATGAGAGAAAACATAACTCAATTGGTATGAGTCCAAATTTATTTGAAATAACTTTAGACAATATAGAGATTGAAAAAAGAGAAATATTAGAGATTTATACAGCTAATATCAATCCTTGGGATAAAAATCAATTAACTCTTAATTTGGATAATATTTAATTAATTTTGTCAACCTATTTTAGGAATGTACAAAAATCATATTAAGCCTCTAATCACAGAAATCAAAGTTCAGACAAATGCATTAAACTGTGCCGCACCTACAGAGCTCATATTTTTGTTTATCGTTCTAGGCTAGAACATTTCACACCTACAGTGCTCTTCAATTTATTACGAATGAAGAATGCAAATATTAAAGATTTAGATGCGAGAATCAATCTACATGTTACTCAGATTTACTGTCGTAGTACAAGGCCTTAATACTTTTAGAAAATTTCAAAATGAAATACGCTGTAATCAATGACGAATTGGCAATGACGAATTACGAATTGAAAAAATCATATTAATCATCAAATCATACAAATCAAAGTTCAGACAAATCCATCAAGGCAAAACGAAGAAGAAAACCCATCATTTAATAGTAACAAAAAAAGTGTCATACAACATCACGTCATACAACACTTTTAACTTAAGAGTATAATCTCTGTGGAGCTGCAGGGATTCGAACCCTGGTCCGGAGAAAGCACCTCATAGCTTTCTACATGCTTAGTTTTTATTCAAATTTTCGTCATTGAACCGGCATAAAAACAGCGAAGCTCAATGCTTATCTTCTAAATCTCGAATGAAAATCGAAGCATCTTTCCATCCTTACCTGAGGTCGTTTAAGACTTTACGCTGTGTATCAGGCATCAAGCGTATTGTCTAAAAGCTTTATAATCCTAGATTATGCAGCTAGTGCGAAGTTATTTTCGCCAATTATAGTTCGATTGAAATGGTCAAGGAGTAACAATCATTCCCCTGCATGCTTACTATAAAATTATCGATCCCGTCGATACCAGCCAGCCCCATATAGTACCTTCTGACCTTTGTCAAAAGTCGTTCATCTATAACTAATGAATTTCCAACCGCAAAAGTTCAAATTCTTATGGAATATCACAACTTTATTTTAACAAAAAATTATTTTATTGAAAATCAATTATTTATGTACTTAGTGTAGATAATAATATTTCTAGTTTACAACATATTTTGTATTTTAAAGTTAAATATGACAAACAGGGACATCAAAAGTGATGTTTCTTAACTACTAAACATTATTTATATAACTCCTTAAATTCCATACTACTATGAATACAAAAAAGGTTAATATTTCAAATCAAATTAACGAATTAGAAGTAGTGGGCACAAAGGAAGGCGTAGTCCTGGTAAAGCTTCCCACTGTTGAGATTCCAATTGAAATGACTAATCAGTATTTTGATAAGTTAAAGGAAGAAGGAAATTACAAAATTACGTATGCTGCGCAAGCAGTTTAAATAGGTCAAAAATGAGAATTGAGTGATCATAATGGAGGTAATCTCCTATTCATTCAGTTCTCATTTTTTTTTGGAGTTAAGATAAACTATTAGAATCAATTACAATTTTCGAATGTAAAATTACGAATGAGGAATTTGAAAAGTTTATAGCAGAGAAAATCCTTGAATCTTCTATATTCTGATTCAGATAATATCCATCAACAATTAAACAATATGCGACACTCCATGAGGTCGTATTTATCTTTTCTTCGAAAAGCTAACAAAGTTGTACCCCAAACAGTCAATTACGAATGTGCAATAACGAATTACGAATTGGAATATTCTTGTTGAGAAAATCCTTAAATCCTCTGAATCTTGATTCAGACAATAAGAAATTTACTTCAATTTGTGCCGCACCTACAGAGCTCATATTTTTCTTCTTTGTTTATAGCTAAAACATGTCGCGCCTACAGCGCTCTAAATTCAATGGCGAATTTGAAATAACGAATTACAAATTGGAAAAAGGAATATTAAGAAAGATAATGAAAATCTTTAAATAACAGTTCAGGCTGTTTGTCCGACCTGCTCTGAGGTCGTTTTCTTAAAAAGAATCTAGGTTAATACGAGTTGGACCTCTCCAAGGTCCTTTTGTTTTCACTATTAATGAATCATTCGTCCTAGGAACCAAAAATGATCCCAGCGGGATCAAACTCGTATTAACTTAAGATGAACATCCTCGAAGATGATTTGGCGGCATTTTTGACCAAAAATGGTGACAAATCAGACTACACAGGTTTTTACTACATATCCGAGTAATCCGTTTAATCCGTGATTCAAACCCGTACGACTCTCCATGAGGTCGTGTCTTCACCTTCTCTTCGAAAAGCTAACAAAATTATACCCATCCAGGGTACTTTATTAGCAAAACGAAGAGAGAAAGCAAATCATTTCAACAAACTCTTTCTCCCAAACCGACTACATATCGGACACTCTTCTGGCTTATGACCTCTTGCTGGACAATATTCTCTACCAAAAAAGATGATCCTCAAGTGTAAGTCATTCCACTTTTCTTCTGGAAATAATCGCTTTAGGTCTTTCTCTGTTTGTACCACATTCTT
>Ga0213833_1002079_pt1 | contig 13475 bp, 4 predicted proteins | sample SWATP21_FD_160575 | JGI IMG/M metagenome (GOLD analysis project Ga0213833, IMG submission 160575) | Coastal seawater microbial communities from Marineland, Florida, United States - SWA TP2 #1 | ecosystem: Environmental > Aquatic > Marine > Coastal | place: USA: Florida | collected 2016-08-14
CCCCCTGGCTCCCCCCCTGGTTCTGCCGCGGGTTCTGCTTCTGTTGCTTCGGCGGGGCGGCCTTCGGTCCTGCGACTGCGCCTCGCCTTCGTGCGCCTGGCATTGGGTGGTCCCCGGGGTGTAGCCCCCCGTTGGAACGCGACGCGTGGCGTAGGTAGCGCCGGTGATGGCGCCGCCGACACCGCGCCACCCACGGTGACGACCAGTGCCGAGTGGCCGTTATCTGGACGCGGCGGCGCGGCGTGGACGGTGTATGACTTGCTCCAAAGTGACGAACACCAGGATTTCGTCCCGCTGCTGGATGCCAGGCTCGCCAACATCGAGGTGGGTGTGGCCGTGCACACGGAAGCACCACTGCGCAGGCCCGTTGTTGTGGGACCATCGACGTCAGCGGCGTCTCCTTCAAGCTCCACAGGTGCCCCGGCCATGGTACCGCGGGACGGCTGTGTGGTGACGGTTCAGACCTTCGCGGTGATTGGTCAGCCGGAGTGGCACAGTGTGTCGTCGGGGCCGCAACCGTTCTCACACGGCGCACACCTGCATCGACGCCACTTTGTTGTTGCAGCTGGCGGTGATGAGGCCCCCATCAGGGCGCGCGGCCGTGACGCAGCGTCGTCCACCTACGTGGACCCACCCCCCGCGCCACAACCCGTTGCAACGTGGACGACGCGGCGTGTTGCGGACGGTCCCACGGCATCAGGTGATGCCCCCAGTTCTTCTGCCGTTCACTCCCTGGAAGTGGCACCCGTTGTGGTGTACATCGACACGGATGTGGCGGCCAACACGCTTCACTTCCTCCACCTGTTCTCTCTGCACACCGCCGCCCTTGCGCCGCCATCTGAGATGATGGGTGTGTCTGTTCCATCACCACCTGCCACACCTGCCACGCTCAAGCTGCTTTTTGGCCCTGTGCGTGTGGTAGTGAGCAGCGCGAATGGTCCTGCGGCAGTTGCTTCGCTGGAGTCCTTGTTTGTGCATGTGGCACCACAGCGCTCTACGTCCAACGCCAGCAACCATGATGGTGCGGCTCCTGGCGATGCCGATGCCGATGCCGATGCCGATGCCGATGCCGATGCCGATGTAGCCATACTTCTGCAGCAACCGGTTGACCCGCTTGCCGTGGACATCGCTGCCAACGGGTTGGAGTTTCATATGGTTCACAGCTACACGCAACCGACGCGGGTCGCAAGAGGAGGAGCCAGGTTCTTTGCCGCCACTACCACAAGAGGAGGAGCCAGGTTCTTTGCCGCCACTACCGACACTGGTGCTGGTGCTGGTGCTGGTGTTGGTGCTGGCGCTGGCACTGGTTCCGGGAAGACAGGCGGTGCTGTTGGTGTCGAAGCGAGTGATGATGGTGGCGTTGGTGCCGATGTGAATGGTGAAGGGTCACAGGGAGAGCAAGTCGATGCAACCCATGGTAGACACGCTGCATTCACTCGCCTCCCCGAAGCTCAGGGTCTGACTGTTGCAGCACCCGTGCTGCACCCCCAGTGGCGAGTTGCACGTGTCAACCTCGTCCACGTGTCCCTGATACTGGACTCCTCCTACACCAGCGTTGACGCTCGTGTTTCACCCATCAAGATCTCCGTTTCGGTGCCTGCCGCCGAGCGTGTGGCACAAGTGGCGTTGGCGCTGCAAGCGGTGGTTCATGCCATCCCTCCTTCGCCCACACCCCCCGCGGCATCGTATCCGTCCGACTCTGTGAGCACAACCACTACCACCCCCACCTGTGTTGACGCCGCATCACAACCGCCGACGCCAATGCCAATGCAATCGCCAACGCCAACACCAACGCCGTCCCAAACCCCTCCTGTCCATCGCTCCCCACGACGCGACCACCCACACGGTGGGGCACGCCGCACTGCGTGCAGCACTAGAGACGACCTCAGTCGTCTCCGCCGCCGCGTCGCCTCAGGTCCTCGGCACGTGCCCGGTCCCTCCGAGTTGCTACTGTCGGGAGTGGCGACCCGCCAGCACCCGACACACCACGGAAAAACGCACCCGCTGCGACCGCGAACGGAGCAGCCTCCGAGGGACGCGTGGGCTGTGACGCTGCGGTGGCGATACCCCGACGCGCGGTGCGTCACGTCACTGTCTGCGGGCGATGGCCCGCTGATTCTACCCGTCACCGAGGTGGCCCCCGCGATGGACAGCCTCGACCGCTCTCCAGCACTTGTCTCTTCTGTGTCCCACACCCCGACCCCCGCCTCCACCTCCGTCGCTGCTACGCATGCTTCCACCAGCGCTCCTCAAGACACGTCAAGAGGAACCACGCCTGTGTCGACGTCCCAACCGCGAGCAGCATCAAGCACGTCGCTGGCACCGCCATCCCGGGTGTCAAGTGCACGTCGTGGAGAGGCCAGCAAGGTGGCGGGGCACGCAGGCAGAGTCGGCGCTTCGGCGGTGAGCTCAAAGTCGAGCACGGTGGCGACTTCGTCCGCCATGACACGTCGCAAGGGCAAGCTACCCAGCATGTTGCGTGGCGAGTTGCGTAGGTGGGACGCTGTACTAGACTCCGCGGTGCTGGTGGCTCGCTTTCGTGTGCCGCTGGACGTGTGGGGGCCATCCAAGGATGGCAGCACGTTGGTCCCGTTGTTGGTGCATGCTCGTGCGGCGGCTGCCAAGCTGTTTCATGTGGAGTGGCTGGAGGCAGCGGGTGTGGCTGGGGGTGACGGCCCTTCGTCAACGCAAGCGTCGCGACTGTGGGAGGTCGTGTGGTGGCTCCCTGCTTCTGCTCAGCCAGAGCCACGCTCACCCGCCGACCGGGCTGGGTTCTTCTCACGCTCCTCACACGTCGCCATCAGTACCTCCCTGGCCCATTGCCTTCAAGTGGCTTCTGTCGGATCACGGCCCCACATCCCTGAGCTGCGTCTGCGAGTCGACGTGGAGGAAGTGCGAGTGGGCTTGGCGTTGCCGGAGGAGGACATGGCACACGAACAACAACCAGAGGAGGTGGTGAGTGTGCGTGTGCGAAACGCCGGGTTCTGCATGCATGTGTGGCCACCTGTGCATGGTCCGGATGAGGTGGACGGTGAGTCTCGGAACCACAGCACCAGCAAGCATGCCACAGCAGGCACCGGCACGAGCGCAGATGCGGGTGCAGGTGCTGGTGCAGGTGTTGGTACAGGTGCGGGTGCGGGTGCGGGTGCGGGTTCACACAGCGGTGCCCCCTCTCGCGGTGATGCCGCCGGGCGAATGCCCACACTCCATTCCCACTGCCGCAGCCTACCACCACCACCCACGCACACCATGCGAGCTCGCGCGTCAGTGTCGGTGGTGGTGTCGTGCCTTCACGACTTGTCCACGGTGCCACTTGTGGAAGACGCGCGTGTGGATGCGTTCGTGCTTCAGGAACCCCCGTTGGCGCGCAGCGGTCGGGAGGGTGCGCGTCACGGCGATGGGGGTGTCGCACCCATTCCGCTCTTGGCTCTCCCCAGCTTGGAAGGTCCCACCCCGTTTCACCTGGCGCCCCGACTCTCCCTGTGCCTCTGTGTTGGCTCCATCCGTGTCAACGCGTTCGGACCGGCGCTGTTCACCGCCACGCAGTGCGGCGTGTCTTTGTTGCAGGGCTTGGGTGGCGTGGCCAGCCGCTTCGGTGCCAGCGCCGTGGAACCTTTTTTTCACCCCCGCGAGGGGGTGGACGAACAACAAGACACCGACGCAAATTTTCTGGGCTCCACACACCCGTTCGTCCCCGCCCCGTCCGCGTTTGCCGCTCATGACACGCTGCATGGTGTCACAGACGTTCCCGGCACTGTTGTTGCTGCCGCTGTTGCTGCCGCTGCTACCACTGCCACGGCGACAGCCAGTGCTGGGGTGGGTGGTTCAGCGGCGCCGTCGCTTTCGATCCCATCGCAGTTGCACGCGCGCACCCGATCGTTTCGGTCCTTGACCTCCGACCCTGCCCCCTCCCCGACCCTGACACCCACCCGGGTGCCGTCGGGCAACTCCACCGAGGCGACTCGGTCTCGCGCCTGGGGTCCCCGTGTCCCCCTTCCCATCCAGCCCGCGTCCGAAAGCCGCCGCCACGCCGCTGCGCGACTGGTGGTGGTGAACGCATGCGGTCGGGCGCTGTGGTTCGGGCAGCACGCCACCACGGAAAGCATACCGCTGCCGGCACACGCGCGACGAGCCTACTCGTGGGACTCCTGCATGGACCCCCACTTCACCTCTGCCACTGCCACGCCCGCTGGCACGCCGACGCCCACGCCTGCGTCACCACGGCTGTTGCGGTTTGCGCTGGCCGCACCGCGCCGTGTGCGCAGTGGCACCGGCGGCAGCGCCAGCGCCGTCGGTGTAGACGCCGCGCAGGCGCAGAGTGTGGGCGGTGATGCTGCGGACACGCCGGCACATGTGGTGCCGCCGGTCCCACAAGGCCCGCCGCTGTCATGGGGTCGGCCTGTGTGCGTGGACGCGGCGGGTGCGCACGTCGTGGCTGTCCATGACAGCGTGAGCGGCGCAGGGCGAAGTCATCGCCGGCGGCGCAGCAGTGGGGCCGTGGCTGCCGCCGGTGGTACGAGTGGCCTGGGGCAGGTGGTGCTGCGCATCACCACGCGGCTGGTGGGGGCCCAAACCGTTGTCACCGTGCACGGAAGCCACTCGTTCTGGAGCTACTGCGCGGGCCTCCCCATGGGCATGCGGGTGATACGTCTGAGCTCCACCCAACCCCCACCCCCACCGCCCCCCACCGTGGAGTGGGGCTTGTTTTGGACGGCCGCCGCGTACCTGACTGGATCACGCCCCACACCCCCGACCTCGGCGCTGCGCCACACCCAAGCCGAGGCCGCGGCACGTGCAGCCCGACGCGCCGTGCCGCTTTTGGCTGGCCGTCTGCCCATCTTTCCCCTGCCCTCGCCTGGCGCCAGGGACGCCGTGTCAGGGGACAGAGACAGGGACAGCGATGGCGATGGCGATGGCGGTGCGGGTGCGGGTGCGGATGGCAGCAGCACGCCGCGTGGTGGCAGTGTCACACCGCGTCATCGGGCCACACGCCACAGCCGTAGTGGGTCCTCTGTCAGCGCCGCCTCCACCGCCGCCACTGGCACGAGCCCCCATGGCGGCGTGGGCGGTGGTGCAGCGGCGCACCGGCTTGGTGCCACTGGTTTGGGGTCCCTTCATCGCTCGCCGTCGCTTCGGAGTAGGGACGGCGCTGGCAGCACGGTGGGGGATGCGGGCGCCCGAGTGGATGCGATGATGATGGGTGGCCCGGGTGGCATTCGTGGGCTGTACACACGTGACGGTGGTGCAAGCAACACGACCGGCTCCGAGGAACCAGGCGGCGCCATCCAGGCGTTGCTTGGGCACATCGCAGGGGATCCACTGGTGTTGCAACTGCGGCACGAGCCCGACGGTGAAACGCCCGGGGAGTGGTCACACCCGTTGCCCCTCCGACTTGGTTGCGGTGCCTCCACGTCCGGCCCGTGCTGTTCACGCGAAGGCCCTGCTGCGTCCGCCAACACGCACGACCGGGACGTGTCACACCGCGGTGTGTGGTTGGTGGAGTTGCCTGCCGCCCCCACAACTGCCCCCGCCGGTGATGGTGCGAGTGTCGACGCGTCGGCGGTGCACCGCGAACGGCATCCGGACGCCCCCCTGGAGAGCGGTGCACCCCTTGGTACACGCCAACCGTACCACGTGTTGGTGTGCCTGAGCCACCCGTCACACGCCGAGTGCACGTCCGAAGACCCGTTCTTGCGAGCGCTGCGCGAGTTCAACCCCTCCGGCGGACCACCCCGGGAGCATGTCACGGCATCCGCGTCGCATGGTGCCACAGGATCGACGTCGTACGACGCAGGGGCGGCGCACACCCCCACATCCGCCACAGGTACCACCACCACGAGCCCAGCGTGGCTTCGAGTAGCAGTGTGGCCGACCGCTGTGTTCGAGAACGACACGAACATGGCGTTCACCACGGCGGTGCGGAGGTCGCGATCCTGGACTTTGACCTCCTTGTCAGGCACCAACCAGTTCCGCGCCGCGCTGGCCCAACAGCGGGTGGTGGATAAAATCAGTCGCATCGCGCACTCGCGTGGTGGGCTGCGCGATGCGGAGGCACAAGCTGCGACGGAGCTGGGCGATCTGGTTGTCACGTGCGTACCCTAGTGTTGTTGGTGTTGTTGTTGTTGTTGTTGTCGTTGTTGTTGTTGTTGGTGCGTGTTGGTGTCGTTGGTTTGCGGTAGTCACACTCGGCTTGAAGTGTTGTGCTGCGCCTTTTGTGACCTGTGTGCCCACCTCTGTGGACGCCTGTGTTGTGTGTTCCCAGCGAGGCCCCACCGTTATCGAGCTTGCCGCTGTTGCGGTACAACCCGGAGCACCCACATTCCCTGTCCCTGTCCGTGGTGCAAGCCAGCGCTCCGGCAATGACCCGCACCACGGACGACACCCCGTCATCGCCACGGCACACGCACCACACCCCGTCCCGTGCACATCATGGTGCCCTGCATCGCACCTCCTCCATCTCTGGCTTGCAACTCGCCGCCCTTGGTCGCATGGCGGCACTGTTGTCGGGTGACCACGCAGCTCCAAGCGACAAGGCTGCGGTGGGTGGAGCACGTGGCGGTCAAGCTTCGTCTCGCAATGCCGCCGTTCACACTGGCGCCCCCAGTAGTGAGAGCGGCGACGATGAGCCGGACTCTGTCGCGCCCAGCATGCATGTCGCGCTGCAAGGTTCTGGTGTGGTGTGGAAGCCGGACGGTGTGCAAGTCGACGCCGCCTCGCGGTCACCTGGAGGGGCGAGTGGTGGTGTCACCGCGCCTACCCTGTCTCCAGTCGGCACACCGGCCTCGACAGTGCCGTCTACCGCACTTCAGACAGCTGTGCCCCGCCAAGGCATGTGGCCGCAAGAGCATGGCACCTCTGGCGGTGGTGGCCGCAGTGGCAGTGGCGCATCGGGTCGTCCACAATCTGTGTCGTCGCCGTCGTTGTCATCGTCGTCGAGGCTGCGCACGGCTTCGTCGACCCCCGGGGGTGCCGCACCTCACACCGGGAGCAGGGCGCGTGCCGCCGCATCGAGCCGTGGCAGCCATCGTTCCGGGGTCCGTGCAGCGTCCGCATCCACGTCCTCGTCCTCGTCCGCGTCCGGGTCCTCGCCATCAGGTGGCCTGGATGTTGACCACGTCCCCGCCGCCGCTGCGCGACGCTACCTCATGCCCGTGGCAGACCTTCGCGCCATGCGCGTGATCCTTGTCGCGCCATCCAAATCCTACCCGTGTACGCGCGTGGTGGCGACGCACCCCATTTTGCTGGCAAACCGTTGTGCGCGGCCGCTGTGGATGCGGCTGTGCGTGGACACGTCCAAGTCCAACAGCCACCAGGAGTCGGACTGGCGTTCGGAGCTGGTTCCGGCACGGGCCTCCGTGAAAGCCAACTGGCTGATGTTCGACGCCCACGTGCGACTCCAGTTTGCGTGGCCACCTGGGGACGCCTCTGCCCAGCCACGATGGAGCGCACCGGCTGTGTTGGTGCCGGGTCAGCGCGTAACCGCGGCTGTGGCAGAGGCGCCGCACGGCTTCAATGCGGGGGTGGACAAGCCTCGATTCGCCACGCCGTTGGCTGTGGTGGCCACCACCAAAGGGGGGGAGCTTCGCATCGATGTTCGACCAAGATTTGTTGTGCACAACCGCACGGTAGGTCCACCGGCGAACCCCTCGCGCGTCCATCCGTCCACTTCCCTGCGTGTGCGAGTGTGTGTGCCAAGTCCATTGATTGGATCGGAGCCGTGCTGTTGTGTTGTTCTGCTGTGGTTGCGCTATCGTATTAACTCACCTAGTGTGGTGCTCTGTTGCGTTGCTCGCCACTGTGCCACGAAAACAGCCGTTCCACCTCTCTGTGATGTCGGTGCCAGGGCACAACATATGCTCCTCTGCGGCCCTCCACACCACCTACCTCCCACCCGCTGCCTCTTCCATGGGGTCGTCACTTTGCACGCTTGCTTGCCCTGCTGCAGCTTCGTCTGTGTCTACAGCCTCCTCGGCGATATCACCACCTTCTTCCTCGGGTTCATCCCAGTTGGAGGCAGCAACCGTGTCCACGACAACTGACCCGTGTCCCACGGTTTTGTTTTCCGTCTCTCTGAGTGAGTCTGCTCCCCATGCTAGCGCAAGCGACTGTGTGGAACTATTCGCTGCAGCTGGAAACGACGAGTCCAAGTGTGATCACGCCGCCGAGGGTGGCGTGCAACGTGGAGCCCGGGTGTGGGGTTGGTCGCTGGCTGTGGTGATGGGTTCCGGAGTTGTTCGTTCGCGCAGCGCAGGCGGCGATGGAGGGATGAACACACTCAACCACACTGTACCCCCTGCCCGTCCAGGTGTCATGTTTCGACTGCTGGTGCCGCACACGCAATCGGGGGGCTACGCGATGCTGAGCTACATTGTACGCCAACGCGCGGGGGCCTTCGTTGCGGTGCTGTTTGTGGATCCACAGCCGCCCGTGCAGCTCCACAACCTGTCATCCATGCCCATGGCTATCACGCTGCCAGCCATGCGCCCTGCCCCGTCCAATGCAAAGGAAGATGCGGCGGCAGATGCCCATGACGAGCCTGGCGCGGCTTCCTTTGGCGACCGGGCTTGTGATGCCGTCGACGATGGTGTGCCAAAGCTGGTGCTCCCTGCGCACACGTCGGTCGACTTTGATTGGAAACTGCTTGCGCTGTTGTGTGGTCCCACGCCGCTTCAGCTCCCTGCGTCCCAACTGGGCCGAAGGCGCCCAGGAGAAAGGAGCCACGACAGTGCCGGAGACGATGGGGGCGATGTGGGTGATGCCTCACCATCTGGTGGGCGCAGCGACGCAACCGCAACCGCATCCGCGCCCGCGGAGCAAGGTGTGCCACGATCAGCCGTATCGCGTGGCTTGTCGCCCCTCATCTCCCGTCACCGTCGCGAGCACATCTTTGCACGGGCACCGTTCTTCCGACCCTTTACACTGCAGCTTCGTCCGCATAGGTGTCCCGCTTCCGCACCTGGTGGTTCCACTTCTCCTTCCGCCGCCTCATCCCCGTCGCCACCACCGTCACCACCACCTGTGCCACCACCAACGGCGGCTTGTGCGCCACAACCATCCGCTCCTGTGACTACGGAGGCGTGGTCTTCCTCGGTGCGACTGTTCGCTGACATGCCCGTGACACGCGTCGAAACACCGTCGCCCTCATCTGCGCACATGTGGGTGTGCTTGCGTGTGGTCGGAGGTGTGCCACAAGTCTACGTGCACGGCAACAGCAGTGGCGCTACCACCGATGGTGGTGACTCCGCGAACGCACCCCGACGGCAACGCCAACGCCCCCGTCACGCCCTTCCGCCACCCATTCTTGACGTGAAAATCCACCTGCGGCAGCTCTCCTTGTGCGTGTTTGGCGCCACGGTGCGGCCACAACCCGTTCGGGACTCCACATTGGGCGGCCGTGGCTGTGCAGCCATGGGTGCCCATGAGTTGCTGCACCTCAGCCTGAACCACACAGAGCTGTCGCTTCGCCACTTGGGGCCACAGGCAGGCCATCCTGGTCATGCAGCACGCAGAGTCCAGGCCGCTGTGTGCGTCAAGACAATCCAACTCGACAACCACCTTGCCAGCTCCCGAGATGCCATGCCGGTCTTGTTGTTGATTGCGCCGGACCCTGAACGTGATCAAACCCCGCCACCACCCACGTCCTCGTCACCACCACTGCACGCTGACGGCACGCCACAAGGCGGCAACCGTGCACACGGGCTGTCGCTGGCGCTGTCACTGCGCCAACCTGATGCGGACGTGGCCCCGCACGTAGGCACGGCTGGTGTGCACGCGGATGCAGACGCCGACGCCGACGCAGGCGCAGGTGCAGGCGCAGGTGCAGGTGCGTCTACCGGCTCCATCATGACACGCACGCCATCCGCTGTGTCGCCACGGCTGGTTTGTGCGCCGCTCCCGTCGCCAGCTGTCGACCACCTCCGTCTGCAGCTCGAAAGTGCCCACGTGAGCGTCACGGACACGATCGCACTGGAGGTGGTGGCGCATGTGTACCCCCTGGTGCACACGATGAGCACCCTGCTGGCAGGCAACGCGAGCGTGGCCGAGGTGACGTCGCAGCATGTCGGTGGTGACGGTGGCGCGTCAGCCGATGGTGATGCGTTGGTGTTGGCGTTGGGCGGCGCGAGTGTGGTGGGGAGCGGCGTGGGTGTGCATGACACCGGCACCGGCGCGCCACCACGACCCCGATCCACGTCGACGGAGTTCAGCGACAGTGTGAGCCACGCGTTTGCGGATCACACGGACGCCGCCTCGCTGTCCGCCTTCACATCGAGCGCCACACTGTCGACGTCGCTGTCTGATGATCGCCCTGTGGCCGCGGTGGCCACGGATGTGAGCGCGGATTCCGTGCTGCGCCCCGCCATCCACATTGAGTTGCTGGTTGTGGAAGCCGTGCGCGTGCTTGTCACGGTGCAGGCGTCCGCGCCAGTGTTCTTGTCGGTCAACCAAATGCCGTTGGATCTGTCCGCCGTTCGCCTCCGCCACGTCCGTGCTGTTCCCAATCGGCTTGCTCGGGAGTTTGTCGCCAATTACATCGCAGATGCGGTACGCCAGAGCGTGAGCTCCGCGATTTTCCTCGACATGATGTCGCCCGTCGTCTGTGTGTGTGTATGAGTGTTGGCGCTCTAGCTGTCTTGATCTTATCTTTGGTGGTGTGTGCATACAGGTGTTGCGATCGCCTGCCATTGTTGGGTCTTTGGAAATTTTGGGCAACCCCACCCGCCTGGTCCGATCAATCACCAAGGTGTGTGCGTGTGTGTATGTTTGTGTGTGTGTGTGCGTGCGTGTGTCGGCCACACTTGTAAGCACCAGGTCACTCACCCAGTGTTGCTTCATTCAGGGCGTGCGGGACTTGTTTGTTCTTCCTTCCCGGGCATTGCGTGCTCGGCAAGGGCCGAAGCGCGTCATTCAAGCCGCGTTGTCCGGATGGGGCTCTCTCGTGCACCATTTGTCGGAGGGTGCTCTCACATCTGTGTCTGGCTTGGCCTCGTCTCTCAGCCGGAATCTGGATCGCTTGTCGCTTGACGAAGAGTGCGTTCCGCGCACCCTTCGTGTTGTGCATGTTGTGCATGGTTGTGCATGCTCGTGTCACATGTTGCGTGCCTGAACACGTCCTCACTCTGGTTCGTCTCGTCGTCGTGCTGGTATTGCTTTTTTTGGTTTTTGGTGTGTGTGGTATTGTCGCGGCTGTGTGTGGCGTGGCTATGATGGACGGGTGTGTGCAGCTACATACGTCGTCGAGAACACGAACGCGCGTCGCACCATTCGACCGGTGTGATATCCGGCCTCGCAACCGGGGTGCGTCAGCTGTCTACCTCCGTCGTCGGCGCCGCCACCGGCATGGTGAGCGCGCCATTGAGGTCCACCTCGGTGCATGGGTGGGGCGTAGGGACGCTGTTGAAAGGCATGGGGAAGGGAGTGCTGGGGGCTCTTGCGAAACCCATGAGTGGCGCAGTCGACTTGGTGACCCACACGTCGCAGGGCATCCTGCGATCCACGGGCTTGCACCACAACCTTCCGCAGCTGCGTGGCCCGGCGGTGCTCCAAACCGAACGCCGCGATGCGTTGCGTGTGCGTTACAAGCTTGAGCGCCTCGTTCACGCTGCACGAAGCGACGTGGAACGTGCTCGTGGGTGGCTTCGGCCAGCGGCAAGAGGGGCTTGCTACATGCTGTTCCACGCACCGGTGACCCTGGTGCATCCGGCCAGTGCTGATGAACTGCCTGGCCCGACCGAGGACGGGTTGTTGGTTGTGTGCTGGGAGTGCGTCATCGTGTTTGGGCACCGTGACCGGGTCGTGGTGTGCTTGCCTACCCATGACGCCGTTGCATGCGCCAGCCTGGCGGCCGCCAGCACGCGAGGTTGCTTGACGTTTACACAGCACGAGCACGGTTCCACGCCTGGACCGAGTACCCCCTTGAGTGGCCCTGTGGCGGGGGAGGGCTCGCGTGTGCAACAACACCACTTGATGTTGTCGCCGCAGCATCGGGCGCAGCTTGAGAAGTGGCTGCAGCTCCTGGAGCGTGCTCGCACTGTTGGTTGTTGCTAGCTGTGGTGTGTTGTGTCGTGCGTATGTAAGATGTGATAAATACACCACTCAAAGTGTGTCGTGGTGTGATCGGGAACCAGTCGACCCCTCCGCCACCGCAACCACATTCACTGTTGTCATGGCGGCAGAAGCACCAACGCTCTTATTCGAACAGATTACGATCGACGAAAGCATCTTGAAGAAATTCACTGACGCATGGGCAGAGTACAGGAAGGCACCGAGCGCCAGCACGGAGGAGGTTACGACTTCCCTTCAAGGCCTTGACGTGGTTTTCTGTCAAGGGCGCTGCGCCTCCCCGGGAGCGCCACCCACAGATGGCCTGAACAAAGCCCGTGTCTTTCACGCCACAATTGCAGAGTTGGAACGGAGCAGTGATGGTGGTGATATGGAGTTCTACTTCACCCGTGTCGCTGCACAACTGTCCTGGAGGTTGTCTTTGAATCGGACACTTGGGAACGTTTGTGTGGCGATGGCTGTTGTTCCCGACGGCGAGGAGAAGACACTGTATATCGCAACGAACACGTCGCAAGATGGTGCCACAACCCCCTACCCGGTATTGCCCGAGAACGAAAATCTGATCAAACGATTGCGTGCCGCAACATCTACGAAAATTGACGTTCGCGTGGACGTTGCGAAGGCGGGCTGGGAACGGGTGAAAACAAGACTGCAGGAACGTGGTAGCACAACGCTGGCGCGCCACATTCCTCCCTTCAAAGACATTTTGGAACGGCAGAAGGCATTGGCACCCCAAACAGTTGCTGAGACAGATGCCAAGCTCAAGGACTATGTGCAGTTCTTTTCTCAAGCGTCATCGGCTGCAGCGCGAGACAAAGCAGCGGCTAACAAGCTCGGTGTTGATGACATGGCGTTCGTTGAGTTTTTGGCCATATCTTTGCCAACGATGTCGCCCACAGTCGTCACTGGTCTGAGCGAAAAGCTCACCGCACTCTGCGAAGCAGTTGAAGAGTATGTCGCGTGGATGCTAGCCTCGTGGGGATCCAAATTTCGGGACCCGCCTAATCCAGGGATGTGTACTACAAGAACGTTTGGAGTCCTGCGCGATGCCATCCTGAAAGACGTAGGGAACGCGATTATCCCGTTGAAAACAGCTCTGCAAGACGAACCCACGTTGGCGGCGAAGTGGCGGTTGGGAGCAAGCTCGGGCATTTCCAAGGTCGTGCTGCTGAACGTTCCAGACGGACTCAAAACTGTGCACTGTGAGGTCAAGCTGTACATGTACTTGCAGTCCCTTGAAGCAACAAGGAAACACCTTGCAGCGACGCGGTTCCACATCGGCAAGGCGTTGTGTTGGGAATGTGCACATTTCTTTGCTGACTTCCTGCCCAAGCGCGGGGTTGCGGCTGCAGCGGAGGCGGGGGCTGCGGCTGAGGCGGGAGCGGGGGCTGGGGCTGAGGCGGGAGCGGGGGCTG
>Ga0213833_1002080_pt1 | contig 13474 bp, 19 predicted proteins | sample SWATP21_FD_160575 | JGI IMG/M metagenome (GOLD analysis project Ga0213833, IMG submission 160575) | Coastal seawater microbial communities from Marineland, Florida, United States - SWA TP2 #1 | ecosystem: Environmental > Aquatic > Marine > Coastal | place: USA: Florida | collected 2016-08-14
GGGGGGGGGGGGGCATGTTAACGTTCCAGACTCGTGCAGTGTGTTTGGCGGTGGGAGCCGATTCGAATGCAAGTGTGCATGAGGCCACCAAAGCTCTGTGTGATGCTGCAAGTGTGGATCTCCAAGCGGCGCTCCAGAAGCAGAGCGTTCTTGCTTGGCTGCACCGGTGCGCGTGTGTGTGCGGGCGAAACCGCGCACAACTGCTTCCGCCGCCTCCTTCCCGGTTTGTTCTGTGCACCTCACCCATTGTTTATGCATTGTCTTGTGATTCTTTGCAGCTGTGTCCTTGTTTTCACCGACAGTGGTGACGCTCTGAGCGTCACCGCGAGGTGGGCGACGATTTTGATGTGTGCAGCGCGTGAGGTGCGCAACGCGGATGGTCGATTCGGTGCCGCCGTGTCGGCTGCCCAAGAAGATGTCCTCAAGCAATTGCGACAGCAGGGGCGGGTGAAGACGCACGCACAAGGTATCGTCAGCCCGTAGGCAGGTGAAGCTTGCAGACGCCCCTTCCCCCTCATGTTGGTGTTGGTTTGTTTCGCTTGGCATTCACAGCGCTCTGTGCCATCCGAGCTCTGGCTCAGCGAGTGGGCATGACAATGGATACGCTGGGCATGTTAGAAGGCATTTCCGTGTCACACCTCCAGGCATGCGATGCTGGTCTCAGCTGGATCTCAACGTTGTTTCCACAAGTGCGTACACACGTGCCTCGTGCGTTGTTGTGCAGTCTTGACATCGCTCCCGTTTCTTGTTGCTCGTTCGCAACGTCCCTTTGCGTGCTCCTTCATGCAGATGCAGGCAACGCCTCAAGACTCATCCACACGTACAGCACCAACACAGGACGGCCTGGTTGCTCTGTGTGGTATTTGTCTCCAGCCGGTGGTTGGGGGGCAAGCAGAACCGCACCTCCAGGCGGCGTGGTGGAATGAAACGACGTGCCATGTCGGTTGCGTCAACTATTGGGAGCACAAATGCTCAGCAAAAGCGCCAACTGCGTTCTAGCCGTTCCGCCAGCCACCGCCCCGCGTGTGTTGTGTGGATGGAATACACAATGTGACCAACAACCAAAAAATAAGACACGGGTGCATGGAGGCAGTGACGTGGACAAGCATAGAATTTTCGTAGCGCGACGCGAAAAGAGGAAACGCAAGAGCTTCTAGCAACGTACTCAAACATGTGTGCTGGGGCTGCACAAGCACTGCAGGGGTGTGGGCGTGAAAATATCAGCGCGGCACACCCCTCACCGTGTGATGTGAGTCCCCAATTCACAACCAACTAACTCACACGGTAAAATCATACCCACCAGAGCACACGGCAACCATAATTTGGGGAAAAAGAGAGAAGAGTCAATGGCCACACCAATATGCGGCTATTCATTGTGGAGCCAAAGCCAGTGCCTCGGCTGACATCTGCTTGGAGGCAGTACGGACTAAAATCTTCAGCAAGCGATGCATGCGGGCACCGACAGAGCACTGTCGTTTACCAGCTCCACGCTGCTGTCGCTTGAGCTTCTTTCGTTTTTTCGTGTCCTGTGACACTTGAGCGGCACCGCCTCCCACCGCATCAAACCTCATGCCTACATCCATGCAAGCTTGAAGACGAAGTGCACGGTACAGGCACTTCACTGAGCCATCATTCTCATACAGCTTGCGGCCAGCTTTGAAGACATCACGGCATGCTGCACAAAGCAACGGTTCCCAGGACAACGCGATGGAGGACAAGACACAGACACGACTCAGCCCACTGAAGAGAGACAACACGCCCACGCACGAAACAAACCAACTCACCTGAGCAAACGGGTGTCTTGGACAAGTAGTAGCGGCACGTTTTCGCCGAGTGTTCCTGTGCTTCGACTTTCTCCAGCAACCAAGACAAGGCCGCATGCGGCAGAATGGTCAACTCTACATCGATAAAGAAGCGAGATGGGTTCATTTGTTGTCCAGCAACAAATGGGGTGCGCCCCGGGGCCACACCACGCTCACGTTTTCCTTGCGCGCCGCGGCGACCCTTGCCCTTCATGGTAATCATCGGCGCAGCACGCCCGCTCCGTGCAGCTGCGGCAGCCGCAGCAGCGTTTAATGCTGCGTGGATCTCTGACTTATCATCTTCGAGCCGACGACCCATGCCCAGTTCATCGTCTTCATCATCATCCTCATCAAGCTCCGGCGTTCCCGTGGCGCTGCCCACCGCGGGATTGGATGCACGCGCGCTCATGACCGTGTCCATCTCCTCGTCCTCCATGTCTGAACCCGCGCCACGGATGCGACTGCGCAAGAAAGTCATGCCACCGACTCCCATGCCGCCTATCGGCGCGGAAGTGGGGTCGAACCCTTCCGCCAGCGCATGGACATCATCAAACACGTAGGGTGACAGCGGGTCCGCAGGCTCCGGCATGACCTCCCACACCGGGCCATCAAAGAAAGCAGCATCTCCGGTGCCAGTGGCAGCCCCGTCCTTCTTCGGATGGAAGGTTGGGAACGTATTCAGGCCCACCGCCTGCATAGTGTCAAAGAAAGTGGCTGACTGGCTGGTGCTGCTGCTGGAGCCCAAGCGAGCCCGACGACGCCCACCAGCACCAGCTTGGTGTCCACCGTCCATGTCATCCAAAACAGGGAACCCAGAGGACGTAGACGGGGCGGCGGTGGCAGCGTGCGGCTGCTCCAGCGTCATGCTCACGTCTGCGCTCGGCACTGCGCCAGTTGCGACACGATTTGGCGGAGGCGCGGCAACAGGTACGGCAGCCTCCGGGGACACCATCGGTGCCGCTCCGTACGCGCTGGGGTCCAAAAGAGGCAGTGGCAGGGGTTCCATGGGATTCATGGTGTATTCGTGCGCTGGCGCCGGCAATGGTTGGCCCCAGCCGCCGGGAACAAGCGGATTCGACACAGTCGGGTTGTCAACCTTTGTGTTCATACTAACATCAGTCGGCGTGCGGGACGGAGAACCCTCAGTGTGGTCACAAATGGAACTTGAGGGACGCACAACCGGGCGGGGGCGGGGGGATGGGGGAGAGAAACCGAGCAGTGCACACTACGCAAGACGGATTCGCGCGGATTGGCGCAAAGCACACTTGATAAGAGTACCCTCGACAGTTCGCAAATACAGTTGAGCGGTCCTCCAGCGCCCAGCCGCGCCCGCAGCAGTGAGTGGTCACCCAAATACGGAAGATTCCCTCCTTACGTGGGAGAAAGGCCCGGTGGGGGTGACGTACGGAGAGCGAGAGCGTGTCACAAGACGCACGCAGCACTGTGAACGCAACGAGAATCTGAGGTCAGCGGATCTTAGTCGCGCTAACGCGCCTTGTTGTTTCAGTTTCATGTCACTACTCTTGCGTGTGTCACTGAAATATGTTTTATCGTAGGCATATTCAGGGCCACGATGTTTTGGTTGTGATCAACTGCGAAGATTCCGGACAGTTCCGCGCGTCTGTGCAAGACACACTCTTGGTAGTGTATCACCACACGCTGCGAACTGCTGTGGCAGGTTGCGTCTTCGACATCCCCCCTCCCCTGCCCGCCCGTTGCTTGGCGCGCACACCACCCTGATGTGAACGAACAAGCGTTCAGTATGGAGGAAAGAAAAGGTGTTGAAGCCACGCTAGAAGCGCAGCGCAACCTACAGACATCACGCCCCGTATCACCGTCTATGACTTCGGATTCTGAAAGCAGCGGCTCTGCCTCAATTGATTACGGGCCTGGAGACAGTACGACCGCACCTTCTCCTGCTGCGTCCACGAACAACGTGTCTCGCTCGCATTCTGGTCCAAGTGATGTCTCCAAGCACACAGAGCAGACATCGGCTGAGGCCACGCCCGGGCCCATGTCTAAGCGCGACGCGTTGTTGCAGGGCATACTCGAGCGACAACGGACACTCCACGGTGAGTATGGGCGCTGTGTGGGTGTGCTGTTGTGTTGTGTGGATGTGCTGTTGACTTGTGTGGATGTGCTGTTGACTTGTGTGGATGTGCTGTTGACTTGTGTGGATGTGCTGTTGACTTGTGTGCTGGCCACAGAACTGACGGCACGTGTGGAAGAAGTACGGGAGCAGAACATATCTCTCCACAAAGAGAAACAAACGCTGGGGCTGTACTTGCGTAACCTGAAAGCGAAACCAGCGTAGAGTTTTAACAGAACTGCGTTTGGACAAGACACATGTTGAACCTTCATGTGTCAGCCGATTTCATGAACTGGGACGGGACATTGATAGTCCCCTCACGCGCCACGAACACATCCCCACCAATCATGACGCAGCTGTCACTTGGTCTGTCTTCCAGCAGGAGCACCCCAGACCGCCTTGAACACATCAGTGCAGAAAGGTTCACCTTTCCGAGTTGTTTCGCCCAGTATGGAACCAAGTTGGTGTGGGAGGAGCCATTCACCTGTGCGTTGCGCAGCGTAAGATGACAGGCGAGTGAGCACATGCAGCAGCACGAGCACGCACCGGATCTTCACGGATGCCGTTCCAAGGTGTGAAATCTGAACCATCAACAAGACAAGCGGTGATGTAACACACAATAGAACGACAACAAACTCAACACTCGAACCAACAGCTGCAACTCACAGCGTGACATGAAGTCGACGTCCACAGAGGGTGGGGCGCGCAGTGTGACACTGACTCCGCGCACTTCCGGTTCTCCTTCTTGCTTTACAGCTAACATATCATCCACTGCAGGACATATTGCCTGGGGGTGGCATGCAGAGTGTGAAACGGGAGGTACACAGCACCAGCACAAGGGAGCAGGTCCCACGCTGGCAAACACAAACCTCCAGGTCCGCTTGCTCTAGCCCGTCAGGGAGTCGCAGGAACAGTTTCTTTGTCACGGAGCTGTAAAACACATCTTGTGGCACAACGTCTCCAATCGTCTGCATACCCCCCAACACCAAACTGACGTTACGAACGAAACACAGAACCCCAGGTTACAACTGAGACACGAACCAGTTGCATGATTGTATTTACATGCCCAGTTGCTTCGATGGTTTGCGGCACATTGCGTGGAAACTGCATCATCACTCCCGTGGGCGATCTTTCTGATCGATGTGCTATGAGGTCGCCACTCATGGTCTGGAACGTCAAGCTGGTACAAGAATCACAACCCAGCTCTCATGCAAAGCCTCTGACGCCACAAACCTCTTGCATCGACTCCCGGCATTGTAAAACAGTACACCAGCGGCAGCTAGAGTCCCATGACCACACAAGGGAATTTCTGTGGTTGGAGAAAACCAGCGAAGACGGAACGTCTGCACAAACCTGGTTAGCTCTGCGCAGCACACAGCGAAGCGTATCCACGCACAGAAACCGCGGCAGAAACCCCAGCCTCGTCGATCTTTCGCTCGTCCTCACCAAGCTGGGCACCCCCACCATATACACACGCGCAGAGAGACAACCATACACGCGTCATCGAAGGTTGGTTGATGTCCCCACAGCTGGCGCAAGCGCGAACCTTGTCGGAAGCAGGAGAAAGGAACGACGTCTCGGAGCAGTTCATCTCCGCAGCTACCTTTTGCATGGCAACATCCGCAATCGCTTCACGAAGGATACAAACTCCCGCAGGGTTACCTGTGAATCCATTGTTCGTGTGCACAAAAGCGTTGGCTTGGATTACACTCAAAGGGACAGCACCCGTGGCCGCCATTGTTGTGTGTGGGTGCGTGCACCACTTCACCGCACTGCTATTTGTGACAATCGGATGAGCCGTTCTCGTCACGTGAAGTTGCACGAAAGCTCCGCGGAAAGTTTTTTGTTGCGGGGCAAGTTCCGCATCGTGCGTGCAACACCGCATCACACTGCTTTGCAACGCGACCGACCCACGGCTGCGTCACGCCCAGCGCGAGCGTGCAAGTGTTCTGCCCAGAACATGCTGGTGTAACGAGCATCATGCCTCAGCAACAACCAGCATCGACACTCCACGCCCGCGAGTCGCCCCGCTTTGCGGTGGTTGCTCGCGCGGCGGTGGAGCCACTCTGGGCAAACAATGCACTCGTTGGAGCAGCCATGTGGAAGGCATTGTGCTGGCTTGAGAAGCAGGGGAACAGCGCCCGAAATTCTGTGCCCAAGTCGCGTCGGGCGCTGTCAAACAGCATACAGCGTGTGCTCTGCGTGAACGCAGCCGTGCCGCTTGACTGGGTGTGTGCTGTTCTTGTCAGCGAATGCAGTGCATTCAGGCGACACAGTTTGAAAGCTTGGTCACGCCGGAAACAAGGAAAGTGGCACCGATTCACTTCCTTGCTTGCACGGGTGCAGGCAAGCGTTCAAGCTTCGCCGGAGTTCGGCCAATCCGCGAGCGTCAAGGTGGTGCCAGTTGCGAGAACCGCTGCAGCCTGGGCTAAAGTTTCACGGATGCTTCAGCCACGACTGCGGACATGGGTGCGCCAAATGGGAACCGGCTCGATGAAATCTCTCCCACACAGCGAGGCAACCACCCTGACCTGCGTGTCGCAACTAGGTGTGCAACGCATGCAGATGGATCCCGAAGGCATCGCCTGCTCTTTGGCTTCACTGCAGGCTGTCCACATTACGTATGATGGGGCGATTCGCCTCGATATTGCGAAGGTCTCCAGTTTGCGTCCTTTATTTGAGCAGTTTGCTCCCACTCACAAGGCGTGTGGGGTCAGCCTGTCCAAACTGAACCCATGGAACCCACGAAACCGTGACCCCACCAGCTCCGTGAATCGACGACCCATTACAAGGACGCACCCATTGGGGCCCTTGCAGTTCTCGCCTTTCCAACGACGCGTGTTTGCCCCAAGACTGGGCTATGGCAACTGGGCTGGGAATGTCCTGGGCACATGGTGTCCACGACCTGCTTCTCTTGGCATGTGGACCAACGTACCGATGCCAGCGGATTGCCACCAATCCAAAGCCACGTGCGTGGAACCTCTGTCCCTTGCAGGGTGTGAGTCTCGCCTGGTCAAAGCATCTCGGTGCTTCAAACGCAGCCATCAGTCCACCCGAGGAGGAAATTTGCATCCTTTGGCGCTGCGAGAGAAAAAGCCACGCTCCAAGCGGCCGTCTCCGTCGAACATTCGAAGCAAAAGAATCCGCAAGTCGCGGTTGCGGCAGCGAGGATACGACGACAAGAGACGGCTTTCCAGGTTTTGATGGAGTGCACATATGTTTCCGTAGACGTTTGTTTCGTGCTTCTTGTATTCATTCAAACAATAAACCAAGTGGACACGCGTTGCTTCTTGGTGCTGGCGCTGCGGGCACCGAGTGCACTGTAGGTAGTCGAACATGGTGTTTCGGTTATGTCACATCAAGTTAGCCACTGGAAGCACACCGGACATGCGCGAGCGCTGCACATTTGCGCGTGGCGGGACGACAAGCCGCAGCCTCGACACATCCTGAGCTTCGGCCCCAGTTACAAAGAGTACTTCACTGGTATGTTCGTTTGATGTGTTGACGCTGGGGTGCGTGCAGCTGCTGACGTCCAAGCGGTTTGTGTGTGTGGTGGGTTAACGGTGCAGATACGATCTTGCGGTCCTCATAGCCATGGACTCGACGAAGCCTGTTCCGTCCTCACACGGACGTGGTCGCTTGCCCGAGCATGATGGCCATCCTGTACGTTTGAGAAGCCTGCAGTTTGTGGCTTCCACTGGTTGTCTGCCTTCTGACAAGCCCGCTTTCACTTGTTCTCTCGCAGAGCCTTAAGCGCGCACGTTCCTCCAGCAAGCAGCCTCCAGCGTTCGAACCGAACGCGATGGGTGGCGCTAAGCACCGTCGCCGCATTGATGATGACCTCCTAAAGTCTCTCCCTACCCGCCTTCGAGAGTGCGTCATGACCATCTGGTTCTGTCGGTCGTTCCGTCCTTAGTCGCCGTCTCACTCGTGTGTGGTGTTCTCTCTGCAACAGGCATTTGCAACGCTCCACCCAGTTTGGCATCAGTATCTCCCAGGCGTTTCACTCGTTTGACCGAGATCATGATGGCAAGCTTTCGCGGGACGAATTTTCGGCGGCTCTGGCGAGGCTTGGGTTTTCTCCATCCGCTGCTGAGTTCACGGGATTGTGTGCGCTGTTGGACGCGAATGGGCAAGGTTCCATTTCCTTGGATGAGTTCATGCACTTTGCTTACGGCACTCCGTACGGGGAGTCCGAGCCTCACTTCACGTTCAATGTTGAGTCGAGACCGCGTGGTAGTGATGCCGGTGCCGGTGCCGGTGCCGGTGCCGGCGCTGGTGCTGGTGCTGGTGCTGGCGCTGGCGCAGGCTCTGGTGTTGGCGCAACAAACAGTGGTGTGGGCTCGGAGCTGGTGTCAGCAGGGCAGTCTCGGCGTTTTACCGGTTCTCGTAGTCCACCCAGGCGATCCCCCACAGGCAAACCTCGCATCACTGTGAGCGATGGTGCCACAAACTCGTCCGGTGGCACGCCCGGCTCACAGGGATCGTTGAAGTTTTCTGAGAAGACCTACGTCCCGTCTCCTTCCGTTATTGCTTTAATTGCCAAGGAACCGCATGCTGGCTTGCCGTATCAGCATGCCAAACTTGCGTTGGCATGTGCTGCGCAGCTGGGCAAGCAAGGGAGGTTGTCATCCGTGAAGAAGGGGGTACGTGTCTTTTGTTTGCGTGTGGTTGTTCCAGCCTATTCACACATGCGCCTTGACTTGATGTACAGATGCTGAAAGACATGATTGTACGAGGCGATGGCCGTGTGGCAGCTGCTGCGATTGTGTACGACGAGGATGGGGACTATGCGGAGCTGTTGGACACGCTCCACAGGTATGTCTGTCCCACGTCTGTTGTGTGTGCACTGGTCGTTGGCAGGGTTTGTGCTGTGGCGGAATGCGCCCCGTCTCACGATTACAATGGCCTACAGAGTTGCTGATCTTTCATTTGACGGGGAGTAGGAAGCATCCCGTGATACTTTGCGTTGTGGCTCATCAGCCTTTTACTATTATCCTCCCGCCACTATTTCCTTGCTGTTCAAGTTTGTGCAATGAAATCCATTGGCACCTCTTTGTGCCGTGGTCATGTTTTTCATGAGCTTCTTGAAAGGATGAGGCCGTAGACACGAGATCGTAGTGTCGTCGCGTCGGTCTGCGAGCTGAGCTCTATCGATATTGCGTGGGTTCTGTTTCGTGGGTCGTAGTCCTTTCCAAAATGTGCTGAGTTGTTCATTCATGCAGTGAGACCCTCGTTGCACCCTGCAGCGAAGCATGATCCACACCTACCAAGCATGTGTGGTATGGTAAAGCTGAGCACGCAATCCTTAAGCTTCACATTGGTCATGTCATTGTAGCGCATCACCATTGTAATCTGTGCAGGCAGGATATCAACGCGCGTCACACGGGAGTTCGTCGAGCCCATGGCATGGAGACAACTGACCTGGGACTTTTGGAATGGATGGTGGAACACATACGAGCAATGATCGGCGAAAAACTTCACCGGTGATGGGTACTTGCTGAATCACGCAACCGCCACAAAGTCAAGGAAGCAGGTGTGAGTTCCTCTTCCGTGATCACCACCGTGCTTCTGTTCCCACGCACCATTCCAGCCTCCCCACGGTGAACTTGCTGGACGGTGTTGTGAGCAGGGGTGTGGGGCCGGCGCTGCTTTTGTTCAATGACCTGGCACGAAGCACGCACGAACACGAGCATCCGGATGGCACACCACAGGCACCATGATCGATCGGATGATCAGAGTCTAAACCAGGCGCGATTGGAGGTGCAGACACAAACAAAAAAGAAAGACACAGCCGGCACAGGCATTCTACGAGAGGTGGGGCATGCACTACCACAACTCAGCGCACGTGGTGACTTCTTCAGCAGACTTGGCGATGGCTGCCAGTTGTGCAGACAACGTCGGCCGAAACACACGCCTGAAGCAACAGTGCGAGCGCGGTCAGCATTGACAACGACCCACATACCACATGCGCCCGCCAGAATGTTCTCACCGGCGCGGCTGTTTATTCACTGGCTTCCGGAGGGCACGAATGGGTGACACACTCCGCTTACGAGCGGGCCTGGATGCCTGTTGGGCTACTCTTCGTTGTGGGCGATGGCGGGGTCTGAAACCCGAGGCTGGCACAATAGAGGTGGGCACGCAGAACAGCAAGTCAGGCATTGCGACAAATGCATGGCCCCAACGGCACTCCGTCGCGACGCCCCGTTACCTTTTGCAGTGCCTGGACCAAACACCTGGTCCAGGATGCTCACCCGTTTCGGGGGCGATGCCGGACGTGACGTGCGGTTGTTTGAACGCACAGGACCAGCGGTCGCGGTTGCCAAGGCCCGGATGGGCGAGGGTGGCTTTCGCGTGGCTCCCCGCCTCACCGTGGAAGGTGCTGGACGTGGGGCCTTCCTTGCTCGTGCGTTGGATCGAGATCCTCGCGGGGGCCTCTTGCGGTAGTCCACGCCCTGACCAAACGAAAACTCCATGTCCGGCCGTGTTTGGTGCAGCGCTCGCGGAGCACGTAACCAGTTGAGCCGCGTGGCCACAGAACACCACAAGATGAATACTACAGATGCTACGCTTCACTTCCAACCAACGAAGCGACTCCGGCGAGCATTGTGACCTGGGTTTTCCAAACAGGACAAGCGCAACGTCACAAGCAACTTGCAAGTTGGCAGGGTGAGAACACCACTTGTGTACCCTTTATCAACCTGCTTGGGCGATGTGGTTTTGTGCGCGCCGTTCCCACCTTGTGATTCCCCGACGGCACGTGCACGGCACATGGGGCCTTAGTCGTCTCTCCTGATTGGTGGGGCGTGAAACAATGGAGGAGTTAAAACCTGGGTTTCGTGCTGCATGCACGTTCATGCAGTACGGGGCTTCTGGGGGGCATCACGAGGGCACATTGCTCGTGTTTGTTGACAGCGATCGCCCGGCTGTTGTGCTGATGCCTCGTCCGGGCTCTGTGGTTCCGCCTGTGAAGATTGATGCGAGTTCGATAACAGGTAGTCGCACGTGTGTGTTTGTGTGTCTTGCCCTGCGTGCATCTGTCTGTGTCGTGTGTGAGAGGCCTATGTCCACTTGTGTGTTCACGTGTGTGCACACGCGATGCGGCGTTCCTTTGATGTTGCGGAGTGCAAGGGTTCCAGGCGACTTTGATAACTGGTGTGCTGTTGTGTTGTGATAGGTGTTCTTGTGAGTGACAAGCGTCCGGCGCTGATGATTGGCCTGCCGAAAGGCCGTCGTTACTTGATCGAGTTTCCTGGTAGCGATATTCCTGCCGCGGTGACGACTCGAAACGAGGCAGACAAGCAGATTTCCTTGGCGCGAAGTGCAGGAAGCAAGCGCGCGGCCGTAGTGCTGGCTTCACCAACGCCAGCGAAGCAGCATGGAGTTGCTGGAATGATGATGCCGGTGAAGAGTGAAGCAAGCGTGAAAGCAGAGAAACCACCGCAAAGCACAGCTCTCAAGGGCCATCGCAACCGACCCGGCGGGCAAGTTATTCCTGCACGCCAGGCTGTGTCCTCAACGCCACGCGCCCCACCATCGCCCACTCGCGACCCTGCCCTGCGACAAGCGTTGCTTGACAACAACGCAGAAATCGCCGAGCTTTACCGACAGGTGTGTAAGGTCGTTCGTGGCAGTGCGCGCGTGTATGTATGTGTTTGGTGACCTTGTTGGTGGCGTTGTGTGTGGCGCGCTCAGGTTGTGGAAACGGGTGCCATCACGGCGGAAGAATTCTGGCAACAGCGCCGCACAGCTTTGTTGAATGAAAAGGCAAAGCAACCAGACGTCGGTTTCGCCACAGCGAACGTGGATGAAGGGGATATGCTGAAGCGTTCAGAGACGCAGTCGAAAATCACGTTTGAGCTCGACAGGTGGACCATCCAGAAGATATTTCGTGAGTCCCCCGCCATCTTCGAGGCGTACTTGGAACTCGTCCCCCAAACGTACGTGCCCATTCGAAGCGGCGTGCACGCTTAGCTTACCGTGTACTTGGACTTTGCTGGTGGCGTTTGTCGATTGTTGGCTCCTGGTGCTTGTGTTCGCGTGGGTGCCGGCTCACTGTGGTGGACAGGTACTCCGAGGAAGAGTTTTGGAAAAGGTATATTGTGTACTGACCTCCACCTTGCACACACTTCGTGACGCAGTGTCCCACCTCGTTTCTGTTTTTTTTTTTTTCCTTTTTTTTGTTGGGCGTGGCGTGGTGTGTCGCGTGCGTGCTGGCTGCTGGATGCTGGGCGCAGATACTTTCGCTCCACATACTTCCACCGCGGCCAAGGTGCCCGGGGTCCTCAGGCCAAGACGTTGGAAGGTGCCAAACGAGAAGCTATTGATGCCGTGTTCAAGAAGTTTGAACCGGCCCCACAACAGTTCAAGGCTGACCGGGCCCGCCTCGTGAAGAAGGTTGTTGATAAGTCCGTGGACCTCGTCGCAACGGCAAGCGATCGGTTGCGGTGGCGGGAAGTGGGTGAACACGGGTACGCATGCCGCAGTGCCACTCGCTCCTGGTTTTGCGTGCAACGTGTGAGCGCCGGTGGCGAAGCACGCGACCACTGTCCTGTGTTGTTCGTTCTTCACTTTGTTTGTGGTGTCATTCAGGTACGGCACGACGGAAATGGCTTCGGCGTACGAGCCTGAACCACTTACGGACGGCCAAGTCGCAGCTTTGCCAGCATCGTCTCGCCGTGGCATCATGCTTGCACGTCCACGAAAGAAGCAACAACACGTCGACACCACGTCAACTATCATGCAGGTGAGGCTGCGTTCCGCAACATGAAATGTGCAAGCGTGCAACCGCCATGGATCTAGCCACGTGTTCCAACCCGCAGTGCGAGCCTAGAACAACAACTCTAACCCGGTGGCTGCGTGTTGTGTGTGGCCGCGTGGCGTACCCTCACTCAGACGAACCGCTTCAGCGAAGCCGTCGTCAAGCGCGCGGAGCCTGGGACTGCTGACATGGCCGCCAGTGCCCCACCGCCCTCCCTTCCGCCGTCGGCCACCGCTGTTGCGGAGTTGCCTGACCTGGAAGAGGACGGACCGGCTCCCTTCATTCCCCTTGTCCTCAAGAACCGCTTGAAGTACTTCGAGCACGGTGGTATGTAGCGCTCGCAGTCACTGTTGCAGCGGCCTTTGCCACGTTGAGGTGGACGTTATCGTGTCAACTGCTCACCCACCCTCCTCCTTCCTCCCTCTTTTCTCCCCTCCCCCCTCCCTCCCCACACACCTTCCTGTGGTCACAGGCGATGGAGAAGGTGACATTGGAGAGCTAGATGCGTCGTCTGGGAGCCTGTCACAACAGGCACTTCACATTGCGGCGGAGCTGGAGTCACTGGCTCACGCACAGAGCCTGCCGCCAACGAATGCGGTGGCCAGCGTACAGACCCTTGTGCGTTCCACAAAACGCCTTGTTCAGCAAGACTCCAGCCTGGCTCACGGCATTGGGCACGTGGCACAACCCGCGGGCTTGGAAGCGTTGGCTGATGCCCATCGTGTGAACACCGAGCTGCTGCGGCACTTTTGGTCGGCACTAACAAGTTCGTTGCGGTTGCGCTGAGGTGACCACCTGTGCCCTGCTGTTGCTCCCCCCCCC
>Ga0213833_1002081_pt1 | contig 13471 bp, 17 predicted proteins | sample SWATP21_FD_160575 | JGI IMG/M metagenome (GOLD analysis project Ga0213833, IMG submission 160575) | Coastal seawater microbial communities from Marineland, Florida, United States - SWA TP2 #1 | ecosystem: Environmental > Aquatic > Marine > Coastal | place: USA: Florida | collected 2016-08-14
AGGAGGAGGAGGAGGAGGAGGAGGAGGAGGAGGAGGAGGAGAAAGAAGAAAGGGTGGTTGCCGTGTCCGGTTCAGGGCCGACGTCCGGGCAAGCGCCACACGCGTTGCTGCGGCAGGGATGTGGGCGCTGCGGTGTAGTGGAGTGGGGGCACCGGCAACGGTGCTGCGGCGAGAAGGATGCAGCGACGCCCGCGCTACGACCAGGGATCCGAGCGGCAGACACACGCGTGTCCGGTCCACTGCACGCGTCCTTTGTCTCGACTGAGCCGGCACCCAGACACCAGGGCGGCCGCGTTCCGGATGCCAAACTATCACCGGCACGTGTTGCTTCCCAACCACCGCCACACTGTGAACGCCGGTTTGTCCACCACGCGCTGGCGCCTCGTTCCAGCCGGGGCCAAATCCCTTGGCGACCGCGTGCTCTGCTCTCGGCCGAAGTGCGGTCAAAGCGATCCTCCGTTCGCCTGTCACGACCACTGGAGCAGGCGCAGCAACAGCGGCTGGCGAGAGCCAGACAGCGCACGACGGCACTGCACGCACTCTGCTTGCCGCCTGTAGCAGCTACACCCGTACCCGTGTCGCCAGATGCGTCACTAGTCGAAGTATGACGCGTGTGCTGCTCGCTTATTGGGTGATGAGCAGGTGTGTCGAGCGGTACGGACATGAGCCGGCCCAAGACCTGCACAGTGCGGAAAGCAAGGGAGGGCACGGATTTTGAATAGTTTTGGTATCAAATATTTTCGGACCGGGCGTCACGAAGGATCTTTCTGTCGACCGATTGAAGCGGTAGTGCGGGGCCCAAAAGGGGTCGATGTCGCAGCAGTGAGGCGGCCGTGGGGAGGAGATCGAGGTCGCAGAAGTGCAGGGCCCACGGGGAGGGAATCGATGTCGGCCCTGTGTGGTGACCGGAGGGGGCATGGGATTGGTGTCACAGCATGCGTGCGTGCTGCCGCGCCAGCGGTTGGTTTCGTCGTCCAGAGACAAGAACTGACCGTTTTACAATGAGATATTTTGTTGTCAACATGCTCACACTTTTCTCAACAACCACATCGCGCCACACGCCACAACATCTATCCAGCACGCTGAGGCACTACTCTTCGGTCAATCGCTCTTCCAACGCTGCCACGGCCCGTGGGGTCATCACAAGTGTGTCGCACTTGAGAATCTGGAAGACATTGGCTCCCTGATGTGTCCGTCCACAACCATCAAGTGCCTGTGTCAATCCAACATCGCAAACAAAACGGCTTTCCACGCACCTCAGCAAGCAGCGGCGTGACCTTCTTCACGTTCCGGCTCGCGAAAATGAACTCCGACGAAAACTCCGCTGCCACACACACCACGCAGCCGCGCCACCCAGTAAGAAATCGAACCAATGGCGCCGCAAGCTGTTTGCCCTGCAAGTCTACCGTGCACCACACGTACTGTCCATGAACAACACACGGCTCGAGCCCCAGGCGTGGGACGTCAAGGTCTCCACAAAGGCGCCAGTCTTGAAGGACTGCAAACGAACACAGCATCGCGTGAGCCAATGTTTGCCTCGCTTCTGCAACACACAACAACGACGTGAAAGCCCGCCCCCACCTCAACAGCCAGCTCATCAACCAAAACAAGTCGCCGATCGCGGAACTTGGAGGACAAAGCAATGCACAATCCCATCTTGCGAACTGGATTGCACGGCGAGCGAGTGAGCGCAGTCGTGGCACGCCAGCAAAAACAAGGGACTCACTCTTTTTGTTGAGTTTCTGCGAATAATCGCGGATCTTTGGTCCGTGTGGCTTGGCACCACCACGCCATTGTGAACCACTGCAAACAACACACCATGTGTCAAACACTGCCGCTGCCGCCGCTGCGACACCGAACACAGCAACGCACCGAATGGAACCGGTTCGGGCACGGCCAGTGTGCTTCTGTGCCCATGGCTTCCGTCCACCACCGCGCACTTCTGAAATGGTTTTTGTCTTGAACACCTTTGTGCGCGAGTTGGCCAGCTGCCACTGAACGACCCGATGCACAATGTCATCGCGAATCTCAACGCCAAACACTCTGCCGTGCACATAGCCACGCGCGTGGTGAGCCATGAGCGGATATGAACGAATTCAGCTGCACGGTACCTGTTGTCCAAGGTCACTTCGCCAACCGTCTCCTCGGCGTTCGCAAAGTTCACCACAGGCACGACCTTCTCATCATCCTCAGCATACCCCACTGCACGCGCGTCCGCACCACGGTCAGGTACCGTCACCACTACGACCCGCGCGCGACCAACTCACTATTCTCAGATGGGAATGCATCAGCTGGGTTGTGAAGGTGGAGGTTGTCCGGCAGCACTGTGGTCCAGTCAACCGGCTCCTCTGCTGCGGCTGTCGAGCAACCACGCACTGGCTGGGCGGCCACTGCACGAGCAGCGGTCACAACCCGTGCGCGCCGCACCACAGTGGACAAGGTACTACGTGAAGCCGTTGCCATGCGGCAGGCCAGGGCGCGAGCATGGAACGCCATCGTCGACTGGAGGGCAAGAGTGCGGACAGCAAGCAGCACGCAGCACGACAAACGTGGCGTGCAACAAACCATGCAAGAGCCATCAAATGTATGAACGTTGCTATGTAAAATAATGTTTTGTATTCATAGTGGCGAGCGCTAAACTTCGTGTAATTCGTCCTGTGGTCCGAGACATGGTGACTGCGCAAGGCCTGCGTGCTCTGTCGCCATGGTGAGGGTGCTTCCACTCGGGGCTGGCCAGGATGTGGGCCGTAGCTGCGTCTTAGTGACCGTGGGAGGCAAGACCATAATGTTTGATTGCGGTGTGCATGTTGGGTTTGATAACCGCCGCCGTTTCCCCGACTTTCGTCTTGTGAGCATGGATGGACGCTACGATGAAGCGATTGATGCTGTCTTCGTCACCCACTTCCACATTGACCACTGTGGCGCACTGCCAGTCTTCACAGAGGTACTTGGGTACAATGGCCCAGTTCTCATGGCGACACCCACCGCTGCCATGGCCCCGCTCATGCTTGAAGATGCGAGGCATGTCGCTCACATTCGCATGGGCGACAAGCAGTTCTACACATCTGAACAAGTGAAAGCTTGCATGCGCAAGGTTCACTGCGTCATGGTCAATGAAACTGTTACAGTCGCTGGCGTGGAGCTCACCACATTTTATGCGGGGCACGTTCTGGGTGCTGTGGGAGTCTTGGCGCGGTGCAATGGCGAGTCTGTGGTGTATTCGGGTCCGTTGCTGGGTGGTGTGCATGCATGGCTGTGAAGGTCCAACCGAGGCGCCACCGCCGGCACCGCATGGCATGGCTCCCAATGCGGTCGTTACGTTACATGTGCCGTTGACAGAGTTGTCTGAACGTTGGTGTGTCAACCCATGGCGCAGGGGACTTCAATATGTCGGCAGATCGATGCTTGGCGGCTGCCAAGCCGCCCCGTTGTTGTCCGGACGTGTTGATCACGGAGTCAACATTTAGCACCACTGTACGACAGTCCAAGCGGTGCGTCCCATGCCTTGCGTCCCCAGGCAGCTGGAATTGTGGAGTTCTTGGATTGTGGGGGTTGTTGGGTTGATCTCATCTCTAGCGGCTGTTGGGTCGTTGATCTGCCCAGGTCACGAGAGAGTCAGTTCCTCAGCAGAGTACACAAAGTTGTGCAGGCTGGTGGGAAGGTTCTCATTCCAGTGTTTGCGCTGGGTCGGGCACAAGAGCTCTGCCTTCTTATCCAGGCGTACTGGAAGCGAATGGGGCTGAAGGTGCGTTCAGGTTGAACCACACTGGTGTTGCTTGAGACCAGATGTGGTTGATCCCTTGTAGTTGTGACTCTTTGTCGTCCGTCCCGTTACAGGTGCCAGTTCGATTCACAGCACAGCTCGCTGAGAAAGCCCATCGCTACCTACGCTTGTTTCCCCGATGGACCAACACTGCGGGCACTTCTCAGACGTGGCCAGTTGCACAAACGTTTGACTTTTCAAGCTTGAAGACTATGTCAAGAGCGGAAATGCAACTCCCAGGACCGGCTGTGTTGTTTGCCACCCCTGGAATGCTCACAGGTGGAGCGTCACTTGAGGTACCCTTGGGCTTGATTGTGGACATTGTGGCGCTTGACACTGACGCCCCAGTGCGTGCGTACTGTTCTGACAGGCGTTTCGAGTCTGGTGCAGCAACGAACAAAACCTTGTCCTGTTTCCAGCGTACTGTGTGGCTGGAACTATCGGCAACCATGTGCTCTCCGGACGGAAGCGTATTGAGGTCGGGTCCACAGGTGCTTACACGCAGGAACAGCGCGAGCGCTTTAACCCCGTGCCTGTGTGCGTGCGTCACATCCAGGTTGCGCCTGGCCAAAGTGTTGATGTCCGCTGCAGCGTTGAGAACCTGTCTTTCAGTGCACACGCCGATGCAAAGGGCATTCTTCAGCTCATTCGACGAATCCATCCCAAGAGTGTTGTTCTCGTTCATGGTGCGGCGTGGTTGTTCAGTTGATGTGCAAGAGCTTGTGCGCACCTCACTTGCCTTCGACAGGTGAGCGTGGGAAAATGCAAGTGCTGAAGCAGCGCATTCGGAAGGAAATTGGGGTCCCGGCCTATGACCCAGCAAATGGCAGCACCGTCCGAGTTGCGTCGCAGGTCTTACGACGTGTTCATGTCTCGACGGAGCTATGCACCCCTCAGCAGGTCGGCGTAGCATTTGCAAGCAGCTCTTGCCGTGACGAAAAAGTGGAAGACGATGGATGCGGTGACGTCGGCACTGCAGCTGAGGGAATGCAGAAGCCAAGGGCGTTCTGTGTATGTTTGTTTCGTTTCGCGGGCTGCTTCGTCTGCTTCGCGCGCGCCGTGACCGTGACGAGGTGCTGCTCCGTCCTGTGTTCCACAGCATTTCGTCGGGGAACCTGGCGATGCCATTGTTGTGCCGCCGTACAAACGTGACAGCGTCACAGGGACATGCGCGGCGGATCTCAGGGTGCTTCCAGTGGACACAAGTGCTTGGAAGGGGGATAGTGCACACTTGCGAAGAACTGTGCGTTGTGGAGTGTGTGGTTTCGTGCACGCGCCGCTCATGACGCCTCATTTGTACAGGTTTCACACGCGCTTGCTGCGTGGCGGAGGTCCACATCTTCTGGGGTGCACGGCCCATGGAGTGCTCTCCAGACCGAGAGCTACCGAGATGTGCCTGTATTCAGGTTGCACCTCACTCGCTCATCAGTCGTTGTCGAAGTTGGCGCAGAGAAGCTGCCTGGTGGCACTCCGCGTGACACGACGGCCGCTGCAGCCTGTGTTCACTTTCTACCGTCAGAGGCGAGTGTGGCACGCCAAGTTTGCCAGGTACTACGAAAAGCGCTTGCACCTTCATCATCGGGCGGCCCTCTGCGGCGTCCAGTGAAGAGAAAACGTGTTGCTTGAGTTTGAACAGGCAAAACGTCGCTGCTGCTGGCGCTTTCTTCGTGTGCATGCATTGCGTTCCGTTCAACAAAACAACCAGTTTTTGCTCCGTTATCGACATCACACCACGAAGTCAAAAGTAACCAACCCACTACACACTGCCACGGCTGGCTTCCCCCTTTGGTACCATGCGAGCCAGTTCCGCTTCGGTGGCGCGTTCCGCTCGCTTGTTGGCCTCCATCTCCTGGCGGCGCACGTACGCATACGCCAAACCACCGGCCAGAGTGATGCCAATGCCCATCATGTTCTTGATGGTGGTGGGGTTCTGGAAGATGTAGAACGCCAGAATGGACTGCACTGCGGCCTTGGCGGTTCCGCTGATGTTGTGCGTCAACGGCGACGTCACCTGGATTTGCAGGATGCTCACAATGCCGATGCAGAAACCGAAGCACCCACCCAGGGTCATCAGGGCCCAGAAGGAAGGAGACAGCAAGACCTCACTCTGGAGAAGCAGCACATCGACCTCGCCTTGGAACACCATCAAGGGGACGAACAGAATGGCGGCGTTGATGTTGTTGTAAGCCGCAAGGCGCCACTTGTCGTTGTCAACCGCCGGAAACACACCCTTCGTGAAGATGGAGTTCAGTGACACAAAGCACGACGCCAAGACACCAAACACGGTTCCTGCAAGGGAAAAGTTCACCTCGCCCTCGGTTCCAAGGTAGAAGCCGAGCACGACGATGGCAAGACAGCCCATAGTGGCGCGAGAGGTGCGGTTTCCCAAGATGAGGAAGGTGAAGATTACGTTGAACACGATCGTCAAGGATCGGGCAACATTGTAGAACGAAACCTCGACGTACTTCAAGCACAAGTTGTTGAACCTGAAAGGGAAAAAAGGAAAGACAACAAACAACAGCAAGTCAGGACGGTATGGCACACTCGCTGCACCCGGGCACACCGGCAAACGAACGTGATCATGCCCACAAACATGCAGCTGAGCTTCATGACCTTCGCCGCGATTGCCAAGTCGTACTTAACACGCGGGAACTGAGTGAAGAAGGTGCCTGGGGCTGAGCGGTGTCCGATTTCTCCGAGCACAGCACAGATGATCACCGTCACAACACACTGAAACCACGTAACAAACAGAGGAGCCTGAATGGTGTTGGGATTAGAAAGCAGCGCCTTGTTCGTGAACACCATCGACAAGGATATGGTGAAGTATGCTGCCACCACGATAGCGATCTTCATGGATTGAGACTGAGCCATGGCTGCCGTTGGAGTGTGACGGTGTCAAAGCGCTGCAGTGCTGCCACCACTGGCCCACCGTTCGCAGCAAACTTCGAAAAATGATGATGGTTATTATTTGAAATATAGGACTCGTTTCTACATCCTACTCAGGAGCGGCGTCCACGTCCACAAGCTTGCACAGGGACGAAACGGTGCAGGGGATTCCCGTAACAGGACAGGCCCCATGCTGCACGACGTATTTGTGGAGGCAAAGGTAGCAGTACACCACACCCGATGGCGCAGCAGTTGAGTTGTTTCGTGGCCGTCTGCACAAGGGACAAATTCCCCTGCGTTTCGGCAACGGCACCGACCCAGCTGTCTGGGGCATCAACACACACCACACACCTGAGCGCAACTTACACCACCACAGGCCCAACGCGAAACAAAACAAACAAACACACCTGTGTCACGGCGGCAGGTGGTGGTGGTACCAACGCAGCCCCAGCTGGCGCAACTCGCAGGTCGTCTTCGTTGGAGTACCACCAGTCCGCGCATTGGAGCAGCACAAAACCAGCTACAACTCCGTATTTCAGCGACGACAAAGCAAAAGACGCAGCCATGTTCCATCTGGACACCGAGGGCCCACTTGCAGAGGAGGATCTCGGCACCAGATCCGCCAGCTGAGACTTGAGAACACAGGCACCGCCAAGTTCAGCCCGTGCGAGACACAGTGGACACGGTGCACAAACGACGTACTGCAACTTGAGGGGACACTCGCTGAATCCTCAAACCAGCGAATTGCATAAACGGAGAGTGAACGGGTGTATAACCAAACGCGTAACCCCACTGATCAAGCCACGCCCAAAGCACACATTAGTCACACAACAGCACCAATCACGCGTGACATTTATGTGACGTCTCAGGCAACGACGCACCATGTATGCCAGCTGGGCAACACGGAGGGCCACTCGAAGTTGTGGCCACAACGACAAAAGCCCAGCAATGCCGGCACGTCGGGCGCGCCGCAGCATGCGCACCACACCCACACACAGCAAGCGGAGGTGGCGCCACAGTCGCACCCACCAGCCACCCACCCGACTGGTGGGAGCACGTTCAGCCATGTGAGTGTCACCGTCGCTGCGTCTGGGCTCTGCGACTGGGATTGTCACGGGCTCGGGTGGCCACTGCACCTGACGGGCTCGCAACACGTCAAGCTTGTGGCAAAGATAAGGCAGCACAACCTGTGGGGCACAACACAGCGTGAAAGGACGACACGCCCGCCAATACGGGTTCAGCGCACAGTACGCCCACGCACCGTTTCAAAAAGTGACAGCCCCACTTGCCACCGACTCAACAGCCCAAGCGTGCCGCGGTGTGTCACAGGTGCTCGCCACATGCCGTACCAACTTTCTGCTACCGTCGCGCCTGCACACACGCACACGGTGTTGTTACGGTTGACCCAGGCCCCACCGAACAGTGCCAGTACGAACGGGCACTTGATAGGTATCGCTTTTCCACAAGCAGGTGAATGAGTGTCCATAGTTCGTCTTTATGCTCAAGTAGACGCACGAGACGAGGAAACAGCGCCGGGATTCCCGTGTCAAGAGCATGGTTGAATGCTGGGCGGAAGCCTGACAACAGCTGATCCTGCAGCAGCAGCTCGAACACCGTCGGGGCAGCCCCCGACGGTATCATACTCAGCACATTGACGCTCATGGTGATGAGGGTGGCCGCTCACATCCTCCAGAGGCAGCTCGAACACAGCACAAAACACCACTGACTCGTGGGCGCTGCTGCCGACAGTGATTTCTTGATTCTGAAAGTTTTCAATCCGACGCAAAGTTGCACTTGAGTCATCTGATTGAACTGGCTCCAGTTGCCAGCCGCTGCAGCGACAGAAGCGTGCCACTTCGCCAACACCGTAGCACACTGGTATCATCAGGGTGGTTTCGGTCTTGCAAGCTATGGTGACGTCGGGTGCGCCGCTGTTGCCTCGGAGTTAGCCCAGGCGCCCCAGCAGCAAGCAAGTTGCTTGTGACTGCATGCCCATGGCTTCTCGAAGGCCGCACATCAGCAAGCAAGCCCGCCATGGGGGCTCAAAGCGCCGCAGACGACGACGTGAAGTCATGCCTGCAGGCCGCCCGTTTCCGTTCGAGGGCCTACCGTCGGGAGTGCAACAGATGGTGCTGTCCTTCCTTCCTGCCGCCGAATCGTGCCGTGCCCGGCGCGTGCAGTCCTCATGGCGTGGTTTGTTCCACAACATGTTCACGATGGAGTGCATGAAGCACTTTGGCGTGCAGGTTCCCACCACGGAGGCGCGCAGGCAGGCTGAGTTGCTGCGCAACCTTCGCCAGCCGGTGCTGCAGGACGGTGGACTCAGTGTCGGGGCCGCTCGCCTATTGGCATGGGCAGCTAAAGATGCCCGTGCGTGCTCGCCGTGTCGTTGTGGCGTGGGTGGAGTTGAGCTGGCATGAACCACGCGCGCGCAGCCACAAGACACACATGCACGATTCGCACCAAGCACACGCTGCACACACACACGCACACGCACACGCACCGGATGCGGCTGGCGTCGTTGTCAATTCGCTGTTGTGCTGCGTGGGGTTCTCTTCTTTTGTGAAGTGTGGTTGTCAATCACACCGCCGTGCCGCGCCTCTCACGTGCAGTTGTGAGGGCTGTTTGCCTTTGCATGGTTCTTCCCGTGCCCTGTCAGGTTACCTACCGTTTCTGCACCAGAGACTCATGATCATTGCTGATGCTGCCAACGCGGCTCCCAAAGGCGTTCCGCTGCTTGTCTCTGCGTGTGAGCATCGAAACCTGAGGGCCATGAGACTTCTCCTGATTTTCGGTGCCGATGTCAACGCCAGCAATACCGCTGGCTGGACTGCACTTCACGTTGCCGCTCAACAGGGTACGTCACGTGGTTGCTCGACGGTGACGGCGCGTCCCCCACGTCACACTATTTCACAACACACCAACGCCTCTGTGGCCACTGATGTGTGAGCACAGACTACCTCCCAGGTGTCCAGCTCTTGACCGGAGTCAGACCACTGCGGTTTCCATCGTACCGCAGCGTGGCGACCATCGCACGCCGCGTGTTAGGGCCGAAGTGGGAGTCAGTAACAATGGGTGAAATGGGGGAGCCATCGGTTGCCAGTGTCGATTCCCCATCACGGCGTGGTCGGCGAAGGCGACACCGGCGAAGCAGGGGTCGTCCAGGTGCTGTCACGTCCCGCATGGGGCTTGAACGCGACTTGAGTGTCGAAGTCGACATGAACGCGAGAACTGCACGCAACGAAACGCCGTTGCTCGTGGCGGCCTCGCGGTGCGTTCCTTTCGTCGGATGCGGTTGTCGTTGTCTGCAGTGGGTTGGTGTGTGTGCGTGCGTGCGTGCGTGCGTGCGTGCGTGTGTGTGTGCTTTGAGTGTCTGCGGATGTGGCCGTGCCCTCCACGCGGGGGCGGGGGGACGTGGCATTGACGTGGTGCTGCTGCGCATGAGCAGGGGGAGAGTGCGTGCGTGCCGTGCCTTGCTCGCACACTACTCACACCACGTGCGGCGGCTGGAAAGCGAACGGCGGCAGCACATTGAGTCGGATGACGAGCACGAGTCCAATGGAAAGTGGCCTCAGAGTGCTGACATTGAGGCGGTGGCGGTGGAAGGAGGCAGTACGGCCCTCAGCATCGCGTGCCGCCGTGGCTGTGTGCCGGTGGTGCGTGAACTGCTCCGGTGGCGGGCCAACGTCAATTCAGTGAATGCAGACGGGTATACCCCGCTGATGCGCGCTGTCGAAAACGGTACGATTGCCACACCACACCACACCACACCACGTCGGTCGCAGTGGGTGCGTTGACTTGTCCTTCTCACCCTGGCGGCGACAATCAGGTCACGAAGCGCTGGTTGGGTACTTGCTGGAACGGTGCCCACCCACGTACTTGCTTGAGGAACCGCAGCACGGTTTGCTGCTTCGACAAGAGCGGCACGCGCTGGGAGATCGCCTACGAGCACGGCTCGTGCGCGCAGAAGAGTACACCATCGCCCAGGCCAAGGAGAACGGCGAAGATGTGGACCAAGTGCGGTGCCGCGTGTGTTGTGTGTGTGCTTGTGTATGTGTGTGCGTTCGTGTGTGTCTGGGCCTGTGTCTGTGTCTGTGTGTCTGTGTGCACGCTCGCGTACCTGTGTGGCTGGCATCGTACATGATGGGGTTTTTTTCCTCTCTTGTTTGTGTTACGAACCTCAGGCGGTGGAGACTGTCATGCGTAGAATCCAGCCAAAGTATGTGTGGGAGCGGGGAGACGGGTTTGACGATCCAGAAAACACAACCGACGGCATGGAGGAGGACGTAGAATCAGACGACGACCCCTGCGAGCCTGTGGTGCAGCGTGGTGGACTGCAGCACCCTGATGGCATGTCGGTGGACGTAGATGCCATCAACGTCAACAGCAAAACAGCGTTGTATCTTGCCGCAGCCGCAGGGAAAACTGCTACTGTCAGGATGTTGTTGGTCTGCAATGTTGACCACACCGTGCTCACCAAGCGGAGAAAAAACGCCTTGTATGCGGCTGTAGAGGCTGGTATGTTTGTGCAGCTGCGCAGCCGCATCCACCACGGTTCTACGTTGCCTTCACGCTTCATTGTGTTCACCGTCTGCCATGCTTTGTCGGTGCTAGGTAAACTGGAAGTTGTGAAAGTGTTGCTGTCACGATGCACACCCGACGATGTGAACGTCATCACCAACTTCGGCACGAGTGCCATGCACATCGCGTCTAAGTCAGGCGACAACAAAATGCTGGGTGCGTCACATCGCGTGGGGCATGTGCCCCATGCTCTTTGATGCTTGTTTGTGGCCGGAACTGACCTCTCCCGCCGTGCGTCGCGTACAGAACTCTTGGTTGCGTTCAAGAAGAGCTACGAAATCCTCCACCAGGCCAAGCTTGCGGAGGAACGTCGGCGCTTGGAAGGCACCGCTCAAGAACGCAAGGCCCGTGCCAAGGCGCAAGAGGAACGCATGGCCAAGCTGGCTGGGTTGCCTCCTGTATGTTCTGACCCCACCATACCCGTTCACCATGCACCATTTTTGTTGCCTCACACCTGTGCCCCGTGTTCTGTTCTTTCTTCTGTTCCCTCTTTCTTAACAACTGCGGCCACCTTGCGACAACGCAGGCGGAGGTACGAAAGAAGATGCGGCGACTTCGGGAGAAAATGATGGCCGCCGCGGCCTCGCAAGGCGTGAGCACCACGAACATTGCCAAGAGCCAAAAGAAGAAAAAGCGAGGTGACACTTCACCTGGCGCAGCGGCCAAGGGAGGTGGTACTACCTCTCCGCGACTCCCCGCAATTTCCCGTGGTGTGTACCGCAACCGCGAGGACGATTGGTTGCTGGCTCCGACAGGCATGGGCGGGTTGGATGAGGACATGCGGGACTTTTTGCAGCACGCAGGGGCGTTTCTCATGCAGTCCGGCATGGTGGTGCCGCCGTCACTGCGTGAGCTCACCGACCTGTTGCCCCCCTCCGTTGCCGCCCACCTCGCGGGTGGTATTGAGGCTCAGCCGACGCCGTTTGCGGGGTCTGCGCACACCGCAGCCCCAACAAGTGGTTGGGATACCCCAGCGGACACTGCGTGGCCATCTCACGGTACCACTGGCGGTGTCGGTGCCGGTGCCAGTGCTGGTGCTGGTGCCGGAGCAGCTTCAGCGACGTGTGGCAAACGGGCTGATGTTGCGAGTGGTGATGGCGAAGGGGGTTCCGGTCATCGCAGCGGGCGGTCCGAGTCTTCCGCTGCGGTGGCGGCGGAGACACCCGCGGTACAAGAGGCGTCCCTTGCCGCTCGTCGTGAGGCGGCCTTCGCGGCGCGTCGGCAGCGTATCATGGCGTCCCGACATGACCTGTTGCAGTCTGACCGCCAGCCGTCACCGCAGCATGACCGTGTCTCGCGTGACGCTGCAAGTACCATGACCGGTGTCATGAGCGCACCTGGTAGCAGGCACGTTGAGCCATCTCCGTCGCCACTGTCCAAGCCAAGTTCATCGCCTGTCCAAGCTCCGTTTCCGGTCTCAGCTGCGTGTTCTGCCACGCCTGGACCTGGTTCACGCACACACGTTGCTGAAGTGTCTCAACACACCGTACCAGAGTCAGCCGCACCCATATCTGTGGAGGAGTTGGTGCACGCTGCATGTGCCTCAGTCGACCAGCCGGCCGCCGACACACGTGCTGGACTTGCCAGCACAGAGGCACGCGTGCCCAACCAAGGCATTCGCGGTGAGGAAACACATGACGAGGATTCCAGCAGATTTCCTACCGCGTCACCCACATCGGCCATGGCGAAGCCGTCTTCGCCACCCTTCGTCGCACCTCAGGCATCCCCAGCAGGGTTTGTGCCACCACCTTCCCCTGATGAGACAACACCGTTCCGGCCCATTATCCCGCCCCCTTCCCCCATCATGAGTCCCCCGCCGCCTCCTGCGGACAGGTCATCGGCTCCAGCCATCGCTTCCAACCCCCGCGCAGGCGCAGGCGCAGGCGCAGGCGCAGGCGCAGGTGCAGGCGTCAGTGTTGGCGCCGATGCTCTGCGCTTGTTCACCGAAGACCAGGAAGGAGCCCAGGCCACGAAGTCGCCACCCGACTTGCTTCAACGGAGTACTGGAACACAGTCATGTGGAACGCCTGGTGGCTTGGCCGGCACTGCCACGCAGGTGTCACGGCCCAAGCCCCCGCGTCCTCCTCGAAGCACGCCCAAGCGAAGCCACGCCAAGAGCAGCTCCAACAAACCCAGCCCAAAACAGAAGGACAGGGCCGAAGGCGGTGCGACCATGGCGAAAGGAAAAGCAAGGCGGAAAACCAAACCAACGCACAAAAAGGGCAAGGGAAAGGGAAAGGG
>Ga0213833_1002082_pt1 | contig 13463 bp, 10 predicted proteins | sample SWATP21_FD_160575 | JGI IMG/M metagenome (GOLD analysis project Ga0213833, IMG submission 160575) | Coastal seawater microbial communities from Marineland, Florida, United States - SWA TP2 #1 | ecosystem: Environmental > Aquatic > Marine > Coastal | place: USA: Florida | collected 2016-08-14
TGATGCGTACCGAAGAACAGCCTAAGAAGGCAATATGTGCCTAATAGATTTTAGCGTTAGCCATATAACAGCTTGGACTTATTATGGTATTGGGTCATGTTCTTCAGGTGATAAGATCTCGCTAGCAGCTTAGGAGGAAGCCATGGACTTACACATCACACAGAAAAAACGCCCCAAAGCGATCTTAGTCGGTGTACAGCTTTTTGGTGTAGAGGACGCTGACTTTCAGGCCTCTTTTGCCGAATTGTCACGTTTGGTAGATACGCTTGGTTTTGAGGTTCTGGCCACCATCACCCAACAAAGAAGAAGCGCCGATGCAGCCACTGTCATCGGTCGAGGCAAATTGAAAGAGCTTTCCAATTGGACCAAGGGTTCAGGTGTCGTTCCTTCATTGGCCAAGAATAACAAAAAAGACGAAGAAGAAGAATTGGTTGAGGAAGAGAGCGAAGAAGTCAAGGATGAATTCGAAGAGGAAGAAGAGGAAGATCTTCGAGAGATTGCAGACGTGGTCATCTTTAATCAAGAGATCACGCCAACACAACTTCGCAATTTAGAGTTGGCCACCAAAGCGGAGATCCTGGATCGAAGTGGTGTCATCATTGAGATCTTCCACCGACATGCCAAAACCAAAGAAGCCCGACTCCAAGTTGAAATTGCCAAACTCAAGTACATGGCACCACGTTTGCGAATGAGCCAAAAGAAGGGTGGTGATCGTCAGGCTGGTGGTGTTGGTGCCAAAGGTGCAGGTGAGACAGCCCACGAATTAAATCGACGTCGCATCCGAGATCGTATTGCTGAATTGACTCAACAGTTAAATGCCATTGCCAAAGAGGATGCCAACCGTAGAGAACGACGCCGTCAAGCTTCTACTGTTGCGCTGGTGGGTTACACCAATGCAGGCAAATCTTCTCTTATGCGGCGGTTGACCAGTGATGCTTCTTATGTGGCAGACAAGCTTTTTGCCACACTTGGTACAACTGTGAGAGTGATGCAGCCCGAGACAAAGCCAAAGGTTTTGATTTCGGATACTGTTGGTTTCATTAAAGAACTTCCTCACGATTTGGTTGCATCTTTCCGTTCAACATTGGATGAGGCTCACTCTGCTTCATTGCTTTTGCATGCTGTGGATGCTTCAGATCCAGATTTTCGCTCTCAGATTCAGGTGACCACAGATGTACTGGGTGATCTCAAAGCCCACGATGTTCCACGAAAAATGATCTTAAACAAGATCGATTTGCTGGAAGAAGAAGAGATCCTCGCTCTGCGCGAAGAATTCCCTGAAGCCATCTTGATGGCTGCACACCGACCCGCTGATATCCAGATGCTCAAAGGACAGATCCTCAATTTCTTTGAAGAAGATATGGTGGATGAGCAGCTCCATATCCCATATCATCAAGGCAAGATTTTGGGAGAGGTGCACAAGCAAGTTCGGGTACTACACACCACCCATGATGAACTTGGCACGCAACTCTTGGTGCGTGGACATGCAGAGATGTTGCAGCGTTTGAGAGAACAGCTCCATGGAAATCCTTAATTTCCTTTGGAAAATGATTTAACTTAAAAAAAAGTGATTTTTTTTGAAAAAAATCGTCTGTTTTTCATCAAACGAGAATAGTCCCTGGGTCTCTTGTTACAATTTGGAAGAAAACCACAAGAGATCTACAAGCCATGTCCGATGAGGTGGATATCGTTTTCCCTCACTGGGTATTCATCTTTGTGTTTGTTATAAAGGTGGGAGAGCTGCTCTTGTTGTTGAGCTACAACACTAGAGAACCAAGAATCACTCGCTATCGATCTCTGTCCCCGCATGCGTATGTTTTTGGAGTTTGCTCTGTCCCCCCGTTTTTTGTAGCTTTCGCTTTTTCGGTCATGGCGCCCCTTGATTTCTTTTTGAGAAAAGATTCCCCCTACACTTCAACTCACTTTCAACATTCATTTCTCTTGTTATCCATTTTCCGCTCGTATTTGTTCAAGATGATTGGAAGTCTCTTCAGCTCTATGCGGATTTGCTATGTTGCAAGATAACAAGTGGATACCATTTCTCTTTGTGGCTGTGTGGTTGGCCTTGATAGGTATGACTGCTTGTAGTGAACCTCCAAAGTCACCCAGTCCTCCCGTAAAAAACGTCGAAAAGCGTGATCCCAATATCCTTTCACTTCAGAAAGATAGCGAAATCGTATATGCCTTTCATTGGTCCTGGAAGGGAGCGAAGTGGTCGGAAAGCGACAAAGCTTATGTCTTTACGACAGATCTTGGTTACCAGGTGGGACTCAGTGTCGGTTATCTTGGCAGTGGAAGCATTCAGCTCGTGCCTTGCGAAGAAAAAACGTCTTCTCGCACAAAAAGCTCTCTTGTGAAGTGGGCGGGTCTTGTCCAAGATTGGCTACTACCATCTGCCCATGCAGACCATGGCTTCGAAGATGACAGCTCTTTTACCAACTTAAATACTGTAGAAGCACTTTTTGCCAAGGAATCCTGGAAATCCCCCCGTGTGAAGTCTTCTGGGAAGTCATATTGCAAGATCCATCACTTGGCCGTTCCTCTCGAGAAAAGTATCTCCAAAGATTTCAAGATGAAGGATTGGAGTTCATACCTCAAAGGCTGGTACAAAGCGCCTGCTCAGGACAAGCGAGTTACTTTTGAAGGGGATATCAATTTGCCATTTGGTGTTTTGAGGGATTTGAAAGTGGCCCCCAAAGGAGCGAAACCCCCTGGTGACGGAGTCAAGGCGAGTATCTTACTCACCCGTTATCCAGCGAAGGCATTGGATTCTTTAAAGTTGGAAACCCTTGATACTCGGACGCTTGCCTACAAGTTTCTTCTCCAGGTTTTGCAGACCACAGAAGCCACTTTTGTCAGTGCCGCCACCCCGTAAACATTTGTTTCGAAAATTCGAATACATCTTTCTCTTGTTCATCACTGATTTCCTGCCTTCGGGATAGTACTCTCTTTTGTATGGACAATATTTGGTTTATACTCCGTGAAACTTTCAACCAAGGAGGTTCGCGATGAGCGAATTGTACGAACTTGAAATGACGTCTATTACAGGAGAAACGATTTCGTTTTCTTCTTATCGCGATCATGTATTGCTGATCGTGAACGTTGCGAGCAAGTGAGGTCTGACCGATCAATACGCAGGTCTGCGTACATTACAAGAGACATTTAAAGACAAGTCATTTTTGGTGTTGGGATTTCCTTGTAATCAATTTGGCCGTCAGGAGCCGGGCACAGACGAAGAGATCCAGACATTTGCCACATCCAAATACAATGTGAACTTTCAGCTTTTTTCGAAGATCGAGGTCAATGGCGAAGGAGCCTGCGCATTGTACAAGTGGCTAAAGACTGCCCAACCCAATGCCGATGGCAGCGAAGATATCCCTTGGAATTTTACAAAATTTTTGGTGACCAGAGATGGACAATGTGCGAAGAGATTTGCCCCGCAGCGCACTGCCGAAGAACTCACTATAATCTTGCCTGATTACCTATAGAACGACATTTTCCTCGTTTCTTTTTGTCTACTTTTGCCACGATTTTAATCTGAGTCCCTTTGTTATTTGATGCTGATGCTCGCCCCGTCTTTGGTATAGCGTGTGTTCTTGACTTGTCGAAAGACATCATTGGTCGAAGTCACCTTGATTTTGCCTTCCATGTAGTACGCGTAATTTCCGTCTTGAAAATGGTTCTTTTCCGCTGTGACATTGGCTTGTCGATTGGGGATGATATTGGAGATGTCTTTGTAAGTGTCTCCTTTGACCGCGTGTTGGAAAGTGTAAAAACGATTGCCTATCAGTTTGATTTGTGAACCTGACTTGAAGCGTATGGGACGCTTGCAATTCTTAAAAATGGTGTGTGTAATGGTTAAATCATCGCCGAAGTTCACTTGGATACACTTATCTCGATAATTGGTATTTGGATTTCCTAGAAACATGGAGTTTTTGATGGTAATCCTTGAGGTACCTCGGCCTGTTGTAAGGACGTCTTCACAGGCCCATCCCACCACATTGTCCAAGGTAATATTGCTGATTTTTCCTGAACACGTGTTGCCTTGGCCACTTCCACAAGTGGCGATGTGGATGCCGTCTGGTGCATTGCGATAAGCAAAGTTTTTTACAGTGACATTGCTGGCTTGGATACGAAGGATATGCGGTTGATTTTCTGTTTGGTTACAAGAGCCTTTTCCCTTCCAGATATGTAAGACATTTTTGAAGTCGTAAGTCCCTGACTTGGTTATCACGATGGTTTTTGTGATGTTTTTGGTACTTTTGAAAGTAGGGTCTGGAGGGATGATATTGGGATCTTTTGGTAAGTTGTTTCCATTGTTCCCGTTATTTCCGCCATTGTCCACATGGGTCACTGTGAAGGTCAAGCTGACACGAGCAATGACCTGTCCAGTGAGATTGGTCCCGCTATAAGCGATGGCTCCGACAGTATGAGACCCTAAGGTTAACTTGTCTCGATGGTCTGTTCCTGCCGAAAAAACAGTCCAAACAGCTGCATTTTCCTTTCGAGCGGGAAGTCTATCGAAGGTAAAGCGCACACTTTTAACACGGCTGTCTGTTTTGAGCGCGATATTCAGTATCTTGCTACTGTTGTATTGTCTTAAGTCCAGATTCTTGGGAAGTGCCGCAAGAAATTGGTTTTTGTCATCGTCGTATAGATAAAAAACAGTGCTCCCTTGTGGTTGATCTGGTGCTGTCCCTGGATCGGGGATTGTGGGATTGTCTGGAGGTGTGCTTTGATCGGGAGGGCTATGGAGATCAGGTGCGGCTGTCTCTTGTGTAGAACCTGTATCATCTGGATTTCCAGAATGATTGTCTGTGACCTGTTTCGAGTCTGAAAGCCCACTGTTGTCCGTGTTTTCAGAATGATCTGGAGTTGAACCTGGCTCTAATGGTTGAGGGCCTTGTTCTGTCGCGTGGTCCGGGAGAGTTGTGCTTCCGTCTTGTACTGTGCCCGAAGTGTCTGGGCGGATGGAGCCACGCGGACTACAATGAGACAACAAAAGTCCAAGCAGTACGAGTCCTATCCATTGGACGTACTGATGGTATGGGTGTGCAAAAGCTCTTTTTTTCACTGGACAGCCCTATTGTATTTTGGATGATTTTCTTTTTGGTAAACTAGGACTTTCGCTCTATGCGACTTTGTCCTGAAGAGAGTATCGACAGAGTTCACTGTTTGGTTGCGGCTTCTGTGTGCTATATTCTGAAGTGATATCCCTTGAGCTGTTTTCGACAATGCTCTAACGTCTTAGGAAAATATATGGATTCGACAATTATTGCAGCAATCATTACAGGCGTTTGCTCCATTCTTGCGGCTGTTATCAGGCGGGGCAAGGGGAGCCAAAAAGAGCCTTGGAACCCAAAACAATGGGCAATGTTCATTTCTGCTGTTGTGATTGGAATGGTCATTATGACCATGCCGGCGTGGAATGCGAGTGTAGATAATTTTCTTTATCGAAATGGCATCTACATCACGAAGCGTTCACAAGCGAAGAAGGCCAAGGTGGATCGAAAGAAGAAAGGTTACGCCAGAAGAACTTGTGCTGCCAGGTATCCCAGAGGTGAAGGGAAAGAAGCCGCTCGCCAAAGGCGTGTTGATATTCGAAAGTGCTTGAAAAAGATGGGTTTTTGAATCCTGGTATTTCCCTCTTTTTCCACTTCCTCATTTGAACCATTTTCGGACACTTTTTATCCCTTTTCTCAGCACGTAAGTCGTTCTTTTACCGAATCTTTGAGCGCGTTTTCGAGAAGCTGTGTCCAAGGGAATGGAATGCTTCCCTCGCAGAGCAGGCAAGGGGATAATCGTGAAGTCGTATCGTTTTCTTTGTCCTTTGCGTGTCTTTCTGTGAACCCAGAAAGGAAGCACTTTTACTTTCTGAATCCCGATGCTACTTTTTCCCTTGCTGTCGAATGTTTTGTGGAGCTGGAAAGCCAGTCCAATACCGCCAGACATGGCCAATGAGCGCATACCAGAGACAAAATTACCTAGAGAGTAGACGACCAGCCGCGGTTTTGTTCTACCAAATTGATCTTTGACCACCTTTGCTTCGACGGGTTGTACCACGTGAGGGTGGGCACCGATAACCACGTCTGCACCAGCTTCAAAAGTGTACTGGACTACCCGCCTTTGCCTTTTGGAAGGACGATGTTTGTACTCCGGACCAAAATGGTGATAGACAATGATGGCTTCGGCACCCTGTTTCCGGGCTTTGGCCAGATCTTGCATGATGGTTTTCTTATCGTCGAAATTCACCAGATGTCTGGGCCACTTCTTTTGATTGTGAAAACGCAAGACCTTGTAAGCATCGTGTGGATGGTTGATATGACTGGTGTAACTGAAGAGAGCAACTTTGATCCCATTTTTGTTCACCATGGCAAAACGTTTGCTTTGTGATGCTTTTCGAGAGGTGTATGCGCCAATTGCAATGAGTCCCAAACGTCGAATGGCTTTGACTGTGCGTATCAATCCTGGCAGACCTTTGTCGTAGATATGATTGTTGGCATTGGTGAGCACATCAAAGCCCACCCGTTTCAAAGCTTCGCCAAATGAATCAGGCACCGCGAAGTTGGGAAAGCCCCCATATCCAGCCTTTTTGCCGGGGAGTGTGGTTTCAAAATTCCCGATAGCGATATCAGCGCTTGAAATCCACTCCTTGATGTATTGATAGTAACTGTCCCATCGATAACATCGACATTTTTTGTTGTAAGCTGAACGTAGCTGAGAACCATGGACCATGATGTCGCCGAAAGTGACAAAACTTAGAGAACTGGGCTTTTGTGGTCGTTTGGATTGGGGCTTTTTTCTTTTGATGGCTTTTGGGGGCAGAGCTACGCGTACCTTCGTGGCTTGGGTGCTTGGGTGTTGAGGAGGCGGGGTGTTTGTGACTTTTGTTTTTTGAAGAGGTTTCTTTTTACATCCTGTGAGGCTGAAAACCACGAAGAGAGAGCCCATCCAAAAAAATTTAGCAAAGGACACAATCAAAATTCTCGCGGGACGAGGGGGGATGTTGGTGTCTTGTTGGGAGAGGGATTGTTTCATGATGACCTCGCGTGTCGTATCTGTTTATATCCATGGGTATACTTTTTTTAAGAGAGGAGATCGAGTTTTTGCCTCTGGAAAGCGACAGGTATGTGAGCTATATTGGATGACTTCAATTCGAAAAGTATGGGAGGACCTGGTGATGAAAGCATTGGCAGATGAGCTACAAGCGGCTTTAGATGGACAAGATGCGTTTGAACAATTGGATCACCTACGACAGCTAGAAGACACTCTGGCCTCTTTGCGGCGTCAATTGGCCGAAGTGGAAGGACGCATCCCTCTGTGGGACAAACTTATCTTTTGGTCAGACACTGCCGATGAAGCTGAGCGAAATGAGTTACAAGCTGAGATCACCAGAAGACGAGATGAATTGGCTACACACAACAAAACCTACCATGGAAGTCTCGAGCAGGTGGGACGTTCTTTTCCACCTTTTTCCCTGGGTGTGCGATTGGCCAAATGCTTACAATTGATTCACGAGAATGTCCAGGTGGAGAGTGGACTCTTTCCCTTTTCCTCACAAGTGATTGATATTGTCGAAGTGACGAGACTTTTGGAGTCTTTAGGAGAACAGATCAAAAGCTATTACTTTTCAGACTTTGATCAGGAATTGCTTTTGCGCCGCATCGCCACGAAAGAAGATTGTCAACGAGAAGCCCGCTCTTTTCATGAAGAGAGCTTTCTGAATGACTACAGTGGGTACTCACCCATCGACACGGAAGATTTGATCCCACTCGTGGCCCAAAAGTTATTGGATGAGGTCTTTTTTGATTCTTCACGCCAATTGGCCAAGCAATTGGAAGAGCATCAGGAACTCTCCATCGCATTGAAAAAGGCCAAGGGACAAGTTCCACTGTTGGACAAGCTGAATATCTTTTCAGATTCTCCAGCTGAAAAACTGCGAGATGACCTGGAGAAGGATTTTGTACGTTCTGCACATCGATTACAACAGAGTACAGAAGAGTTACAGCTCCATATCACCGAAAGTCTCAAAGCCTATCCTCCTATGGGTTTGTACCAGGCTGTGGGGAGCGTTTTGGCTGTGTTGCGTTCTTTAGAGCCTGACGCGGACACCACGATTTCAGCGGGAGGAAGGGTTGTTTCCAATCCTGTCGCTGCTCCAGGTGTACTTTTGCAAGTGTCCATTCGTGAGTTAAAGTCGGCGTTCCTGGGTCTGTTTGGAGAACTTCCCCTTGTACACGAGCTGTTAAAAGACTCCATTGCATTACAACCCTCCATTTGCACCAAGAGCCTTCAAGATATCTTTGTTTATTTGGATGAACACGATGCCGAGAAATGGGTCAAGAAAGGACTTGTTCACGCGACCATGAAAGGACAACTCATCCAGCGAAAGCGAGAGGTCCAGTCAGAGATTTCCTGGTTGGATAGGATGGTCTTTTGGTCAGACACCACCGAGGAAACCAAGGAGAAAGAGTACAAAGAACGCGCTGCCTGGCACAAGAGTGCCCTTGGAGCATGCTGGCACGGACTTTTGGAGATGACAGAGCAAGCCGGAAGAGCACAATTACCCTTTCTGTTGAGAGACTTTGCTATCAATGCCACACATCGGATATCCAGTATACACACCAGTTCCCTGGAATCCGGTATGCGCAAGACTTGCTCTGTTTATGGGCGAAAAGAAGCCAGACAGGCACTCAATAACATCCGCAAACTGTTGGAAGAGCAATTTGGCTTTGGTGGCACAAGAGAAAACATGATGGCTGAGTTGGTTCAGTATCTTCGAGAACATCCCGAAAGGGAGGAGATCTGCATCCAGGATAAGCGGAAAATTCAGTTACAAGAACTGAAAATTGTTATGGCAAACCAATTAAGAGGGAGTGGTTTTGTCGAACGTTTCGAAAACTTGCAAGATGCAAAGAAGCGCAGAAGAAAGGTCCGCTCTTCTTCTGAAGAAGTTGCGACTCGTATCTCTATTTGGGATAGAATCAATATCCTCTCCAAGACACCCGCCCAAGAGGAAGAAGATGTCCTTGAAGAGGAAATCAATGAACTGAGTTCCAACATCCGTGAAGAACTGGATGCACTGAATGAACTTTTTGAGGTGGCTCTAGAAGCGTATCCACCGGCTTTGCTCTATTACATGATGGGAGGTGTATACCATGCTGTCAGTCAGATTCGTGCTGTGTGCCGTTCAAAGACTGTAAGGACAGGAACAGGCAAGGATCGACGTACAGAAACACGTTATTATTGTGAATTACGCGGAAAGACCCGAGCACTGCATGCGATGGCTGCCTGGTGTGAGATGATGGTGCGTGTGTATGGTGAGTTGCCTGGATACCACAGTGTCTTAGAAGCTTGGGCGAGCGGGATGTATACGGATTAGGGATATAAGACGATTTTTCCAGTGCTTTTGCGGCTTTCCACCAGTCGATGAGCGTCTGCGGCTTGTTTGAGAGGGTAGGCACCTCCCACAAAGACACGGATTTTCTCATTGCTCACCAAATCCAGGACAATGCTGGCGATAGATTGTAATTCAGAGGGATTGTGGCGTCGGATGCCTCCGCTGCTATAGCCGATGATTGAACGGTTGTGTCGGTGTAGCGGCTTGCTGCTGCCCATGCCTGCTTCGCTACTGCTGTGGCCAAATATCACCAGTCTGCCAAAATCTGCCAGACAATCCAGCCCTTTCTCGAACACCTTTCCGCCTATTGTATCCAAAATGAGGTCGACACCTCGGCCATCTGTCACGTCTTGGATACGTTCTGCAAAATCTTCCTCTTCATACAAAATGACTTCATCGGCACCAAGTTGTTTTGCGAGGCGTTCTTTGGATGTGCTTCCGACAGTTGTGAAGATGCGTTTGGCTCCAAGAACCCGGGCGATTTGAATGGCTGTACTTCCGATGCCTCCTGCACCTGCGTGAATGAGAACATCTTCACCCATCTTCAGATTTCCTGCTCGGGTCAGTGCATTGTACGCTGTGATCATCACACCGATACCGATACCGTTTTCGTCACTGATAGATTCATCGATGGGATAGCACAATTCTTGGAGCGCAATGGCTTTCTCTGCATAAGAACCACTTTTGACATAGGCGGCGACTCTTTGGCCAACGTGTAATCCTCGAACACCTTCGCCCAGTGCTTCGATGGTGCCTACTCCATCAAAACCAGGGGTAAAAGGTGGCTTTTTGTTACGATACAGACTTCGGCGCATCTTAACATCTGCGAAGTTGACACTTGTTGCGGACATCTTCAGCAAAACTTGTCCTGGGCCAGGTGTGGGTTCTGGGACCTCTTTGTATTCTAATTGTTCGGGGCCACCGTGCTCTTCAACAACAATAGCATACATTTTATTCTCCGAGAAATGGTCTATTTTTGCCAAAAAATCTGCTGGTATAGCCCATTGTGTTCTTGATGTAAAATTTGCGAACTTTTGTCTGTCTCACACCGTTTGATCCATACCGTGAAACATTGTACACTAGATCGTGCCCAAAAGGAAAAAAGGTAGAAAAATGAGTATCCCAGAGTTTCTTTGGATCAATGGACAATTCGCTATCCCCACTTCTGAACTAGAGTTTCGCTTTGCCCAAAGTGGGGGACCTGGTGGTCAACATGTCAATAAGACTTCCACAAAGGTATTGTTGCGCTTCGATGTCCTGACCTCTCCAAGCCTTGAAGACAAAGTTCGTACAAAATTGCTTGGACGTCTGGCCAATCGTTTGGATAAACAAGGTGTTTTGCAAATTATTGCGCAAAGTACTCGGAGCCAGCTGAAAAACAAATCTGAAGCTGTCGATAGACTCTGTTTGGTTTTGGAAGAAGCACTCAAAGAGCAAAAGCCCCGTAAAGCCACAAGACCCAGCCGTGCCTCTAAAGAAAGACGTTTGAACCAAAAGAAACAAAATAGCCAAAAGAAAAAAGAACGTGGCCAAAAGTGGCATTAATCCTTCCATTTTTGTTTGGTACTCGGCTCTCCTTTGCTTTTGGTAGATGTTTTCCCCAGAATCTATTGAAGATACGAGTATTCTCGAACACGATTTGAACCCTGCAGACCAAGACACTTGGCCTTTCGATAAGCATCCCGGATCTACCTAACTCCTGTTGTTGTTCTTTCGTTTCCCTTCTTGACGCATCGCAATCTTCGTATCTCCTCATTTGGAGACATTTCCCATCAGGTCCTTGACTTTTTTGCGATTTTGTAGTTCTTTCGTAGCCGAAATTTACTGAACTCTAACCCATCTTATTGTTGGATGGGCGTAGATTTGTATGTGTATAGCCATCTTGCACGGAGAGTGTTGAATGAAAACAAGAGAAGTCGTTATCGTCAGTGCAGCCAGAACAGCCATTGGCTCTTTTGGTGGGATTTTCAAGACTGTCATGGCCAACCAGTTGGGAATCACTGTTGCCAAAGAAGTTATCAAGCGAGTGGATTTGGATCCCGCATTGATCGATGATGTGGTGATTGGAAACTGCATGATGCGAACAGATGAGATCAACGTTGCCCGTGTGATCAGCCTGGAAGCCGGTATCCCTGTCACCACACCTGCGATGACCATTCAACGACAATGTGCGTCTGGTATGCAAGCCATCGTGAGTGGTGTTCGCCAGATCCGATTGGGCGATGCTGACGTGGTGTTGGCCGGTGGCGTTGAGAACATGAGCAATGTGCCATTTGTTCTCAAAAATGCTCGCTGGGGTCACCGTATGGGACATGCTGAAGTGACAGATGCCCTGACCGAAGGTCTTACCGACCCATTGGGTGGTTTCCACATGGGTGTCACTGCAGAAAATCTGGCAGAAAAATACAATATCACCCGAGAAGAGCAAGATGAATTGGCGGTGCTCAGCCACCAAAGAGCCATCGCTGCCATCGATGCAGGTTACTTTGACGAAGAGATCGTTCCCTTCACTGTCAAAACCCGTAAAGGTGAACAAGTCCACACAACAGATGAACACCCACGCCGTGATGCAAGCCTCGAAAAAATGGCCAAATTGCGCGCAGTTTTCAAAAAAGGTGGAACCGTCACAGCCGGAAATGCCTCCGGTTTGAATGATGGTGCCTCCATGATGCTCCTGATGTCCGAAGAAAAAGCCAACAGCTTGGGCTTGACACCTTTGGCACGCATCGTCGCTTACAGCAAAGCTGGTGTTGAGCCAGAATTGATGGGCTATGGTCCTGTCCCTGCTGTAAAGAAACTGCTGGACAAACAAGGCATGACCTTGAATCAAATCCAGCGCTTCGAAGTCAACGAAGCTTTCGCTGCACAGTACATCGCATGTGAGCGCGGTCTGGAATTGGATAGAGCCATCACCAACGTCAATGGCTCCGGCATTTCCTTGGGTCACCCTGTTGGCGCCACAGGATGCCGTATCACCACAAGCCTCCTCTACGATATGAAACGAAATGACCTCAAAGTCGGCCTTGCCACACTCTGCGTCGGTGGTGGAATGGGTAAAGCCATCCTCATCGAACGGTAATCTTTTAGACCCTCACCCGCTTTATTCCACTCTTTTGGCCCCCCATCACACTTGTTTTCACTTATGCACAGTACTTCCCCCCACGATGGTGGGAAGTCTGCAATTTACAACGGTGTTACGAATTTGAAAGAGAAAATGTTGATGGGTACTTGTCAAACAAGCTCAAATATCAGATGAACTATTGCGTTCGGCAATAGGATCCTCGTGGCGAAGTAGACAATTTACAGCAGCTTTTAGGCTTTTTTGAGAGGCAAGCATTTGTCTTACAATACCAGGTTTTTGTAAAAGCTTAGGATAATCGTTGAAAGACCTGAGACAACAAGGGCTTTTGAGACTTCCTTGTCACAAGTGATTTCTCGAACTTTATAAAGCTGTAGTAGGGCTCACTTTTGGCCTCCCACCGCACTTGTTTCACTTTTTCGCAATACCTTTCCTGTAATGGAGTTATCTTAGCATTTCGTGGACAGTTTTATGTTCAGTGTGGGAGCGATTGTATTTCGAGAATTCTTCGGGGCTTAAGTGAGTTCACTGCAGGTGTCTCCCATGGTGGTACTGTTGCCGAACACACTCGCTCACCTGAGCTTCGAGCTTGTTTTTTTAGGTGATTGTCGCGTTTTTTTTCCTTTAAGTTCATGGTACTATCGTAAAGTGCTTGTTTCACCCCATCGTGGGGGGAAACATTGTGCGCAAGTGATTTCAAGTGTGATGGGGGGCCTCAACAACTGTGGATTTTGGATGTGCCTTTTTAAACCCATAAACAGTTCGGCAACAGTACCATGGTGGGAGGAGCGATGGAAATCCCCGTGTGTCGGGTGGAGGACGGCTTTTTAGAGGCTGTCAGAGGAGATGGAGCCGGAGAAGGCATCGAAGCGTGTTTTGGTGAGTCTGCCATTGGTAAAGTACAGGTAAAGAGCGGTGGGGTCGCTTTTACTTGCCAGGTAGATCCAGAGATCTTTTCGGGTGCTTCGAGCTGTTTTTCGCACC
>Ga0213833_1002083_pt1 | contig 13442 bp, 14 predicted proteins | sample SWATP21_FD_160575 | JGI IMG/M metagenome (GOLD analysis project Ga0213833, IMG submission 160575) | Coastal seawater microbial communities from Marineland, Florida, United States - SWA TP2 #1 | ecosystem: Environmental > Aquatic > Marine > Coastal | place: USA: Florida | collected 2016-08-14
GGGGGGGGGGGGGGGGGGGGGGGGGGGGGAGCAAACCAACCTTGGGGTGCCGGTTGCCGACAAACGAGACGAGAAATCGCCGCCGGGAGGCCGGTTTGGGCTTCCCCAGGAGCAATCCTGCGCCGGTGGGGTGGCTGTGTTGCTGGCCTTGACTGCTCGTCGCCCGGCGTGGAACAAACCCGCGCCCAAATCCAAGGGGGACATGCGTGAGTGCCCGAGCATCCCAGCTTCCAAACGCGCGACACCGAGCACGCGCTCCCGCGCAGTGCATGTGCCGTTGCTTTGCGTGCTGTTGCCTGTCTTGGATGGCGGCCTCGCGGAGAGCTGTCACATCACCACTCAAGGCACGGCGCCGTACCCGATTCTCGAAGAAGAGTGGCCACCGTGACGAGTCACGGTATGTCTTCCACACAAAATCAAACATGGAATACCTGGCGTGGCGTTGGTGGCACGGGTGGGTGGGTACATGGGTTGAGGTGCGTTGTGGTGAGGGGAACGGGATTCGACGTGCGTGTAGCAAGCGGGGTGAAATGCGCGCACACACGAGAGTGAGGAGCGCACGAATGAAAGCACGAAAGCACGAAAGCACGGTTCACATGCACCACCTGACAGCACATGCACCACCTCCACGCTGGTTGGTGGGGACCACACCCGGTACCTCTCCACAGCCGACTCGCCCGCAAACACGTCAACAAGTAGCACGTACAAATCAGAGGAGAGGGTGTTGAACTCGTCGGACGACACAAACAACCCCGTTCGCGGGACTCCAAGTTCCGCCAGCCACACAGCAGCGTCCGCGACGCGAGTGACTACGTCAAGGTTGCCCACCAAGTGGTTGCCCTGCTCCTTGGAATCAAGTGACGCACTTGTGACCACAACCGCGACGTCTGGGAGGTCACCACGAGACCACACAGGGGGCTGGCCGTCCTCCTGCGCTGGAACGATCTGTGACACAGCGGTGTTAGCCCCTGGTGCACCGGGAAATTGCAACCGCGCTCCAATACGCAGCGTACCTGCACGCTGCAACCTGTTGACCCGAGCATCACATCCAGCATCCAGTACACGGTGTGATTGTGACTGGCATCAACCCAGTGCAGTGGCGAAGCACCATGTAATCCTCTGTTCTCAACCCGTGTGAAGTTCGCTCCGAGGTGCGGGATGGAGGGCTCCGTCAACACGAGCGCCAACGAGCACGACTCGTGGCGCTGCCTGGTGTGTCGCCAGCTGTGTGGTGCCGACAGGAACCGAAACAAAACGTTCCCACCCGAGCCACAGAAACAAAAAGGAGAACGTTTTTAGGCAAGATGGACGAGTGCGTGTGCGACAACCGCGATGGGCACTCACAAGTACGTCTCGGCAGGGAAAGAGACAGCGGCGTGTACCTCCGCGGCTGTGGATGTCGGCACGTCACATGTTGTGACGTCTGACTGCAGGGGGCAGGAGGCACTCGCAGAGGCCTTGTCTTGAAGCACCTGTGCATCGACAAGCCGCTGCACAATCTCACACTGGTCACGCGGAATCCTGTGCAGCCGGGTTACACGCATGGAGTGAGTTGGCACACTGGGCAACCAGCCAACCGTACGACCAACCGGGGGTGCGGCGCACGCACAAAAACTGCACACAAAACCGAGTCACGGCTTCGTGGCTTGAGCATCCAGCCGGTATCGTGATGTACTGCTCTCCGGTGTCCACGAAGACGTGTGCGTAGTGCACTTGGAGCGACATGCCCACACTCACTGTCACAACGGTGGGACCACGTCTGCCCCCAATACGCTGTTGTGTGCGTCGGAGTAGCAGTCCACATGCTGACTGTGTGGCACACTGCGCGCGACAAAACTCTCGCACTTGGGGTTCAAAGTCCGTGGCGAGATCGATGTGAAGCGACAACGCCTGTGCGGCGCAAAGTTGCAGGCAACACACCGCCAACACGAGGCCAGCAGCGCTGCTTGTGCATGCCTTCATGGGCGAATTACTCAACCAACTTGAGCAGAACAACACGCAGGGTGAACAACCATCATTACTAAGCCATGATGGTGCGCGAAGCTCGGTGGTGTTGAACCATGCTGGACCAACACACAAGACGAGGGCAGCAGTCGTGACAACACACGACGACGTGAATGTCACGCCATGTGGACACACTAGTCATTCTTCAGAGACAGGGTCACACTACTAGTACCAAAGCCACCTCACTTGGATGATGCAAACAAACGACCCATGATAGACTTTCGCTTCGGCCGGGGTACCACCGTGGGTTGTGAGGGCCCTGAACCTTGGGCGCGGTGTGAAGGACGGGGGTACCGCTCCGACTGCGCACGCGTGCCATACCTGCGCGACACCCAAGTTGGTGAGCGTACAAAACACAACAGGTGGGCAGGAGCAAGGAACAGCCGCCCAGAACAAGGGACAACACAAATACACCATCTGCAATACAACACCCTAGCAATCACTGACCGTAGCGGCGCAGGCTGGTCACGGGGAGAAATGGAAGACTCGCGCGGTGGAAGGGAGGAAGTTGCCTGCTCATGTTCGGCGATGGTGCTGATGTCCCGTGAGTCCGTGCCTGTCCCGGCAGCACCAGCAGCACCAGCAGCAGCACCAACACGCGCACCGGCGTGGCGACCACTGTTGCCATATCGTGCGCTCCGTGACTGACCAACGCGCCCCAAGCGGGGAGGTCCCGCACGGGAAGCAGATGGCGCCACATCCGTCGCACCGCCACCGCCTCTTCTTGCACCGCCCCCCCTTCCTCCCCCACTTGCGGCGCCCCGCCCGAACCTGGACGAAGACGTTCCTCGGCGCGTGGAGCCACGTGCAGGTCTGGCGTGTCTTCCATCTTCCGGGCCGGGACCAGCACCAGCACCAGCACCCGCGCCCGCACCCGCGCCCGCACCCGCACCAGCATCGGCGCTGGACAGCCTGGAGCCGGGGCCGCCGACACCTGCTCCGGAGCTGAGGCCGCCACGTGAACGTCCTGGTCGGGCCCCACCATCTCGCAGGGCCGCCGCACCACCACTGGCTGACACACCCACCCCACCAACACCAACACCAACACCAACACCACCACCACCACCACCACCACCACCACCACCACCACCACCACCGCCGACGACACCTGCACGCCTTGTGTGCAGGCTCGTGGTGTTTCGGCGGCGGTCACGCGCGGACGCTGCGTGGGTTGCCTGTGAGAGCGTCGCAATCGTGTGCGTAGCTCGACGAGGCGCACTCGCGGGAAGGGACCGCGCCACCGGCCTTGACGACACGTCATGGGAGCGCACACTGGCCCGCCTCGAACTATATCCGCGCACAGAACCGGTTTCAAATCTGTCAAAGTCTCGCGTCCCTGCACAACAACCACGCAGACACAACGGAAATGGAACACACACACACACCAACATCACAAGCAACAAAGGTGAGGCCTTCGCTCAACCGACGAACATACATGACATGACACGCCACGACACGCACGAAATGTGGCATTCGTATCGGCACTGCCATCAGAGCGAACAGAGCTCGCGTCGCCATGGTCACGGCGGGGTGATTCAAGCCGCGCATTGACCACCTTCACACGCATGTCCGTGCGGACTTCCTGGGGAGCATCGTTGTTGGTCAACCCACGCCCTTCTCTCATCTGCTCTGCTAGCCACCAAACACAGCAACGTACCACATGCTCTCGCGTGACGACCTTGACATCGATGTCAGGACGCTGTTTCAGCAGAGGAAGGATGAGCATGAGGAAGCCATCGCGGACTTCCTTCGTGAGTTTGCACAGTTCCAAGCCGCGGTGGACTTTCTTGTTGTCGAGTTTCTTGCCTTTCACGATGTCATTCATCCACTTTTGGACGTACGCGATCTTGCGCTGGTCTGTGGTCCAACTTTGGAGGACGCCGGTGATGATCTGCACCACAACACCACGACAAGGATAAGTGCACCTCCACAGCAACGAGCGGTGGTTGCGCACGCGAAGGCACAACGGGTGTGCACGCACTGGGTCGTTCAACGTCACCGGAGGGGCCTTGGACAGCACCGGTTGCCGCACCCAACCACCTGTCTTGATTCGAAACTCTTCTTCACGTTCATGTTCCTCAATGGCGTGCGCCAAGCGATCTTCAGCAACCATGCACTGCGTCTCTAGCGACGCAACGCAGCGTACGTGCCGCTCTAGGCTGGTGACCGCCTTCTGAAACTCTGCTTGGAGGAACCGCATGCGACCTGAAACTTCAGTCTCCTTCTTGGTCGCGGCGGCGGCAAGCTGCTGTGACTCTTGAAGCTGCGTTTCCGCCTCACCGAGCTTCTCTTCAGCGGTCTGGGGTGTCGGACAAGTAGCCAGTCAGCAACACATGGAAAGCAACAAGAATCCCACGGATGCACAGCCAACCAACAACCAAGTGCCGTCCCTACCAGCAGCTGCGTCTGGGTTGCATTGAGTTGTGACTTCACGGCATCGCATTCCTTGCGCGTGGATTTAAACTGGCGACACCAACAAAACCATGTCCACATCAATCACCACAAAGCAGCACAGAGATTGCAGTTTGCAAGCACAACGTACTTCCTTGACAAGCACCTTCAGTTTCGCCTGTTGCTGGGTCACATGTTTGGCAAGAACGGCCTTGTCACGCTTGAGCCCGCCCTGGTCATTGTGAAAGACAAGAAGCAGATCAACAAGGGTGTGTGGGTGCACCAATACTGGGGTGCTTGGTGGCGTGCAACGCATGCACACACACATACCACCAACGCTTGGGCTGCCTTCGATTGCTCTCGTGCTTCCTCGGCTTCGAGCTGCAGGTGCCCAACCCGTAGATTCAAGGCCCGCAGCCTGCCTTCCTGCGCCTCCTTGTCTTGCCGCAGTTCTTCCATTTGGGCCTCTCCCTTCAGCTGCCCCGCGCTGAGCTCTGCGTGCTCCGTTCTCTGAATACATCAGCACACGATGTGATGTTACGCGGCGCAGAGCACATGGCAGCATGAGGAAGTGATACATGAACGTACCACTTCTTCCAACTCCTGCGTCACAAGGTCGCTGCTCGCTTGGAGCTCTTCCTTCTCTCGACGGACAGCAGCCAGGGTTTCATCGCGCTGTTTCAACTGCACTTGCAACGCCTCGCATTGCTTCTTGAGCTCTGCGACTTCATCTCGAGCCTCGCCGAGCTTCGTAGAAATCGTGGATCGGGCTGCTTTGGTCGTCTCCACGATTTTGTCCGCGACTTTCAAGCGAGCGGTAAGCGAAGCCAGCTCTGAGTCTTTCTTTCGGGCAAGTTCGGCCAATTGACGAGTTTCATGGGCACTTGCGGCTGACAGAGCAGCCTCTCGCGACTGCTCGAGCTGCGTCACAGTTTTCTTCAGCTCGCTGATCTCCCGTCTCAACCCGTCGATGGACGACTGCTTCGTGGCACACGCAGTTTGCGCTTTCTCTGTGGCAGTGTGGGCTGCACGAAGTTGGTGCTCAAGTGTGTTTACTCGCGCATCCGAGGTCTCTGTCGCCTTGCGTGCTTGCTGAAGTTGGCTATGCAGTCCCCGATTTTCTTTGGCGGCGTGCGCGAGTCGGGCCTCGAGCTCATCTTGCGCAACCTGAAATGCAACAACAAGAACAACACCGGCACACATACACGAATGCACACGTGGATACAAGCGAGGTTACAAGCGAGTGGTACGTGGGTGGCAAGCGGGTCATATGGAAGGCAGTCCACGAAACGGGCAACACCACGCGTCGCGTACAGAGCTCGCTGCGCTGCTCTCCTGCACCTGCTGGAACCGCTGTCCCAGTTGCTGGAACGCACAGTCCTTGTCATCAAGCTGCTGCTTCAGTTTCACGACCTCAATTTGAGTCGCTGCAGCAGCATGGGAAAGCTGCTCAAGCGCCCTCTCTTTGCTGCGCAGTGACGTCAGGGCTTGCTTCGTGGCTGCACGTTCTCGGGCCAGCTCCACCCTCAGGACGGCAACCTCTGCCGTGGCTGAGGACGACGATAAACCAGGGGAGTGGGGTTCATGGTAACTACCCTGAGTGGGGGTATGCTGTTGCGATGATTGGGCCGTGCGCGGGGTGAGGTTTCGACTGTTCGCGGCAGCAGGCAATGTGGCTTGCACCAGATCTGCCGGAGCTTGCGCTAACCGGGACGTCAAGTAATCCAACCCCTGGAACAGGTCATGCATGCGCACAGCCATTGCAACTCAAGGGTTACACCAGTGGCGTTAGCCCTGTCCAGATGCAGCGGAAGTAGTAGCAGCAGCAGCAGCAGCAGCAGCAGCCCGTTGCGTTCAGCAAGGAACTGCTTTGGCCATGTCACAGTCCACACACGTCCGCCGAACCGGCGTGGCGAAAAGCTCTCACAGCCCCGTCACTTGAGACGCACACGTCCACATGCAAATTTCGCACCGTAGGTCCGCCTCATACACAAGCCCAACAACCCTGTGCGAACTGGCGGACAGGAGCGTCGGCAATTTGCGTCACGATCGGTCGGGGTGGGGGAAAACCTTCGACATACATGCCAAGGGCCAAACGTCACGTGAACTTCCTCAATCGTCAAGCCTCCTGCTTGCTGCCAGCTGCTTGTTCATTGCACCTGTTTCCAGTGTGGTCAGGCCAGGTGAATAGTGTACAATGAGGTGACCCAGTACCGAAAAGCGCTTGATACTGTGTTTCTCAGCTGACCGCGGCAATGGCTGCGGCCACGTTTGTTGTGGCGGAGGAGACGCTGAACATCATTGCAGGTGACCGTCACGGATGGATGTGTGTGAGCGTGTGGTGTCTTGCCTGACGCAGTTTTCCACCGCGTTGCCAATCATGACCCCCGCCCCTCAGATCTAGACACGTGTAGTTTGTCTTGCACAGCGACGCTGCGGCTGAGACTGCATGCTCCGACGGACCTGTTCGTGCGACTGGCTGGGTGTGGTGCATGGCGCTTGCTGATGCGTGTGGGTGGGTGGATGGAACAGGATACGCTTGCATTGTCGCCAGTGCAAGGTGGAATGGATCACTGTAGATGACATCAAGGCACGGTTTAGACTCTCTGAAGGGTGCCTGTCAGAGGTGAGTCTCGCGTTCCATCAACCCTCCGTCTATGGGCTGCCTTGTTCTCAGCCACAGGGCCTGTGGTCTCTTCTCGCGCTCAGGTCGTGGTTGATAAGGCCGTTGTCAAAGCCGCTGATGATGGCAGCAACGTGACGGCACCACGCAAGTGGCGTGATCTACAGCTGTACTCTCTCAACCACCGGTAAGTCGTTTGCGTCCACTCACACACAACACTGTTCAGCCGCCTTGGCCGTCCGGTGTGTGGTGTTGTTAGTGTGCATGCGTGATTGGTTTATTCACCACGGTAATGACAGCGGTGATACGGCCGAATGCGCACAAGGGGAGCTTCTGGTACAACCCCCCGCCGCTGTTGTGGGTACGTGGGGGCCTCCCTGCGGGTGCGTGTTGCTACCTTCGCGCAGCTCCCGGCTCATGCGTGCTTGCCGTGCGCAGACAAGTGGTCCGCGCTCCCTGCAACGTGCGTGGTCAAGGTGAAGTACTCACTGTCCAACCCGAAGGGGGTCACGCGTTTCATCCCTGTTCCGAATTGGGTACGTACTGTGTGTTGGTGTCTTTTGTCTTGTGGCGTGACGTGGTGCTCGGGCTTGGTGGCGCAGACACCTGACTCGCCCAAGCACTACCTTGTCGCCGGCGCGTACCCCCACCCTTGCTTTGCTGGTGCCACTCTCGGAGGCTGCAGCGGCCCGCGGTCGTGGTTTCCGTGCATTGACCACCTGCAAAGCGCTTGCAAGTTTGTCCTCAATGTGGTGCCGGTGTCCAAGTTTTTCAAAGACTCGCTTGTTATCGCCTCGGGTGATTTGCAGCCGGTGACGCGAGACCCTGTCACCGGTTGTCACTTGTTTTCCTTTCGTGTGGATGTCCCCGTTGCAGCGTCCGCGATCGGCTTGGTGGCGGGCCGCTTTGTGGCGTTGTCGGGTGGCACGTTCGTGTACCAACCACAGGCGGCCAGCACATCCACCTCCTCATCCCGTTCGGCCCACCAAGGCACCGGATCATCGACGCAAGCCGCATGGCCTGGGGAAGAGAACAGTGCCAGCACCACCCAGGCTATCCCAGCCCACACGGTCATGGTGTCACACTTCGCCCCGCCGGGGCATGCGGAAGAGCTTGCACACACGACCACCCGAGTCGTGGACGGGAAGAGCGTGCTGCGGTGTCTCGTCGACTATCTCCAAGCCGCCTTTCCGTTTGGATCCTACAAGCAAGTGTTTGTCCCTGGTCTACCGTGGGTGTGCACACCTTTCGCCGGTGGTGCGATGCTGTCGATGGATGTGCTCCATAGTCCCCGAGCCGTTGACCCTGCTGTCCACGCTCGCCGTGTTCAAGCCATGGGTGTTGCCTCCTCGTACATTGGCTGCCTCGTCGGCCTCGACGATTGGTCAGACCTGTGGCTCCAGGTTGGCTTGGCGTGGTTTCTTGCAGACCAAGCTGTGTTCCAGTTGAATGGTCGTAATGAGGAGGAGGAGCGACATCGCACACACTTGGCGATGGAGGTGAGCTGTCGTACCGAGTGCTGCATGTCACGCGGCGCCTTGCTGTTGTTGTTGTGCGCAGCCAAACCGGCACTCCTGATGTGAGGATTGACCCATTTTCTCCTTCTCTTTGTCGTGTGGTTGCTTCGTTTCGCTTCGTTTCGCTTCGTTTCGTGTGGCACAGCAAATCGCGGAGTTGGAGCGCGTGACACCGGGGCCCATACCCTTGGCTCCGCGGCATGCCCTTCGAGGAGATCCGCTCGCTGCCATGCCACCGCAGTGGCTCTCCCTTCTGCGCCTCAAAGCGCCCATCATATGTATGATGCTGCAACGCATTGTGCGCCCAGAGAACTGGCGACGCGCGTTGCAGGCGCTCGTGACCGCTGCGCGTGGTTCGGCGGCCTCGTCCAAAAGCGCGGGCATTGATGGACCACCGAGTTTGCACCGCGCTTCTTCAACGATGTCTGTTGCACACGACGCCCCGATGTCCACACCATCACGCCTCGGAACGGTGTCTTTCATTGAGTTCCTGCGCATGATCGGCGGTGCTGATGCCCACAAGCTTCAGGACCAGTTCGTGGAGCGCTGGGTCCACGGTTCGTTGTGATATGTCATATGTCTTCCATGTCCGCAACTGACTAGTCTCCGCCATGCTCCTGTGCTTATTGCCTGCCTTGCGACCACCGCAGGCACCGGTGTTCCGTTGTTGAGGTGCACGTACGAGTTTGACCGCCGTCGAAACGAAGCAAATGTACGTGGGGTGATGCAGTGGGCGTTGCTTGGTGTACAGTATGCCATCCGTGTGTGCTTGACACGCCTTCGCTGTCAGATTCGTGTGGAGCAAATTCCACCACAGGCTGCGTTCTACGGCAAACTCGAGTTCAATATTTGTGAGGTTCGTGGCGGGCGTTCAAGTGTTGGATGTGAGCGTGCACGGTGGGCCCCGGTTTGTCGTGAAGGCGCCTTCCGAATCACAATGGCGTGGTCTTTGCTCAGCGAGAGTACTTTTGGGCGTACGAGCGTGACATTCGCTCCGCTGACCAGTTGTTCAAGTTTTCTTCCTGTCGGTCCGGGGTAAGCTACGAACCAGATCCCTGTGTCATCTGTGTCGCCCGCGGCTGACCCTTCTCGTGTGTGGTTGGTGCGTGTGTTTCCTGCGTGTGTGGACCTGTCACCGTTCGCATTGTGTAGCGCGTACGGAAACGCCGACGCCACAACATGGGAAAAGGAGGCAACGCCAGTATCGCGAAGCCGTCTGTGCGCCAGGATGGGGGCAAGGAAGGCGAAGAAGAACTCAAGGACGTGAATGACACCCCCTTCCTCTTTGTGCGCGTCGATCCCAATTTCATGTGGCTTCGTCGCGTTGAGCTGGTGCAGCGTGAGGTGATGTGGAAGTCACAGCTTGAGGTCAGTTTCCCGAGTGGGGCGGTTGGACATGCAAACTCGCAGCATCTGACGCTGGCTCTTGCCCACACACCACAGACGGCAGACCTGGTGGGCAAACTTGAAGCCTTGTCTTCCTTGGCAGCCATCCCCTTCCCACACAAGCGCTTCTCCACGTCGGCCGCGGCCTTGGTGCGCCGGTGCTTGCTGGATGTTGAGGGCAAGTTTGGCCATCGAGTTAGAGCGGCTGCAGCGCTGGCCCTGGGGCGGTGGCAGAACCTCCATGCTCCCGATCTTTCCCGTGCCGCTCTTGTTTCGGGTGCGGCGGTGACACACAGCTCGTGGGATGGGCTCAAGTGGCTCCTTCATGCGTACTCGGTGCGTGCACGCGCGCGCGTGTGTGTGTGCTTTGTCATGTGTGGCGTGGATGTGGGCACCACACACTCTGAAGCTGTGGTTGTGGCTGCCCCCTCGACTGCACTGGTCTCATATCACGTTTCGAACCCCCGGCTTGGGCACGTGCAGAGCCTATTCTGTGATCCACAAACCGGACTTCCACGAGTGCAGCGTTTCACATCACAAACCGAGTACGAGCTGCGAAAGGCTGTCATTGCCGCCGTGTCACAGATTCGCGATGCACAAGGCTTCGCACCGTTAGAGGTGTTGGAGTTTTGCTTGTTGGCGCTGCAGGCGTTTGACAACTCTGGCAATGCGTTTGATGCGGAGCCCATTCTGATTGAGTGCATCCACGGCCTCACGGCGGCCATGTTAGACACGGACTTGGAAAAGTCCACGGCAACCACCGGTGATGACGGCGAGAGCGCTTCCAAGGCCGCCGAAGCTCAAGCGATCGCCGAGCAGCTCATCGTGCCGGAGGAGGGTGATGATGGCGGAGTCGCGAACGAAGGTGCTGGCGCCGCCCCGGCGGGCACTGGCATCACAGAGCAGGACCTGGAGGATCTATTTGACGATGACGCCAGCGGAGACGCGGAGCTGAATCCCTTCGAGGACGACGGCGACGAGGCCGGTGACCTGGCCGACGGGGACGAGGGCGAAGACGAGGGTGATGAGGAGGTGGACTCGGGTGCGGCGGGGCCGTCCCCCGTTCCGTCCATGGGTGGTGCTGGCCCATCTCCCCTGCCCGTGTCGTCTCCCTTTTCGTCTGGCGGCGGCGGCGGCGACAACGAGGACACGGATTCCATCGAGGATGGCGGGAGCATTGAGCTTGACTCCGATGCAGACGAGGAGGTGCTGGACATGGACGGTGTTGGTGAGGTGCAGGTGCTGGACGAGGGTAGCGGCAGCGATGCCGATCTGGGTGATGACGTCGCAGCAGATGCTGACATGGAAGGCGGCGTCGTGGTGTCTGGTGCATCGCCACCCGCCCTGTCGGGCCCCAGGGCACCGAGCTTGGCTAGCGAGAGCGACACCGAGTCCGACGATGGTGCCGGCGCGGTGCCGTTCACGAAAGCGAACTCTCGAGCCCACAGGCTCTTGGCCCGGGGTTGGCGACAGCTGCGTCGGTGCCTTGCCGCAGGCACATACAGTCGTAGTTACCGTGGTCGCGTTGTGGCAGCGGTGATTACCTCCTTGGCGCAACTCGAAGGACGCCTCAAGGTGTGTGGGGGTCATTTCGTGGCAGGGGTGCGCGTGGGCAGGGGTTGACAACGTGGGTTGTTTGTTGTGGGACAGGTGCCGGCGCGTATGCCATTTATCGCGTTCTCGTCCATGCGTCATGCTCCGGTGGTGCGCATCGCGGCTTTGTGCGGCATAGTCGAAGCACACATCTCGAACGGTCCATTCAATCTGCGTCGCATGGCGATTTTGGAGCAGCATGCCCGGTGTGTGGAGCTTGGTTTGCTGGGGAGGGTTGAAAGTGCCTCGCCCTCACGCCGTGTGTGTTTGCACCACCCCGTTCCTCTTTGTTGCCAGCTGTGGTCTTGACATGCCTGAGCCCAACGCTGCTGGCAGGAGCTTGGGTGGGTCACAGCTGCCCACACTCGTGTCCTCTGTTGAACAGGCTGATCAGTGGGCGCGAACCCTGGCATGGGTGCTGGCGAAGACACTTGGTGACGCCGACCCCGTGGTGCGGCGCGCAGTGTTGATGTCGCTGCTTCAGTCGCATGTTGGCACCCGGCCACACCTCCGCAATGTGCGGCATGAGTCCATGGATGGTGCCCCACCACTTCCACAACGCTTACAGCGGCGCCTTGGAGCTTGGGTGCCTGATGTTCCCACGGGTGCGTGGGTGCTGGGGTTGACACGTGCCCAATCGTGAACAGCTTGGCGACCGTGCCGCGTTCATGGCGCTGTAGGTTATGCATCTGATGTGTGTGGTGCCTTGCCTTTTGTGTTTTGTTTGGCTGTTTCGTCAGGTGGGGTGCTGTCGCCTCTAGCGGCGACGAGTTTCATCACGCTGCTTCCAGCACGTTCTGTATTCCCGGAGGTTGCTGCTCAAATTGCGGATATGCTGTGGCTGGGCCTCAACCAAGGCTCTGCGTACGTGTGTGTGTGTGTGTGTTTGTGTGTGTGTGTGTGTGTGAAGAACGAATGGAAGGTGTTTCGATTTGTGTGGGACTCTTAGTGGTGCCAATGGCTGTCTTCAGGTATGATTGGCCGCTCCGCATGCTGCTTTTCCATCTGTACCACTCCGTTTGGGGTTCTAGAGCCCCACCGCTTGCCGAACTGCGGCTAGACCCCCCGTACGTTGCGATGAATGGTATCTGCCTTGCGTTTGCCTGTCTCACATGAGGCACTGCTCAACAGGGAGACCAACGAGGTGTGGGCAGTAATGCACGAGGTGGAGTGGTTGCGGCAGCGTGCTGTGGCCGCTGTTGATGCCGATTCCGATCGAATGAGGTTTCAGTCCAAGGTTGAGGTGCACCAAAACCAAGACGGCATGTTCGTGGCGCAGGTACGTGCAACGATGGGGCATGCTGTGCTGTGCTGTGCTGTGCTATGCTGTGCTGTGCTGTGCTGTGCTGTGCTGTTGCGCTGTGCTGTGCTGTGCTGTGCTGCTGTGCTGCCGCACTGAGCCTGGTGCTCTCACGTGCCCAGCGTCCGAAGGAAGCCGCGGCTCGGCCTGGCATGCGACTGAAGTCATCCGGGGCTGCTGGAACGATCTCTATCCGAGTGGGTGGTGGCAACCATGGCCACGGCGGTGCGTCCAAGCAGCGTCCCACGATTACATTTCGGGGCCGGTAGTGTGAAGTGTGTAGTGGATGCTGCGCGGTCCAAAATTTAGTTGGGTATTTTCAAAATGCTGGCGCCATCTTGCGTTGCTGTTCCCTATTGTTCGTGTGCCTTTGTTGTTGTTGCGAGCGTGTCAATATGTCGTGGTGCACGATCGAAAGCGATCCAGGTGGGGCACACGTGCGTCACCGTTAATCGTTGAGCTAACAACACATGGTTGCTGCCAGGTGTCTTCACGGAGCTGATCCAGGCGTTCGGTGTGACGGATGTTCACTTCCGCGAGTTCTATTCCATGGATGACGCCGCGTTCCGCGAGCAACAGCCGTACGTTGGTGCTCTCCACGTTGCCCCCCCCCCCCCCCAACGTAGCT
>Ga0213833_1002087_pt1 | contig 13414 bp, 11 predicted proteins | sample SWATP21_FD_160575 | JGI IMG/M metagenome (GOLD analysis project Ga0213833, IMG submission 160575) | Coastal seawater microbial communities from Marineland, Florida, United States - SWA TP2 #1 | ecosystem: Environmental > Aquatic > Marine > Coastal | place: USA: Florida | collected 2016-08-14
AAATGGGTATTTTATGTTATTGCTTTATTTATGCTACCTTCCACCATAGTGATATGGTGCAGCACTGATAACAAAGTTGCAAATAAACAAAAACATAAGGATATCAAAACACTACTTTGGTATAATGTTATTTACCCTCTAATTCTGCTAAAAAAAGTACGAAATATTGGCTTCATCATAATTTTTATTGCCTTTTATAAAGTCAGTGATACCTATATAGATAGTATGCAGATTGCTTTTTTTATTAATGTAGGATTCACTAAAACACAAATTGCCATGATTGCAAAGGTTGTAGGTACAGCTTCTGCTATATTAGGCACATTCGCCGGTGGATTGTTAATAGATCGTTGTCGTATTGAGTTATGCCTATTCATGGCAGAAATCCTGGCAGCCACCAGTAACCTACTCTTTATCATATTCTTATACGTGGGAGTCAGTTTGCCTGCATTAGTAACAGTAAATATGGTAGAAAACATATGCTATGGGATTAGCAACGTAGTATTAATCACTTATATGGGCACTTTATGTAATAGAAAATTCACTGCAACTCACTTCGCTCTGATGGAATGTATAGCAATTACCAGTCGTACAATATTAGCATCTACATCTGGATTCGTATCAGCATATTATGGCTGGTTTATATTTTTCATAATTTCTGCATTATTATCCATACCATCATTATTGTGCATATATAAAATATCTCAAGAAGGACCACTTCACAAAAAACAATAGAAAATTAATATATGTACACTAGACACATTAAGCAAAAAATTATAACAAATGTATAAGAAGTAGTAAAAAATTAGTGACAAGATACCTGTTAAGGTGTATATCATTGCACAATGATTATTAACCACCATTTAAACATAAAATGAATAATTGTCATAAGCAAATAATTCGCAGCATAATGATAGCACTGTGGTGTATAATTCCTCTACTATTTCCCTTGATGCTGTATATCAATTACAATTCAGATATAGGGCAATTAAAACAACTAAAGAAATACCATATCAATAAAGAGTATGACAAAGAGATAGAGCTTGCTCACTGGTTGATAGAGAACGATGAAATACTCAGCACAGAAGCCGCAGCAATATTAGGAGACAGATACTATACTGGAGATGGCGTGGAGCAAAATTACACAAAAGCTGTCGAATACTATAAAAGAGTTGCTGAGAATAATATTGATATCCCCAAGCGTATACGTACTAAATCAGCAGTAGTACACTCAATGATTACTCTGGGAAAATTGCACAGCCAAGGCATAGGAGTAGAGCAGAATTATGACAAGGCTGTCGAATACTACAATAAAGCAATCATTCATAGCAAAATATACGATCAAATCATGATACAAAGATGGCGTGTGATATACGTAATATTGATATTGGAAATTATGCATAAAGATGGCATAGGTATAAGACAAGACCTTGAGAAAGCAAAAGAATATTATTCTTTGGCGAAAAACTTAATGAAGAAGTTAGACAGGCTATATATCATAGTGGAGATAAAATAGTGATAAGCAAAAGATAAAAATCTTTTTAACCACCATCCGCACTAACGTCAACAATACCATCAGATAACTCGATAAAAAGTGCCTGAGCACGCTCTACCTGACTCAACTTTGACACAACGTTACCATTAATATCACGTACCACTGCAAACCCACGCTTGATGGTATTCTTGTATGAATAATTCCTTAACAAAGAACTACGATGATTCATCGCTGTAATTTTATTATGTATAAAAGTATCAAATATCTTAAATAGGAATTTAACTTTATAAGCAAAAGTATCATTTTTGACACTAATATTATCAATTAACCTGGTATAGATCTTTTGATGATCCGTATTAACAAGCTTGTGGTGATGATTGTTCAAAATGATACGTATAGAAGTATCACATCGTAACGCATAATTGGATATTAAAGTGATATATTGATCCAAATGTTGCTTAAAAGCACTTAATCCACTATGAATTACCTCAATACGATGTGCAAGCATACCCATAGAGTCTTGCATAATATAATCCAGCTTCTGCCCTACCATATATATTCCCTTTAGTATTTCTTCGCTAGTCGGAACAGCCATTTCTGCAGCAGCAGTCGGCGTTGGCGCCCTCATATCAGACGCTAAGTCAACTAATGTGTTATCCGTCTCATGTCCTATAGCACTTATCACAGGTATTATTGATCGTGCTACAGCATAAATAACGCTATCCTCGTTAAATGTCCACAAATCCTCCAGTGATCCACCACCTCTTGCAAGAATCAATAAATCTGGTCTCTTGATAGAATCATCATTACGCACATTATCATTTGCTAACGCATTGAAATATTTAAATGCCTCTACTATTTCCTTTTCCGCATTTGGACCCTGTACCAGAACATCATACACCAACAAATCTACTGGAAACCGATCTTTAATACGATGCAGAATATCTTGCAGGACAGCTCCTTGTACTGACGTAATGATCCCAATTAAAGATGGAATCTTTGGTAAAGCTTTTTTACGTTCGCTGGAAAAGATACCTTCAGCTGCTAATTTCTTTCTCCGTGTTTCCAGCAATGCCAATAACGCTCCTTCTCCGCTGATCGTAACCTTCTTTGCGATAAGCTGATAATTAGACCGTGCTTTATATGTTGTAATAGATCCATAGCATGTTACCTCCATTCCATCCTCTATCCCTGCTGGTAAATGTGTCCCACGCCAACATATTGTATTAATCAACGAGTGATTATCTTTAAGATTAAAGTATGTATGACCCGAACCAGCCTTCTTTATGCTAGATATTTCTCCACGCACAGCAACTTTGCAAAACCTATTTTCTACAGTTGCGTGTACCGCATTGGATATTTCTGAAACACTATATACATGCTCATCACCGCCCGCTGCTAGAATACCAACCCTATCAACAATATCAGAAAGCGGCACTATCTCTTTCTCAGGATGACGTAATGACATATGATGATGAATCTAGTAATACATTAACAAGGAGTGGCAATAACGCGCCATGTCATATCTTCTGATTATAATAGATTTACTTCCTAATACAAGAATAACAATTTGCCTGCTAATATAGCGAAGCAAAATAAATAATATAATATATCAGTAATAATTGAGATTGATTCTCATCCCATCAAAAGCAGGTACAACATTATCTGGTAGAATATCCCTCATCTCATAATAATCAATAGAATGCGACATATGAGTCAAAATAGCTAGCTCTGGTTTCACTACGCTAATCCACTTCATTGTATTCTCAAAATCAAGATGTGTAGCTGCATAAAAATACCGCATACAGTCTACCACCCACACTTTCACACCACTCAATACACTAAGGGCATATTCGTCAAAGAACGACACATCAGTAGAATATGCAAAATCACCTAACCTAAATCCATAAGAGAATCTGCTGCCATGCTTCTGCCTGAATGGTATAATACGCATATCACCAAACAATATCTCCTCTGAAAAAACCTCAGCATGCAGCATCGGATCATACTCATTACCTAATTTGCTGAAAGCATAACCAAATTGCGATACAATAGAATCACACGTTTCTCTATCCATAAAAGCAGGAATCGTTTTATTATTCTGTCTAAGATTCTTCAAATCACCAATACCCACAACATGATCAAAATGAGCATGAGTATATAGAACAGCATCAACTACTCGAAGATTATTGCTTAAAGCTTGCTGACGCAGATCCGGTCCCGTATCAATGAGCAGTGTATGACCATTATGCATGATAGTAATCGAGGAGCGAGTCCTACAATTCTTCTTGTCATTAGAAACACACACAGAACATAAACAATTTAACTCTGGTACACCATTCGATCCACCACAACCCAATATCAAGCACTCCATTTCTTTTACATAAAATAAACAATTTTACTACCAATTCTTGTATACATCACATACACTTATACGATAAATCAACAAATAATTAAAATTATTTTACATATTTTTATAATAAAAATATACCAAAATATTACCATAAATATACGGCTTCCAATCCTTCACATTTATCGACGCATAAGAAGAACTTTGCAGCTTTCTATGCATTCACATATAATAAGCTTAAACAAAGATTCCATAAATAAATTAACAAGAAAAATACCACAACATACATTTAAGTACCACCATCATCATGATAAAAGACTTGCTTTAGGTTTTGAAGCATATATAATAATTGACATCTGCTATACTGCGGTGAGCGCGTCAATTGAATAGTGTCGCATACCTGCTGCCCTGTTTTACTCGCATCACTATGTGGTAGAGTTTTACCTTTTTGTTTATAAAAACTACTTCTTATAAAATAATCTCAGGCTATGAATAAAAAAGAACTTGCTACTGCTTATGCAAAAAAACTTAATTGCTCTGAAGCTGAAGCCCTAAGGAAAATCAGTGCTTTTGTATCTGTGTTAGTTGATGCTATCGTAGAAACTGATTCCGTTAAATTGATAGGATTTGGTACCTTCTCTAAAGTAAAGAGAGCTGCCAGAAGATCTACAATACCTAACGGTCAGGTTATTGATGTACCAGAAAGAACATCAATTAAATTTGTACCAGGCAAAGAAATGAAAAAATTAGCTAACAATGGTTAATCTAAAACTATGACGTATGCACATAACCCGGCTTCCGCCCCTATCTCCATATAAAAGGAATGTTGGGTTTTGTGTAGTGGTCAGATTTAACAATCTAAGATAAGTTATTTTGCACTACTTGATGATTAATTCTGAATACTGCGTGTATAACGACGTCCTAGTTGCTGGTGTAATTACATTTTACTTATATCAGCACTTTTTTTCTACTTCCTTGTGTAGCTAGCTAGTAGTCGTGAGTTTCACTTCTATTAAGATCACTATTAATATCCGCACCAATGCTTCGCATAGTACAATTTATCTTTCCAAAATCAAAAACATACATTATTACATAATCGTTAAAAAGGGATACACAGGTATCCCTGATTATTTTATGCACCATTATCAAGTAACTCTATATCGTTATCTATATTGTTATTTATTGCTCTAGCACACTAACGTATCTTGTTAATGTACTTCCACACCAATATTAGCCTGTGCTATACCTGCAGGATTCGCCGCACTAACGCATTGCGAAAACATCTGTCGCATCAATTCATACAGTTGCGCATAGTATTAATTTGTGTTTACAAAACAAATTTTTACTGATATCTTCGCCATGCTTGCGGTTTAATGATAATATTATTGCAATTCTCAATATGAAACGCGTCGTAGTCACTGGATTAGGTATTGTCACCTCTCTCGGATCCTCCGTTGAACTGACTTGGTCCAATATATTGGACGGACAATCTGGCATAAGACATATCCCTGAATCAATGTTTGATGTAAGCGATATTCCATCAAAGATCGCTGGATACGTACGATGCAATAACGAGGGTGCAGATGCTTTTAATCACCTAGATTTTGATATCGCACAAAAAGATGTTAATAGGTGTGATAAATTTATCATCTTTGCTATGGCAGCAGCTCATCAAGCTATGAGGGACTCTGGCCTCGTCATAGATTCTGACGAAGATTCTTATAGATCAGGAGTATTGATAGGTGGCGGAATAGGCGGTTTGCTCAAAATACAAGATACAACTCGCGTATTATTCGACCAAGAAAAGGGCGGTGTCAAAAGAGTCAGCCCTTTCTTCATACCAGCAAGTCTTATTAACCTCTCTTCAGGACACGTTTCGATACGACATAATTTAAAAGGTCCGAATTACGGAATCGTTAGCGCATGTGCAAGCAGCACACATGCCATTGGCGAGGCAGCTAGGCTAATAAGTTGCGGTGATGCCGATGTTATGGTATGTGGTGGATCAGAAGCAGCCATATGCAGGCTTGGAATGACCGGGTTCGCCAGAGCCAACACTCTTTCCACATCATACAATGATAGACCTAGCACTGCATCCAGACCATGGGATAAAGGGCGTGATGGCTTTGTCATGGGAGAAGGCAGTGGAATACTTGTTCTAGAAGAATATGAAAAAGCGAAAAAAAGAGGTGCCAAAATATATGGAGAAGTTGCTGGATATGGACTCACTGGAGATGCACATCATATCACATCACCACACCCAAATGGTGAAGGACAAAAGCGCTCCATGATTATGGCAATGAATAAAGCACATGTAACACCAGAAGAGATAGATTATATTAACGCACACGGAACATCCACACCAGCTGGGGATATGATGGAATATCACGCAATAGCTGATATCTTTAGTAATAACAAAAAGCTTGCTGTTTCTTCAAGCAAATCCGCACTGGGTCATCTGCTAGGAGGAGCGGGCGCAGTAGAGGCAATCATCACACTAATGGCAATGCACGATAACACCCTACCTCCAACCTTAAACCTTGATAACCCAGAAGACGAATGCTCTATTAATCTCGTTCCACACACTGCTCAACAACAGCCAGTCAATATGGCTATGTCAAATTCATTCGGATTCGGCGGAACAAACTCCACTATATTATTCAAAAAACTGTAAGAAAGATCTCGCAAAAGAAAGATGAAAGACAGGATCGACCTAGTGATTTGCAATGTGGATAAACAATCTAGCGCACAAAGAACGAAATAACCGTGTATTTGCAAGTATTACTTGCTATCTCAAACCACCGACATGATCAACCACCTTGTTCAACTGCACTGAATGGCCTGTAGTCTTATATCAGAGAGAAAGAAGAATAGTCAGAATTATATAAAATACCTATGCACACAGGAATCTGTGCCTATCTGTATCCTCTTCTCAATCTTCTTCAAGGACGGATGAATGCACTATTCCAGTTAAGCCAATCTCCGAGTATCCCTTAATATATATATCTGCATCACCCCGAAATTAGGGAAACGAAAACCTCAATATGCTAACATCGCACATAGAGAGGGGCAAACACAATACGTCGAACCCACTGCCTTATCAAGAAAATAAGAAGATCAGGTCTTAACAATACATATAACAACGTCTACAACATTACCCTCCCCCTACTCCTTGGGAAACATATGCAATCACTATAAATAATTTAATTTACTTCTCCAACATACAACATTTGCTCATTTGCTGTATTCCACTATATATATATGGCTCTAGAACAATGATATCATGCTAATTCAATGCATAACGCATTAACTAAAGTGAAATAAAATAACCTCACAGATATATAAATGAAAACTTGTTAATGTTTCTCCCTAAATAACGTTACTATAATACGTATCTGGGACGACAACCTCATCGATACAGTATCTCACTAGAATAACGCCAAGATCGGCATGAATCATAAAGCAAAAAATACACCAACTGCATCACACACGCGCACTACGCATACAGCCCAATCCACGCGTTACGCGCTTATCACAAAAAAATAGCTCGTGCATCTATCCTTCTCCACACAACTCAAAAAACAACATTATGCACAGAGCACACAATATTAAGTATTAAGATGTTGCTATAGCTTTCTCTTTCTCATCTTTCCCGGTAGTTGCTAATTGAGAATCATCTGCACCCTCATCTCGGCGCGCCACCTTCTTCTCATCACCATGCTGCTTAGTGAGGTAGGATATCTTTTTCCCACGCTTTTCTGCTATAAATTTAGGAGAATCTATAGACATCAGCCCCTTTAACGCAGCAGCCAACATATTATGAGGATTGCTCGACCCTATTGATTTTGATACAACATCCTTCACACCAAGCACCTCCATCAATGAGCGCATGGCACCACCTGCTATCACCCCAGTACCAGATGGTGCAGACTTAATCATCACAAGACCAGCACCAGACTTGAATCGTATGTCATGATGTATAGTTCTCCCATCTCTTAACGGTATTTTGACCAGATTCTTCCGTGCTACCTTACTGGCTTTAGCCCTTGCATCAATCAACTCAAGTGCCTTTCCCAAACCAAGACCAACTCTGCCTCTCTTATCTCCCACTACAACAACCGCAGAGAAGCGGAATCTTCTTCCACCTTTTACAACTTTAGTACATCTACCTACATATACAAGCTTCTCAGTAAGCTCTACAGCCTGATTAGTACTCTTATAAACAGCCATCAACAAATTCTAAATTTATATAATCTAACCTAAAAAATGACAAAATACACATCAAAACGCTATCCCTTCTTCTCTAATAGAATCCGCCAAAGCCTTCACCACACCATGATAAAGATAACCACCTCTATCAAACACAAACTTCCGCTTATTGATATCAATCGCATCAACAGATTTAAGCCTCATAGCAAAATACTTCCCTATGTTACGTGCATAATCCATATTGGTGCGCGACTGCTTAGATGAAGTCTTATTCACCGAGATTGGGCAAACAACATCCTTCGAGGATAAGAAATCCACAAAATCGCTGCTCAAAGTGGAAGCAGAGCACACAGTACGACCTTCAGAATGGTCAATTAACTGCAGGTAAATATTACGATTCGACTTAGCAACAGAGATAACCAAAGCACCATTAGAGCGCGTCCTCAATTGCCTCCTGACGCGTGCTGCTCTTTTATCAAATTTAGAAGAAAACTTATACATAAGACCACAATTATACCAAATAAGACAATACGAACTAATCAATAACTAAACTAAATCCTGACACAAATACTACCTCTCTTATCATTTCCTCTTACCTTCCTTACGCCTTACAAACTCGCCAGCATACCTAATACCCTTCCCTTTATATGGTTCAGGCTTCCTAAACGCCCTAATCTCCGCAGCAACCTGACCAACTAACTGTTTATCTACTCCAGAAATCACAATACCCAAGTTCTTCTCACATTTTATGCTAATACCATTTGGTACAGCATACACTATATCATGACTATGCCCCAAAGATAGCAACAAATGACGATCATCCAACATTGATGCTTTATATCCCACACCAACTAACTCAAGACGCTTATCGAATCCATTTGATACACCACTTACCATATTATTTACCATGCTACGCGACAATCCCCACAGAGCAGGCGCAGCAGCAATATCACCTTGATTCGACACAGAAAAGGACACAGCCGCCGCTGATGCATCATACTCGCAGCTCACCTCCTCAGATAACCTAAATTGCAACTCACCCTTAGGTCCCTTCACCACGATATTACGCTCAGAATCCACACTAAAATTCACCCCACTTGGAATCTTAACAGGTAATTTACCAACCCTTGACATAAACAAACAACAATATACCAAATAATTCACGAAGCGCCGCAAAACACGGCCTCATAATACAACGCATCATAACCCAGCTATGCAAGCAATATAACAGGCAATCTGTCACATAAGTAGCTACACATCACAATCTCCGAACGGGGGTACTATATATGAAGAAAACAAAAGGATCAAGCAATATTATTGATAAATTTGATTCACGAAAGAAAGTGACTCGCTTCTATCAATGCTCAATACGCACTATTTATCTCGCAAAAACGCTGGCACATCTAATTCATCAGATACTTCCTTATTTTCTCTAAATTCCCCACTTCCCTCATTACTGTGCAAATCATTCTTACTATTACTACTGCCTTGAGCAAACTTCAGCATCTTGCTAAGTAATCCACCTTTCTTATCCACATTTTGCCTATGGACCTCTTTTCCAGACTTCTCAACAGACACTCCTCTACTATCATCCACACCTCCTGCTCCACTGCCATCACGCCTACCTAAGCCATCCTCATATGGCTCCAACACCTTAGGTGGAATAAAAAATTGCTTATCGCGGAGCGTATCACCATCTGATTCTCCTACTTTAAAACCGGCAACACCATAGTTTTCATCAATATAATACGACTTATAATTTACACCAACGCTGCCACCAACTTGCTTCTGATCACCGCACACCTCTTGCTCTAAGAACAATTTACTTCTCTCCTTATCACTAGCATACTCACCTAAACTTTCACCTACACCTTTATCACTACTAATGCCCGCATCATCATCACCACCACCACCTTCTTGCATCTTATCATAATGTGAAAAGATCGTATCGCCCCTCGCTCCAGCATTCTGCTCAAATGATTCAGTATTAATCCCCGTAGCAACCACAGACACACGTATCTTCCCAGATAAATCCTTATCAAATGTAGAACCAAAAATAATATTTGCATTAGGATCAACTTCTTCCTTAATACGATTAGCAGCAGCATCCACCTCAAATAATGTCATGTCTTCACCACCAGTAATATTAATCAACACACCCTTTGCTCCCTTCATTGATGCATGATCCAAAATAGGATTTGATATTGCCGCCTCAGATGCTTTAATCGCTCTATCTTCATCATCAGACTCACCCGTCCCCATCACAGCCTTGCCCATCTCGCTCATTACACTTGTTATATCCGCAAAATCCAAATTAATTAACCCAGGCATTACTATAAGATCCGTAATACTGGTAACCCCTGATCTCAGCACGGTATCAGCCTGCTTAAATGCATCAATAAACGTTGTTTTCTCATTTGCTACACGAAATAAATTCTGATTCGGTATCACTATTAAAGTATCAACTTGTTTAGAGAGCTCCTCTAACCCCAATTCAGCTATCTTCATCCTTCTACCGCCCTCAAAATGAAATGGCTTAGTAACAACACCTACAGTCAATATATCCAGTTCCTTAGCTATTTTGGCTATCACAGGCGCAGCACCAGTCCCAGTACCACCACCCATACCAGCAGTAATAAAAAGCATATGACACCCCTGCAACGCCTCTTCTATCTGCTCCTTAGATTCTTGCGCTGCAAGCCTACCAATTTCAGGATTCGACCCAGCACCTAATCCAGATGTTACCTTCATACCAAGCTGTCTCTTATTAGAAGCGTAAGAAGATTTAAGAGCCTGCGCATCAGTATTCATCACCCAGAAATCCACCCCCTCTATATTCGCTTCAACCATATTATTAATAGCATTACCACCTGCACCGCCTATTCCCATAATAATGATCTTTGGTCTTAACTCATTATTATTCTCCGGTAACGCAATATTTACACCCATCTTTTTATACTAATTTAAAATTAAATCACCAACAACACAGACTACTATACAGGAAAATGCACGTAAACACAAATATCTTGTACACAGACAACAATATCTGTATATTGGAGGAGATATCGCTCTTTATCAATCAGTAATTCATATTATAATCCTAAGAAATGATTCACGACAATCCAAATATATGGTACGGAACCACCATATTAGCAGTAAAGAAAGGGGACTCAGTGATAATAGCCGGAGATGGACAAGTCAGCATCGGACACACAGTAGTAAAATCCTCGGCAAATAAAATACGCAGACTCGGGAAAGATCAAAGCATCGTCTCCGGATTTGCCGGCGCTACCGCCGATGCATTCACACTTTTCGAACGTCTAGAGGAAAAACTGAAAGATTATCCAAACCAATTATCACGTGCTGCCGTGGAACTGGCAAAGGACTGGCGTTCAGATAAATATTTGAGAAAGCTAGAAGCTATGATGATAGTAGCGAACAAAAAATCCATGTTCATACTCACAGGAAATGGCGACGTATTAGAGCCTGAAGACAATATTGCAGCAATAGGATCTGGCGGAAATTACGCACTATCAGCAGCTAAGGCATTAACACAGCACTCTCAGTTAACTGCCGAAAACATCGTTAAATCAGCAATGAAAATTGCTGCAGATATCTGCGTATATACAAATCACAATATAGTAGTAGAGAAAATATAAAACGGAGGAATTGCCATTTTTTATTTGTCAAATGAAGCAGTTAACTGTATACTCGGGACACAAGGTGCGCCATGCGCATTCACTTAGCAAAGCAGTTATGGTGAGCATAGCTCAGTTGGTTAGAGCGCAGGTTTGTGGTACCTGAGGTCGCGGGTTCGATCCCCGTTGTTCACCCCATATATACGCCGTTAGAGCTACATCAAGGATCGAAGCACCTTACACGCAAGGTAACACCCCCCCCGCTTGTCTACTGAATGATTTTTCATCATCACTTCAAGTTTGAGCCCTCTACATCATCATTTGGCATAACTTTGCAACAACCTGCTTCATCCCTTACCACATAACCACATTGTGCAATCTCGTCCCTCAAACGATCAGCCTCCCCCCACATGCCGCTCTTGCGCATCTTTTCTCTCTTATGGACTAACTCCATAACATATTCAGGAATACCTCCGTTTTCACTCTCATTACCTGCAATATCACTACTAGATTCAAGTGATGAAAATCCCATAAAAAGGTACGAAGCATAAAATTCTCGACATTTCTTCACTAAATACCTTCCACCCTGTTCACACTCATGATATAAGCGGTGCATATAAGCTAATGCTGCAGAAAAATTTAAGTCACCACATAAAATCTTTTGTAAATTATATGACAAATCTCTCACTTCCTCATCATCGCGAAACTCCTCAACAACGCACTTATCAAGCAGCGTACGCAGCAGAATCTGGAACTTCCTTATCGCATTCTTCGCATCATATATCGCCTTTTTATTCAAATCCAATGGCTTATGATAGTGCGCTGTTAAATAGAAATACCTCAGCGCATCAGCCGATATATCCCACTTCTGCGTATCTTCCAATGTATAAATATTCTTCAAGCTCTTACTCATCTTCTCACCATCAATTGTCAAAAATCCATTATGGATCCAATAACGAGCAAACTGCGCCCCAACAGCCCTTGCTTGCGCTATCTCGTTCTCATGATGTGGAAATACAAGGTCCAAGCCACCACCATGTATATCAAACATATCCCCCAAATATTTACAACTCATCACAGAGCACTCTATATGCCATCCAGGCCTACCAAATCCCCAAGGTGAATCAAACCCCTCTTCGCCTTCTTTGCTCGGTTTCCAAAGCACAAAATCCCTACCGTTCTTCTTATACGATTCCACTAACACTCTAGCTCCTGCCACTAGATCATCGCCCTGCTGCTTGGACAGCACATTACCGTATTCTGCATCTCTCACCGTATCGAATAACACGTTACCATCGACATAATAAGCATACCCATTATCTATAATTTGCTGAATCATAGCGATTATCTCCGCCATATTCTCCGTTACTCGTGGTTCATATGATGGCAACACACAATTCAGGTAACTTACATCCTTTCTATACCATTCTACCATACTATCAGCTAACTCACCTGCAGTAATAGAAAGCTCCTTAGATCGGTTAATTATTTTATCATCTATGTCGGTAATATTACGCACATACCTCACATCCCCATATACCGCACGTAACACCCTAACCAACATATCATACACAACTGCTGATCTAAGATTCCCAAGATGTGCCCTATCATAAACAGTTGGCCCACATACATATAAAGATACAGAATCCCCATCTATAGGCTCGAACAGCTCCACGCGTCTAGTTATTGAATTGGTAATAGAAAGCCGCAACTCTCCTCTACTTC